>SDBS01008202.1_pt1 | contig 10104 bp, 4 predicted proteins | sample 2277091 | NCBI WGS metagenome assembly SDBS01 (sample SAMN10404972, study PRJNA504765) | marine sediment metagenome | isolation source: marine sediment core GS10_PC15, 163 cmbsf | place: Arctic Ocean: Southern Knipovich Ridge | collected 2010 | reverse complement strand
GCTCATAGGGCACCAGATATAATTCTCCCGAGTGTTCAAAATATTCTAACTCCTCATTCCAAACAAATTGATCGTCTTCATCTGTTCGTAACCCGTAGAAGTGCGCTGCACCAGGGTAGTCTCCTCCAAAGCAACCTTCGTCGTCTCTTGTATGACAGAAGAAGACGGAGTCGCTCGTCGGATCAAGATGTTCTGATAATCCATAGTTGTTCTCCTCTATGGTCGTCAAAATGCCAAAATTCATCTATTACTACGCCTGCATACCCAACAGTGAGGCTATAGCGCGGCCGAATTAGCCTGACACCACACATACTTGCCCCTCCTGTTAACTAATAAATGGAAATCCCAATGGCTATATTCAATAATGATTTGGATATCGGGGCTCTATCGCGAACACGGGTAAAGTATCAATTCCATAGATCAATCGGTGTGGTTAAACACGCGACAGGGTTGTTTTGTGTAAACTCGATAAAGAAATTGTCGACACTCATGCCCGTTGCAGTGTTCAGGGTTAGCCATTCTACCTCCGGCGTTTTTCGGATTGCCTCTGGATCTCCAATATGCATATGTGCCGCTATATCCATATTTCCGGGGCACACATGTATCTCCCCATTAGTCCTCTCGCCTTCGTATCTAAATACTGCAAGCATATCGTGATCGGGATAATCTACGAGCACGTCAAACGGGATTTGCCCATGGCTACGGCTGCTTTTCACAGTAGAAATATATACTTCATTTTTGTTGCAAAACGAATAGGCAGTGATATGTATCGTTCGTCACATATAAGGTTAAGGATTTTTCTTACTCCTTTACCCTTCGGGCGGACGCTCGCCTTGAAGGACAATTTTCTCCCAGCTAGTAAAATCAATTACCGCGAACACATTTCCTTCGTCGTTCCACCCAATTTCTATAAGGTGTATGATGGACAGACGCCCTTCACTTGTTATGACACAGTATGTATAGGTTGTAGATGCCTCTTCAAACAAATTCTCCGACTTCAATCTCTCCTGCTTGACTGCCTTATTAAGTTGCAGAAGACAGTTTTCGATCCCGGTCTCGTTATCCACCATCGTTACTAGGAGCCCTTCTGCATTCGGAATTGCAAATCCAAAATATGTATCTGAGCCACCGAAAATGTTCAATTGCAGATCGCTATAGAGTGATTTCTCTTGCCGACCATTATCTAGGTCCACGAAAGCTTCCGGCCTCTCTGCCGACTCATATAAATGTGGTGGGATATAACCTGACGGAATGTCTGGGGCTGGCGTAGGTGTTTCCCGAACAACCTGGGATTCAACTAGTGTCAACTTTCCTTGAGCACGAATCGAAAAGTTTGGAAGTGCGGTAACCACTCCCGGCTGCGATACGAGAATTATTGTAGGTGTAGTTGGTATGGCTGTTTCCAGAACAACATCGTCAGTAGGACTCGGAGTTATTGACTTCCTAATTTCGAGTGTGTCAGTCTGGCCGGTTTCGTTATCCGGAGACCCTGAAATCCCCTGGCAAGCACGCGTGCCTATCATTACGGGCACGAATACCAATACCAGCAGAACTAAGTCTTTTCCTGACAAAGTTTTCTGGAATGCCATTATTCACCTCATTCATTGTACGGATATCCATGGTAGAAGTAGCGAATCTCATCTGCTCGTCTTTGCTCCAAACCTTTAGATGGTTGCCCCCCAGCAGTTAATGGCCAATTCATAGCCTCCTTCATTTCTTCATATCTCCCTTTAATGACGACGGGGAGCAATCTGGATTCAAGTCTATGAATTCCCACATTATAGGTCCAAACTGAGAGAGCATCGTACATAGATTGAGTGATTGGCACATTGATCTTGGATCTAAGAACTTCTCCAATTGGATGAAGATGTGAATCCTCCATTAGTTTAACCGCATCTTGTTCTGTAGGAAGTCTCCATTTCCACACGGGAGCATTTGGGTTTTTTCTTTTTAGCCTCTCACAGCTGTCTCTGTTTGGAAGTCTAATTTCGTGTGAATACCCGATTACACACACGCCTCCTTCAAGGCTACCATCATCTATGGTTGTGGGTTGCTTTGCCCATCCCCATTGACGATGAAGGCCATCAAGTGGGACTTTTTCCCAGTGTTGTAGAAAGGCAATTGCTTTAGTGCTATGGGATGCTACTGTAAGATCTATCGCTGTGGTGTCTGTACAACTGGGGCAGTGAATACGAATGTACTGAGATTGAAGCTGATAATTTTTGATAAGGCTCATTTCATCAGCTAATTCATCATCTATACACATATCGCAATAGAGGCAAACTCCAAAATCTTTCGGAATACTGCGCTCGGTTTGTTTAGTTGCCGACACTTTCGCTCTATTTTCTTCTATGTAGGGATAATCACACCGCCCATCTAGATCCTCATCTAAACACATCCCACTAGGATCGGAGTAGTTAACTGGATTTGCCAACACATAGTTCCACATGTTGTAGGACATTGGACTATGTGGGTTTCCCTCCGCAAGATCAGGGCCTATAAACCTGCCTTGAAGCGGAGCATAGTACCTCGCCCGCAGATTCACCAATCCAGTCAAATCCGTCCATTCTCCTGTGAAACCATACGACGACGTAGTGGCGCCAGAACCCGGCAGCAATTCACCAAATGGCTGATAGCTTTCCGCCTGTGATACACCCCGATCAGAATCCGTTAGCTGCCGTACGCTGCCAAGTGCATCTCCCTGGTGATACTGCCATCCTCCCACGTCTTGCTCTTCTCCAATCCTGCCAATACCGTAGAGATACCAATTCGTCCCATCATCCAATACCTGCGTCAAACCTGTAGCGAGATCCAGCGCGTAATCCGTCCACTCCCCATTCACAGACTGACTCAATCTATCACCAAGCCCGTTGTAAACAAATTCATATTCGTCATCCCCCTGCAGGACGCTCTCGAGCCGATCTGCCCAATTGTAAGTAAAGGTACTCACACCATCAGCGAGCAGGTTTCCGTTCACGTCCCATGTAAAGGTAACCCCATCGACGTCGATGAGTTTATTGGCGTCGTCGTAGACATACGTGTTGATATCCTCCTGGGTTTCCTGAGTCATCCGATTCCCCACAGCGTCATACGTATACCAGAAGTACTCACCTGTCGAGTAATCAGCTTCCGTAAGCCGGTAGAGCGGATCATAGTAATAGTTGATCGTGACGTTGACCTCCCCGGTTCCACCGGGGATCTCCACTGTTGCCTCAAGGCAGCCAGGGACCGTGCAGTGGTCGACATCGTCGCTCCAGAACTGCACGCCATCGTAGTCCGAGCGGAAGCGGTAATCACCTGCTGGCAGCGTGAAGATCACCTGGCCATTCACGTCGCTGATATCGTTATGTCCGGGGTAGTTCTCGCCCGAGAAGACGTAGATCGGCAGATCGGGATATGGTGCTCCCGTCTGGCTCTGAACCGTCACGGACAGGGGGATCGTCGCCGTGATCGATGCGGTTTCGCACCCTGGAATCGTGCAGTCGTTCTGGATGTTGCTCCAGAACTGTGTGCCGTTCAGATCGGCGCGGAAGTGATAGTCGCCCGGTGGAAGCGTGAGCACAGCTTCGCCGCTTGAATCCGAGATACCTGTATTGCCTGTATAAATGCTTCCATCGAAGGCGTAGACCGACACACCTTCTTTCAAAACTGCATTCGTGTCCTGGACCGTCACGGTCACGGGGAGCATCACCACAACCGTGGCCGTATCACACCCCGGGATCGTACAGTGGTTGACCTCCTCGCTCCAGAACTGCACGCCATCGTAGTCGGATCGGAAGCGGTAATCGCCTGCGGGCAATGTGAATTCCACCTGCCCGTTCGCATCGCTAATGGCGTTGAAACCGGTATAGGCCTCACCCGAGAACACGTATACCGGCAGGCCCGGATACGGTGATCCCGTCTGGCTCTGCACCGACACAGTCATGGGAATCGTGACCGTGATCGACGGGCGCTCACATCCCTCCTGATAATCCTGATCCTAACTCATTAGTTGGATCAGTTTTCTGGGGGCAGGTCAAATTGAGAGAAGAAAGGTCTGTATCAATTTCATATCTATCCCCCTGATTCAATCACAGGTCGGGTCACTTTTTCATTACCTGGATTCAATTAATTTATATCTAAATAAGGGTCCTTCACGCCCCGGTGGTCTTAATTGCAATAATGCGATATCTCTGGGTGGTGCATCGATTAGTTCTGGAATTCCTTGATCTCCGATAACAACTAAAACAAATTCACCTACTAGAGTGATCCATTGTTTAGAACAAACATCATAGAAATCTATTTCGTATGCGTCTTCTGGAGAAATGCAGTTCTCTCTGAACTCACAGAAAAGCATATCTTGGAGGTGTAAATACGTACCTAGTTCATCCGTTGTCTCAAGCCACCACGAATTTAGGTTACTTTCGTAGCGATATCCAGTTGCATTATTAATAAAAACCTGATTGTACGTATTGTCCTCATTGATAATTAGAGTCTCAATACGAGAATCACCATATGTCACTACCCACTCACCATAAAGATCAGATTCATTAAAAGCAGGAGGAGGGGATTCACATTGCCATTCATTACCGTTTTTTTGTTGTGAAGGAGATGAATCAACTAGCTCTCTATTATTCACACAACTTGAAAGAAATAGGAGTATCACAGTAATCATTACAATTCTGGGCTTGATATTTGTCACATTGTAGATTGGAATCATATCAATCAGACCATTTTGATATTTCAAGGTGGAGGAGAACAGTTGGCCATGGATATGTTTTGTGACAATCCTCGAGATTGTTTTCCTCCCACGTGAAATGCTGTACAAGAAGACCACCCCCCATAAAGCCTGTGGTATCATCTCGGCTTCTAATCTTTAGTATCGAGATTACTTTTCCTTCAAACATTTTTAGTAATTCTCCAACAGAATACTGAGCCAGTTCAGGTCGTAGTTCAAGTATTTCTTCTATACTCAATGCTTCATTCGCTTGATTTACTCGAGCCCCTCCCAAACTTGGCCCAATTCTTGTCGCGGACCTCAATTCCTTCTCATCTGTAATCAATACACGAACAGACCCATTCTGCGATGATTCAAGGCGATAATCAAATGTGCCAAGGTAATGCGTAATGCTTATAGGAATACGTGGGCCGATAGTAAATGGGTGGACATCATCACCCCCACTTAATATATCTATGAATGCCCACCCGATTTCATCACCTTCAAATTCATGTCTGCCTTGTAAGAGCTGGGCATTTCCTTCGATGTAAAACTGAGTACGAATAGTGTGCATTGTATATGATCTAGCTAGTTCCTGAGATAAGCGAGTTTCACCGTGAAATACCCGTGTTTGAGGCCCATACTCACATATATAGTCAGTGAATAACTCGTTGACCCCGTCTGAGTCAAATTGACCATCATCATAGTAAAAGAGACAATTTCTGAATGGCCCCACCTTTGAATATGTGATCTGTGCTAATAGTACAGCTAATCGCGCAGGAATCATGCCCGTAGGATCAATATAATTAATTGGATTGTCTGCTGTATAAATATACCTATTTAAAATGCTTGGGTTTTGCAGATTTGCCTGCCATGGATCTATTGTCAAGAACCTCCCTGTGGAAGGATCAAGATAACGTGCCCTGAGGTATATCAATCCTCTCGCGTCCACCCATTCTCCCGTGAAACCATACTCCGATTGGGTGCTGCCGGCACTAGTTAGCAGTTTACCAAAGGGCTGATAACTTTCAGCCTGCGTCACTTCAGGACTAGAATCTGTCAGCTGGCGTATGGTACCAAGCGCATCCATTTGGTGATACTGCCATCCTCCCACGTCTTGCTCTTCTCCAATCCTGCCAAAACCATACAAGTATCCATTCTCACCATCATCCAGAACCTGCGTCAGAGCCCGGTTGATATCAAGCGTGTAATCCGTCCAAGAGCCATCCATGGACTGACTCAAACGATCCCCAAGCCCGCTGTACTCGAACTCATATTCATCATCCCCCTGCGTCACGGTCATGAGGTAATGGGCCTGATTATAGGTGTAGGTGCTCACACCATCAGATAACAGATTCCCATTCACGTCCCAGGTATAAGTAACCCCATCCACCTCGGTCAGCTTGTTGGCATCGTCATAGAGATATGTGTTGAAATCTTCGTGCGTCTCCTGTGTAAGCCGATTCCCCACCGCATCATACGTAAACCAGAAGTACTCTCCAGTCGAGTAATCTGCCTCCGTCAGCCGGTAGAGCTGATCGTAGTAGTAGTTGATTGTGACATCGACCTCCCCGGTCCCTCCGGGGATCTCCACGGTTGCTTCAAGGCAGCCTGGAATCGCGCAGTGATCCACCTCATCGCTCCAGAACTGCACGCCGTCGAAATCCGAGCGGAAGCGGTAATCGCCCTCGGGTAATGTGAAGATCACCTGCCCGTTGACATCGCTCGTGCCATTGAAACCGGTGTAGGTTTCACCGGAGAACACATACACCGGCAGATCCGGATAAGGTGTTCCCGTCTGGCTCTGCACCGTTACGGTCACAGGGATCGTCATGGTAATCGATGCTGTTTCGCATCCCGGGATTGTGCAATGGTTCTGGATATCGCTCCAGAACTGTGTGCCATTCAGGTCGGCGCGGAAATGGTAGTCGCCATGTGGAAGCGTGAAGGAGACTTCACCATTCACATCCGTCAGACCATTAAATCCAGTGTAGGTTGCACCATCGAAGACATAAACCGGCAGTCCATCCTGCGGCACCGCATCCGTATCCAATACAGTCACCACTACAGGTAACGTCACTTCAACGATTGCGGTCTCACATCCAGGAACCGTGCAGTTATTAACCTCCCCACTCCAGAACTGTGTACCGTCGTAGTCGGCGCGGAAGCGGTAGTCACCCTGCGGAAGCGTGAGCTCAACTTCGCCGTTGACGTCTGAAATTCCTGAGTAGCCTGTATAGGCAGCATCATCGAATGCATAAACAGGCACACCTTCTTTCAGAGCACCATTCGTGTCCTGGATCGTCACTGTGACGGGGATCGTCACAACAACTGTGGCATCGCTGCATCCCGGAACATCACAGTGGTTGACCTCCCCACTCCAGAACTGCGTTCCATTCATGTCTGCCCGGAAGCGGTAGCTGCCATCAGGTAGATCGAATCCCACCTCGCCGTTCACATCCGATGTCCCGCTGTATCCAGTGTAAGTCGCACCATCAAAGACATAGACCGGCAGTCCTTCCTTCGGATCGCCGTTCGTGTCTTCAACCGTCACGGTCACGAGGTCAGGGTTCAGCAGCGGCATCTCCGCGGGCACCGGCCGCACAACGGCCATCAAGCCCACCCGCCCCACCGAAGCACTTTCTGTGGGTGTGGGCGTTGGTGTCGCTGTGGGCTCAGGTGTGTCCGTCGGTGTAGGTGTCGGAACTGGCGTCGGCGTGTCCGTCGGTGCGGGTTCGGGTGTGGGTGTCTCAGTTGGTGTTGGCGTAGCCGTCGGTGGGGGCGCCTCACCCGCCACGATCGTCGCGGCCTCACAGCCGGGGATGTCGCAGTGGTTCTCGGTCCCGCTCCAATACTGCTCACCATCAACATCCGCACGGAAACGGTAAGAGCCCTGGACGAGCGTGAAGTCCACCTCGCCATCGATGTCCGTCGTGCCGTTGATATTCGTATAGGTCGCTCCATCAAAGACATAAACAGGCACACCATCGAGCGGAGCGCCGCCGCCGTCCTCCACCGTCACGGTCACGGGGAGCGTCACCACAACCGTGGCGGCCTCACACCCCGGGATCGTGCAGTGGTTCACGCCCCCACTCCAGAACTGCGTCCCGTCGTAGTCGGCGCGGAAGCGGTAATCGCCCATCGGAAGCGTGAACGATACTTCGCCGTTCACATCCGTAGTGTCATTGAAGTACGTGTACGTGGATCCGTCGAAGACGTAGACCGGCACGCTTTCTTTTGCGACCCCATCCGTGTCTTCCACCGTCACCAGCACGGGTTTGGTCACTACCACCGTGGCGCTCTCACACCCGGGAATGTCGCAGTGGTTGACGTCATCGCTCCAGAATTGGATGCCATCATAGTTTGCACGGAAGCGGTAGCTGCCTGGTGGAAGCGTGAAGCTCACCTCGCCGTTCACATCCGTGCTGTCTGTGTCCTCGGTATAGGTCGCCCCGTCAAAGACATAAACAGGGACAGCCTCTTTAGGAACGCCGTCCGTGTCCTCCACCGTCACCGTCACAGGCAGCGTCACCTGCACCGTAGCCGCGGAACAACCCGGCACAGCGCAGTGATTCGCCCCGCCGCTCCAGAACTGGGTTCCGTCGTAATCAGCTCGGAAACGGTAGCTCCCCTCCGGAAGCGTGAATGCCACTTCGCCGTTGACGTCTGTTATATCGGTGTATTCCGTGTAGGTAGCCCCATCAAATACAAAGACGGGAACACCCTCTTTTGCGACTCCATTCGTGTCTTCCACCGTCACGGTCACGGGGACGGCCACCACCACAGTCGCATCGAGACATCCAGGGATCGTGCAGTGGTTGACATCATCGCTCCAGAACTGCGTGCCGCCGGAATCGGCCCGGAAGCGGTAATCGCCCACTGGCAATGTAAATGAAACCTCGCCGTTCATATCGCTCACGCCGTTGTAGCCTGTGTAGGAGGCGTCATCAAAGACATAGACCGGGATTCCCTCCTGGGGCATGCCCATGCTGTCTTCGACGTTCACCGTCACGGGGACCGTCACCTGAACGACGACAAAATTGCATCCCGGCACGCTACATTGGTTCGTGTCCCAGCTCCAGAATTGAACACCGTCATAATCGGCGCGGAATCGGTAATTGCCCTCTGGGAGCTGCAGCGAGAGCCAGCCGAAATCATCCGTCGTGCCATTAATGCCGGTGTAGGTCAAACCATCAAAGACATAGACCGGTACACCGGCGATTGAGTTCCAGTCCGTGTCCATCACGAGGATATCGACCGGATCCGGGATCGTAACAATGACGGATGTGCAACCTGGAATGGTGCAGTGGTTCGTCGCGCCGCTCCAGTATTGAACGCCATCCACATCGACACGGAAGCGGTAGGAACCCTCGGGAAGCGTGATCGAGGCTTCTCCGTTCAAGTCAGTGATTTCGTTGAAATTCGTGTACGTCACACCATCGAAGACATACACCGGCAGGTCAGACATCGGGAATCCGTATTCATCAGCCACAGACACCGTGACCGTGGGGCCTCCCCCGGGAGTCTTGTAGTATTCAACCACCTGGGTTCGGTTCCCAACCGCGTCATACGTATAAGCGAACGACGAGAGCGTATCGGTTGCCGTGGCGTGGGTGATGTTCAGGACGTTCCCGGCATCGTCGTAGGCATAGCTTGAGGTCACGCTGTTCGGGAGCAGCGTCGTCAGCAAGCGGTTGGCGTCATCATACGTGTAGGACGTCGTCTGGCTGTCCCAATCGAGCACCTCCGTCATGCGATCGGCGGCGTCATAGGTGTATTCAACAAGCTTCAAATCGGGATAGGTGAGCTCGGTTCGATTGCCCACAGCATCATAGTCGTAGCCAACCGTGTCCCCGAAGGGATCGTTCACTGCCGTCACACGGTTGAGCTGATCATACGTCCACGTCGTCGTGCCGACACCATCAATCATCTCAACCCGGTTCCCGGCTGCGTCATACTCAAAATCGACATCCTGATCTGGGCTCGGGTAATTGATGAACGTCAACCGGTTGGCAGCGTTGTGATAATAATGTGTGGCGACGTCGTTGTGATCTGATGTCTGAACCATATTTCCAACGCTGTCGTAGTGATAGTAGTTTCTGATGCCCAGTGGGTCTTCCTCCCGCCACATCTGATTCAGGCTGTTATACAAGAAGGTTGTCAAGTTATCGTTTCCGTCGCGAATAGAAAGGCGGTTGCCGACAGAATCATAGGTATATTCTGTGCGGACGTTATACTCCTCGTCCGAGTCACTTCCGAGGTCGTAGTTCTCCACGACTGCGGCAAGCCGGTTGAGATCGTCATACTCATAGCTCGTATCGATCCCGTTGGCGTCCGTCATCGTGGTGCGGTTCCCCACTGAATCGTAGGCATAGCTCGTGGTGTGGTTTTCCGGATCGGTGACGGTT
>SDBS01008201.1_pt1 | contig 10105 bp, 5 predicted proteins | sample 2277091 | NCBI WGS metagenome assembly SDBS01 (sample SAMN10404972, study PRJNA504765) | marine sediment metagenome | isolation source: marine sediment core GS10_PC15, 163 cmbsf | place: Arctic Ocean: Southern Knipovich Ridge | collected 2010 | reverse complement strand
TATAATATTTTCCTCTTCCTGCCTTTACGGGCAATCCTCAGGTGAAGATCTGTTTAAAAGAATCTGTTCTGTCTGCCATACCGTCAATAAGGGTAAATTAATCGGACCTGACCTGGCAAATGTTCATAAAAAACATCCCATAGAGTGGATAGTAAAATTTGTAAAATCTTCACAGACAATGATAAAAAGCGGAGATAAAGATGCCGTTGCCTTGTTCGGAAAGTATAATAACATCATTATGCCCGACCCAAATTTATCAGAGGAACAAATAAAAGCAATTTTAAACTTTATTATCAGCATCAGCCTTGATAATGGATCTGACGATGGTCAGAGCATAACAGCAACCTCACAATGGAAACCACTAAGCGAAGCCGGCGGCCATAATGTAACATCAGGTGAGCAGTTATTTGAAGGCAATTTTTCCGGTGATAATCCCTATAAAAATGGTGGTCCAACCTGTAATTCCTGTCACCATGTAATGAGTAAAGCTGTGATGGCCGGCGGAACGCTTGCACCGGAATTAACAAAAGCCTTTACAAAATATAATGAAGCCGGCCTGATCGCTATTATCAATGACCCCCCTTTTCCCATTATGAAAGCAGCGTATCACAACAATCCACTCACTGAGGAAGAGGTCTATGATCTGGCTGCATTTTTACAGTACGTGGATCAGAGAAGCGACAGTCAGGAACAAGAAGATTATGGACTGAAATTGCTCTTTCCCGGATTGGGAGCTCTTGTTCTCCTATATGGATTTTTTTCTGTCACCTGGATGGTTGTAAAAAAGAGAAGTGTCAACGATAAAATTTTCGACCGGCAAATCAGCTCCGTCTAATAAGCAAAATTATGATTCTCGCAGCTGTGACGCAGAGATTTTTGTCCACGGATTACACGAATTTTCACGAATTAAGAGACTAAAAAATGTATGTAAGAGAATATATATGAAAAAGATAGTTATAGTATTATTGTTTCTTGCTTCTCATGAAGCCCTCAGAATGAAAGAGTCTAAAATATATTAGATAAGTTCTATAATTCGTGTAATTCGAAAGAATTCGTGAAATTCGTGGACTAATTTTTAAATGCATCTCTAACCAGAGCTGTGAATAGATCAGGAAAATAATATGAGTTGGATAGAAGATCTGATATCGCCCCAGACACGTCAGTGGGAAGAATTTTATAGAAACCGCTTTCAGCATGATAAGGTTGTCCGGAGCACCCACGGTGTTAACTGTACCGGAGGATGTTCCTGGCAGATCCACGTCAAAGACGGTATTGTTGTCTGGGAAACACAGCAACTGGATTACCCAATGCTGGAAAGCACCCTCCCTCCCTACGAACCGCGTGGATGTCAGAGGGGCATATCATTCTCATGGTATCTATATAGCCCATTGCGTATCAAATATCCGCTTATCAGAGGTGCCTTGATTGATGCCTACCGGGAAGAAAAAGAAAAAACGGGCGATTCATTTAAAGCCTGGGAAAATCTTCAAAAAAACCATGAAAAAAGAAAATTATATCAAAAAGCAAGGGGAAAAGGGGGATTTAGAAGAATTCAGTGGGATGAAGTTCTGGAAATAATTGCTGCAGCCAATATTTACACAGCAAAAAAATATGGCCCTGACCGGGTTATCGGATTTTCACCGATCCCTGCCATGTCGATGATGAGTTATGCGGCGGGTAGCAGATTTCTACAATTGTTTGGCGGCGTCAATCTGAGTTTTTACGACTGGTACTGTGATCTGCCAAATGCTTCACCGGAAACATGGGGTGAACAAACCGATGTCTGTGAGAGTGCCGATTGGTTTAATTCAAAGTTTATTGCCATAATGGGCGCCAATCTGAACATGACAAGAACGCCCGATTGTCATTTCTTCGCTGAATCAAGACATAACGGTACGAAGGCCGTTGTGTTTTCACCGGATTTCAGCCAGGTTTCAAAATATGCCGATCAGTGGGTGCCCCTGCATGCCGGAAGTGACGGGGCTTTTTGGATGGCTGTCACCCATGTAATTTTAAAAGAATTCCATCATGAAAAGCCGACAACTTATTTTTTGGATTATGTAAAAAAATACTCAGACAGTCCTTTTCTGGTTGAGTTAGAAAAAACAGGAGATCATTTTACACCTGGCAAACTTGTCCGTGCAAACAGAATCACCAAATATGAAGATGTGGAACATGGTGATTGGAAATTTTTAAACGTTAATGAAGATGATAATAGTCTCATCATGCCAAAAGGGAGCGTCGGTCATCGTTGGGATACGGAGCAGGGAAAGTGGAATATGAAGCAGGAAGATGGATTGGATGACAAACCCTATAATCCGCTTCTTAGTTTGTTGGAAAACCATGACGAGATCCTGCAGGTGGAATTTGTAGAGTATGGGCTCGATAATAGGAAATTAAGAGGTGTTCCCGTTAAGTATATTCAAACGGTTGATGGGAAAAAAATTCCTGTGACAATGGTCTACGATCTTATAATGGCCCAGTATGGTATAGACCGGGGCCTGGACGGTGATTATCCAAAAGATTACAGCGATAAAGATGCTGCCTATACACCAGCATGGCAGGAAATTTTTACCGGTGTCCATGCCGATACCGTCATCCAGTTTGCCCGGGAATGGGCAAACACGGCCAATGCAACTGAAGGGAAATGCATGATTATTATAGGCGCCGGGATCAATCACTGGTATCATAACAACCTGATGTACAAGGCCGGGATTATGTCGCTGATATTATGCGGCTGCATCGGTAGAAATGGTGGTGGTCTGAATCACTATGTCGGACAGGAAAAACTCGCCCCGATGGATTCCTGGTCAAACATTGCTTTTGGAAAAGACTGGCAACCGGCCATCCGTTTGCAGCAGGCGCCAATCTGGCATTATCTCAATACCTGCCAGTATCGCTATGACGGGCATTTTTCCCACTATAATAAAACGCCTGAAAATAAATGGACCGGTGGACATCATGCGGATCTGATTTATAAGGCTGTGCGAATGGGATGGATGCCTTTTTACCCGCAATTCAATAAAAATACACTCGATCTTTGTCAGGATGCGATAAAAAATGGCGCGAAAAATGACGATGAAATAAAAAAATATGTACTGGAAAAATTAAAATCTAAAGAATTAGAATACGCCGTAGGAGATCCTGACGCAGAGGAAAATTTTCCAAGAGTCTGGTTTATATGGCGCGGTAATGCGATTATGGGCAGTATGAAAGGTCATGAATACTTGCTCAAACATTATTTGGGTACACATTCAAATACCATCGCAAGAGATATTAATGATCAGAAAACGAGTGAAGTAAAATGGCATGAAATAGCACCTGTCGGTAAAATGGATCTGGTGGTTGACCTTAATTTCCGGATGGATTCGTCAGCACTATATTCTGATATCGTTTTACCGGCAGCCTCCTGGTATGAAAAGGCGGATTTGAACAGCACCGATATGCATTCTTTTATACATCCCTTATCTGCAGCGATCGCACCTGTCTGGGAATCGAAATCTGATTGGGAAATATTTCGAGAGATCGCCCGAAATACATCTGAATTAGCGGCAAAACATTTTAAAGAGCCACAAAAAGATATCATCACCGTACCGCTTTCTCATGATTCAATTGATGAAGTTTCTCAACCCGAGGTAAAAGACTGGTATCTCGGTGAGTGTGAGGCAATTCCCGGCAAAAATATGCATAAACTGGCAATCGTTGACAGAGAATATGTACAAATTTATCATAAGTTTATAAGCCTGGGTGAAAATGTAAAAAGCCAGGGAATGGGCGCCCATGGGGTCCATTATAAATGCGAGGATGTTTATGATGAAATGATAGATTCAGCACATTTTCCCGTTGAAAAGTGGAACGAAAAATCATATCCATCACTCAAAGAAGATATCTGGGCTGCCAACGCTGTGATGAAGTTGTCTTCTTTGACAAATGGCGCATTAACAGTAAGGGCGTATGAATATATAGAGAAAAAGTCCGGTTTGGTTCTGAGAGATATAGCAGAGGGAAGTAAAGATGTTAAAATAGATTATAAAGATTTACAAGCCCAGCCAAGAAGATACAACACCTCGCCTCTCTGGTCCGGATTAATGAATAACGGCAGGGCTTATTCTGCATTTACGTATAATGTTGAAAGATTGGTCCCCTGGCGAACTTTGACTGGCCGCCAGCACTTTTATTTAGATCATGAAATGTACATTGCCTTTGGAGAAAATCTACCGACATACAAACCTTCACCTAAACCGGAGGTATTTGGGGATCTGAGAGAAACCATTAAAGATGGTTCCGCAAAGATTTTAAATTGTCTTACACCTCATGGAAAATGGCATATCCATTCCACCTATGGTGATAACCTGAGAATGCTCACCCTTTCCAGAGGATGCGAACCCTGCTGGATCAGCGAAAAAGATGCGGAAGAACTGGGCATTAACGATAATGATTGGGTAGAAGTTTTTAATGATCATGGGGTTTATTGTACCAGGGCGGTAGTGAGTAGCAGGATTCCCCACGGTGTCTGTATTGTATACCATGTGCCTGAGAGAACCGTTGGTATCCCCAAATCACAGGTGAGGGGTAACAAGAGAGCCGGTGGGCATAATAGTTTTACCCGTGTTCATTTAAAACCAAATCTGCTCTCCGGTGGATATGGACAGTTTACCTATCATTTCAATTACTGGGGTCCGACTGCTCCAAACCGTGATACGCATGTTGTGATAAAAAAAATGGATAAAGTGGTATTTTGAGCTATATGACTTGGGTAATTCATATCCCACGAGGACTTGGAGGACGGGCAAAGATGCTAACCCTCCCCCAGCCCCTCCCTACAAGCTTGTAGCGAGGCGGGGTGGGTCAGCGTCGTTGGGAGAAATGAATAATTCCGGATAAACATTTTCACTCAAATAATCTAAACGAATGGAATGATATGGATGTTAGAGCACAGATTTCAATGGTATTTCATCTTGATAAATGTATAGGTTGTCATACCTGTTCAATCGCCTGTAAAAATATCTGGACCGATAGAAGAGGCACAGAATATATGTGGTGGAATAATGTTGAAACTAAGCCGGGAACAGGTTATCCGACAAAATGGGAAGATCAGGATATTTACAAAGGCGGTTGGAAGAAAAAAAAGGGTGGTAAAATATCATTAAAGGGGGCGGGAAAATTAAAAGGGCTGACAAATATATTTCATAATCCTCATTTGCCTGTTATTGATGACTATTATGAACCTTTTACCTACAAATATCTCGATTTGATAGAATCTCCACCGGGTAATGATCAGCCCACTGCCCGGCCGGTATCTTTAATTACTGGTAAACCGATGGATATAAAAATGGGTCCGAATTGGGATGACGATTTGAGCGGTACACCGGATTATGCCCGTAAGGATCCAAACCTGCAGGATCTCACAGATGCAGAGAAAAATGCAATGTTTGAACTTGAACGCATGGCTTTTATGTATCTTCCCAGGATATGCAATCACTGTCTCAATCCTGCTTGTGTGGCATCTTGTCCTTCCGGAGCAATTTATAAACGCGGGGAAGATGGGGTCGTCTTAATCAATCAAAAAGTGTGCCGGGCCTGGCGGATGTGTGTCACGGCATGCCCCTATAAAAAATCCTATATCAACTGGAGTACCGGTAAATCAGAGAAATGCATCCTTTGTTATCCAAGAATCGAATCAGGACAGGCCCCTGCCTGTATGCATTCATGTGTGGGTAGAATTCGTTATTTAGGCGTACTCCTGTATGATGCAGGGCAGATTGAGTATGCCGCATCCGGCACTGAGGATGATAGGGCTCTTGTTGAGCAACAATTGAATATACTGCTCGATCCATTTGATTCTACGGTTATCAAGGCAGCGAAATCGAATGGAATTCCGGATACAACCATAAAAGCAGCACAAGAATCTCCTGTTTATAAATTTGTCAAAGAATGGGGATTAGCGCTTCCCCTTCATCCGGAATATAGGACGTTACCAATGTTATTTTATGTTCCACCACTTCTACCTGTCATGGCATCTCTCAGCAAGACTGATGGTAATAAACAGGCAAAAAAGATAGATCCTATGGCAAAAGTCTGGAATGATAACTGGCTGTACAACACCAGTACCGAGGAATTATGGGGTACAATCGAACAATCTAGATTTCCCTTGAAATATATGGCAAATTTATTCAGTGCCGGTGATGAAGATAAAATTGAAAATATACTTAAAAAACTAATGGCTGTCAGGATTCATCGCCGTGATAAAACGGTTGGGGATATTGATCAGAAAAAAGTTAAAACCATTTTAGAGGAAGTAAAATTAACACCCGAAACAGCTGATCAAATCTATTACCTGACATCGCTGGCAAAATTTTCAGATCGTTTTGTGATTCCGGCTGCCCATCGTGAGCAGGCCATGGAAATGCTTGAATTCACCGGCGATGTAAAAGGATCAACCGGATTCGGATTTAAAGAAGCACCGAAACGGGGGATATAGCTTCCTTGAAGAAAAATCTCTTAACTTGGATAAATCATTTCGCGCAGCGACGCAGCGATTATCCACGAATTACACTAATTAGCTCGAATTACACGAATTGATCCGCTATTTATTAATAAATATTCGTGAAAATTCGTGGAATTCGTGGACCCATTTTTTTTGAGCGAAATTTATGCTATGAACCAAACACTCGAACATTATAATCTATTCGCTGAGGTTTTTACGTATCCAACGACAACATACCCTCATAAGGTAAAAACGTTGCAGGAATTTCTGGATGTAAAATATTCAAAAGCTTCGAAAGAACTAAGAAATTTCACGGATGTTATGATCAATTTATCCTTATCCGCTCTTGAAGAGCTTTATACACGCTCTTTTGATGTCCAGGCGATCACCACGATTGATCTTGGATATGTTCTCTTTGGAGAAGACTATAAACGCGGAGCCCTGCTGGTGAATTTAAACCGGGAACATAAAGAGGCCGGGAATGATTGTCAGAAGGAACTATCCGATCATCTTCCCAACATTTTAAGATTATTACCAAAAATGCAAGACAAATTGCTCAGGGCAGAACTGATTGAAAAAATACTTTCGCCTTCTTTAGAAAAGATTATATGCGAATTTGATCCTGAAAAATTACGCGTAAAAAATAAAGTGTATAAAAAATACCACAAGACGATGATAGAAAGTTCTGAGAGTTATGGTGTGATTTATCAATATCCACTCAAGGCGCTATATGAAGTCTTACGCAGAGATTTTAATTTAAAAGGTTCTGTTGAGCCTGCCTTCTATGAGCAGGATACATTTTTAAAATCGATCGATACCGAAATAAGAATTGAGAAGTAGCCCCGATAAGAACGTTTCCCTCCGGTCAACAAATCGGGATGAAATCCTCCAGGATTTCAGAATTAGGACGTAGGAAGTAAAAATTAGGAAGTAAGAAATATGACAGCCCTGGATAATTTTCTATTTACTGCTTTGCCTTATGCCACTATGATAATTTTTTTAGTGGGAACGATCTACAGATATAAATCGACTAGTTTTCAATATTCATCGTTATCATCTCAATTTCTGGAGGGAAGACAGCTTTTTTGGGGTTCGATACCTTTTCATTGGGGGATTATTTTTTTATTTATCGGTCATTTACTTGCTTTTTTGATTCCGGATTCTGTCCTTGCCTTGAACAGCCATCCCTTGAAACTGCTGCTGATTGAAATAACTGCGTTTATGTTTGGATTATCGGTGCTGATTGGATTGATAACACTTTTATACAGAAGAATATCGAATAAGCGGTTGCAGGTGGTTACAACCAAAATGGACATTTTTGTTGAGTTACTATTACTGGTTCAAATTATTCTTGGGTTGTGGATGGCTTATTCATTGAGGTGGGGATCATCCTGGTTTGCTTCTGTTCTAACACCCTATCTGAGATCAATTTTTCTTTTGCAGCCGGATATAAATGCGGTGAGTAACATGCCATGGTTGGTAAAATTACATATCATCGGCTCCTTTTTGATTTTTATGTTAATACCTTTCTCAAGACTGGTTCACATCCTGGTTGTACCTTTACATTATATCTGGCGACCTTATCAACGGGTTATATGGTACTGGGACAGGCGCATGTTGCGACACCCTGATTCCAAATGGTCTGTAAAATCGCCAAAAAGTTCCTGATTTACTAAACATTTTTTTATTCACATTATCTAATTATAGATTTTTCTAACAAAGACACTAAAACCTAAAAAAAATATGTCCACGAATTCCACGAATTTTTTAAAATTATTGATTTAATTCGTGCAATTCGCGCTAATTAGTGTAATTCGTGGATAATCGCTAAAGACATGGTATAATAAATGAGGGTAAAAATGGACTTAAAAGGTAACCCAACTACCGGTCTGATCAGCACAACGCTGGGATTCTTTTTTGGATTTGCTGCTGTATCCCTTTATGGACCAACAGCAGTTTATTTTAAAGAATCGATGGCATTAACTCCTTCGCTGGTGGGCTTGCTTGTCGCTATTCCTGCTCTATCCGGTTCACTTTTGAGAATTCCCTTTGGTGCCTGGGTTGATACAACCGGCGGAAAAATTCCCTTTACCATTCTCCTGATACTGTCAGTGTTTGGACTCGGTGGTGTTTTTATAATCCTTTTTATGTTTTATCCTGACCAAATGGGATTCGAGCTCTATCCCTTTATTTTGTTTTTTGGCTTTCTAAGCGGTTGTGGCATCGCTACTTTTTCAGTGGGCATAGGGCAGACATCCTATTGGTTTCCTCAAAATAAGCAGGGAAACGCCCTCGGTTTATATGCCGGGATTGGTAATCTGGCTCCAGGAATTTTCTCCATGATACTTCCCTTGTTTTTGGCCCGTTTTGGTATCATCTCCGCCTACCTGGCCTGGTGGATTTTCCTGATTATTGGCTCTTTGCTATTTATTCTCCTGGGTTGTAATGCTTATTATTTTCAGTTAGTACGAAAAGGAGTTAACAAAGAGGATGCTGTAAAAAAAGCCGGCGAACTTGGCCAGGAATTATTCCCATCGGGCACCGTAATGGATAGTTTGAAAATTTCCGCAAAAACTCTTAAGACCTGGGGATTGGTCTTTATTTATTTCACAACTTTTGGTGGATTTATTGCCTTAACTGCCTGGTTCCCGACCTACTGGTCCCAGTTCTTTAAATTATCAGCGGTAATCGCCGGATTATTGACCGCTGTATATTCACTATTAACCTCTGCGATCCGGATAAGCGGAGGGAAACTCTCTGATAAATTTGGTGGTGAAAAGGTTGCCGGTTATAGTCTGCTCATACTATTTGTCGGGGCAATCATTATCACTTTTTCCGAAACGTTAATACTCTCATTGATAGCTGCTGTAATTATGGCAATCGGTATGGGGGTAACAAATGCTGCCGTATTTAAACTGGTGCCGGAATACGTTCCGAATGCGATAGGTGGTGCGGCAGGTTGGGTTGGCGGTTTGGGGGCTTTTGGCGGTTTCGTCATCCCGCCATTGATGGGATATATAGCCGGCCAGATGGGAAGTATAGGATACGCAAGAGGTTTTCTTGTATTTATAATTATATCTATAATATGCTTTGGAATAATTTACTTACTTTATAAGAATAAAAAATAACAGGAAAAGTTATGATGAAAAATCATCAATCTAGTTTTGAAGTTGTTGAACCCCATATCTCAAGCTTATACAATACGGCGCTCAGAATGAGTGGAAATATTGACGATGCCAGTATCCTGGTTCAAAATACTTTTCAAAAAGCCATTGAATCTTCCGACAATTTCAAACAAATTGGCGACTTTAAAGTGTGGATTTTTAAAAGTCTGATAAAAACATTTATCTCAAACAACGGGAAAAAAAACCTGGATATAATTAATCCGGAAGTTAATGATGAATTGGATGAATTTTATCTTTTTAGAAAATTAGATGAGACAATGAGCATACAGGAAAGGACAAAGGAAGATATTCTGGAAAATTTTTATGAAAAGGATGTTAAAACTGCTTTAGAGAAACTACCTTATCAATTTCGTTTAATGGTTTTGCTTTGCGATGTTGAAGGGTTTTCGTATAATGAAACTGCCACTATTATCGATGCCTCACTTGCAACTGT
>SDBS01008200.1_pt1 | contig 10105 bp, 9 predicted proteins | sample 2277091 | NCBI WGS metagenome assembly SDBS01 (sample SAMN10404972, study PRJNA504765) | marine sediment metagenome | isolation source: marine sediment core GS10_PC15, 163 cmbsf | place: Arctic Ocean: Southern Knipovich Ridge | collected 2010 | reverse complement strand
CGATATGCCGAAGTAATACTGCTCCGACGGCGACGCCTGCTGCCAATCCCAGACGTAATAGACGCGGCCGTCCCTAACGAACATCTGCGTCGGCTCGCCGCCCTCGTCCTCGTGCCAGCGCGTTTGCTCCCCCGTTACGCCCGGCGGGAAGACGAAGACCATCGTGAGGTGGGTCGTGCCGGTGGTGAAATCGGAGCCGAACCAGGTGGGGCTGAAGACAGCCGACGCGTACGTCTCGTCGGCCGAGTCCTCGAAGACCATATGGTAATTACGGCCGTTAACGTGGAGCGTAGCCGCGTCGCCGGATCCAATTTCGTAACCGGAGAGCGGTATCTCGACGCCGACGTCGACGTACTCCGAGGGCCTTATGGTGTACAGCGAATGGCCGTCGACGTCGGCGGTTATGGAGTCGAGGTCGTAATCGTTCGACGGAAAGCCCACGTCGACGATATCTATGGGGTCGCCGGCGGCGGTATTGCGAAAGGTTATCTTGTAATCGATGTCGAACGAAGAATCCTGGTTGACGGTTACCGTCACTACCTCGCGCGGGACCTCAAAGTAGTAATCCTGCGCCGCGACGGGCCACGGCGTTACCGCCGCCGCTAAATATAAAACTATTGTCGCGCCACGTTTAAGACCCATGTCCATTTACCACGTACGGCGAGGGTGATTTACCATTTCGGTTCTTCTTCGATTTCGTACGACGTCCCGCAATAAGGGCAGGTTACCACCACGGCCCCGGCCTTGACGTCGATATTGTCTTTCGCCAGCGTGGCCCCGCAGGATTGGCACTTCAACCGCTCGAGCGACAGATCGCCCGTTAAATCTATTTGCTGGACGATAGTTTGCGGTTTCTCGGCCCGGTACTTCTTGTAGGAGCGGTACATCAGCACGCCGGCGCCGGCGATGAGCAACAAGCCGATGACGTTAAGGCATACGCCCACGCCCAACCGGCTGCCGCCCTGCTCGCCGGCCTCGGCGGCGGTGGAGGCCATAATCCACAGAACGCCGAAGAAGATAAGCACCAGCGCCAAAACTACCATCGGTACGCCTAATATGCAGCCGCTCAATTTCATAGTCAAACGCCGCCGTATTTATGACCTGAAATGGGTTGATTACGTAATAATATAGTATCTAAATGTCGATTGCAAGTATAATTCGTACCCGCGAAGCCTAGATAAAAACCCCCGCGGCTGCGGGGGCTTATCTTCGGATCTAAAACAGGGGCTTACCTGTTTTGATAGCGGTCGATTATCGACCTGAAGAGGTCGACCGCGGCGGCGAGGGTGATATTACGCCTCTCAATGCGGACTTTGTTGCCCACGACGCCGATTCCGATAAATATCTCGGTTTCCTCTTCCACCACCGGTTCCTCCGCCGCAGGAAGCGCGAGCTCAGGTACCGCTTCAGCGGCCACGCCGACCGGGACCACTTCGGGCCGCGGCGGCATAGGCGGCGCCACGGGCGGCACCTCGCGGAGTTCTTCTTCTATCGTCGCTTTGATCGCCTCGGCCTCCTCCTCCCTCAAAGTAGGCTCGCTGACAGCGGCCGGCTCGGCCGCGGCGACTACTTCCTCCTCGAGAAGCGGTTTCACCAGTTCCTCGAGCGGGGCTTCGGCGCCGGGTCCAACCTCTATCTCGAGGCCGGCGGGAACTGCTTCGGCCGGAACCTCTTCCTCCACCGGCGGCGCTTCCGCCGGCGCGGCCGCCTCAACGGCCGGCACTTCGGCAGCATCCCACGGTTGGGGCGCTATTACTTCGCCCACGCCCTCCAGGTCGAAGTCCGTCAATTCCAAACCGGCGAGCGCTTCTTCGGCCGGCTCCTCGACGGGCGGCGGCTCAGGTCCCGGGGGCTCGAGGAAGGCCGCGGCCTCGGCCCCGGACGCGAATTCGGGCGGCATCTCGGGCGGCGCCATAAGCGGCTCCTCGGACGGCTCCGGGACCGCCCCCGCCCTCTCCTCGTCCAAAGGAATAGCCGACGGCTCGGGCGGCGCGGGGAAAGAGCTCAAATCGAAATCGCTCTCCGGCGCCTCGATAGCTTCCGGCCCGGGGGCGAGCGGTTCGTCGACGTCGTCGAGCGAAGTCTCGAACTTATCGAATTCCCCGCTCGCGATCCTCTCTTTGAGCCGCCGCGCGCGCTCCTCGTTCCGCCTCTTTATAGCCTCTATGGGATCTTCTATTTCCTCGGCCATGGGACCTACTCCTTTCAAGCCGTTTTTATCCTAATTCAAAGTCATTCTAATAACAATACGTTGTCGTTGTCAAGGTTTTTTTGGCTGCGTCGATAAGCAACGGCCGGCGCATCTCGGTTCCCGAGACGCGAGTCCGTCGCGATCCGCCGGCGGCGGCGGCGCCGGCGTAACGCGAACCCTCTCTCTATTTAAAAAAAGAAAAGCGGCCTCGATGGGCCGCTTTTTCAACTCGAAACCGTATTAAAAGTAGTAGCCGAACCCGACTAATATATCTACATATTGGCTACGATGCACGGCCCGGACCTCGGGGGAGCGTCCGTTAAGATCTACCGCGGCGACGGGCTCGTCAAACAATACCGTATAACGGGGCCCGGCTTCCAACGCCCAGCCGCCTAACCTATACTCTATGCCGGCGTTAACGTACACGCCGGGCGCGACGTCCTTTTCCGTCTCGGGCGTGAACGGCGAATCCCAAACTTCGATCGCCAATACGCCGCCGCCGCCTACGAAGGGTTTAACGGGCCCGAAACGCCGTTCGAAATCCCAGCCGTAAGTCACCGATATAACGGCCGTATCTTTGGACAACGTGTAGATCGCCAATATGTAACCGGGGGGGTATCGCATAACTGGGTAATAACTATAGCCGAAACCGATCGCTTGTCTGAAGCCGGCCACCGCGGGAATGGACAACCTGGCTTTAAACGCTCCGGCGCTTACCCCCGCATCCATAACGTCTTTATCTACGGCTTTCCCGGGAGCGAAAAACGCGGCGACGCCCAAACCCGACGCCAAGGCGGAGCCGGAGAGTAGCAAGGTAATCGCCGCGCCGATAACGAGCCGTAACCCTTTGCGCGTGCACATAGTTTTCTTACCTCCTTAACCCTTATCGACAACCGTCGACGTTACTTAAATTTTAAGTAGTTGATCACCCTGACCTACTAATACAAGCCGGCCGTGGGGGGCGCCTTTCAATTCGGCGACTTCGCTATATCTCGACCGTCTTATGCCGCGCCGAGTGGCAGTTGATGTTGACGGCGCAGGGGAAGGAAGCGATGTGGCGGCCGAAGGACTCGACGTGGACCGCCAGCGCCGTCGTCGAGCCGCCGTAGCCCATGGGGCCGATGCCGAGCTTGTTGACGCGCTCCAGGAGCTCCTTCTCGAGCTCCGCGTTCCAGGGGTCCTCCGCCGGCTGGCCTAGCGGCCTGAAGAGCGCCTTCTTCGCCAGGAACGCGCAGTGCTCGAACGTCCCGCCTATGCCGACGCCGACTACTATGGGCGGGCACGGGTTTGGCCCGGCCTCGCGGACCGCCTCCACGACGAAGTCGACTATGCCGTCGCGGCCGTCCGCGGGCTTCATCATCTTGATGCGGCTCATGTTCTCGGAGCCGCCGCCCTTGGGGGCGAGGTGGATGACGAGCTCGTCACCCTTCGTCGGGATTACGTGGATTATGGAGGGCGTGTTGTCGCCGGTGTTCTTACCGACGACCGGGTGGACGACGATGGACTTGCGGAGGTAGCCCTCGTCGTACCCGCGGCGCGTACCCTCGTCGACGGCGTCGCGCAGCGAGCCGCCCGTAACGTGGACGTCGTTGCCCAGCTCGACGACGTAGACGGCGAAGCCGCAATCCTGGCACAGCGGGTACTCTCCCCGGGTCGCTATTTCGGCGTTCTCCAAAAGCGACGACAGAATCTGCTTCCCTACCGGCGACTCCTCCTTCTCGCGGAAATCCTTGAGTGCCTGGACCGTATCGGCGGGCAGATTATACCCGGCGTCGATGCACATATCTTTGACCTTCTCGGCGATCTCGTCAACGGTAATCTCGCGCATATCGTCCCCTTCGGCACGGTACCGACCCGGGCGCCGCCGCGGCCGGCGTCGCTACGCTTGCGGTTGCCCTCTTCTATGTTACGTAATCCAAAACGATAACGCGCGGGTTCACCAGGTCCGCCGTCGTTATCTCGACCTCCGCGGCGCCGGCGCGCTCCACGTTCGCCTTCCCCGCCACGAAGTCGTCCACCGTCGCCAGCGGAAAGCCGCACGCGTCCGTCTTGTAGTGCATGGGGATTATTACTTTGGCCTCGAGCTGCTCGGCTACCTTGGTCGCCGTCGCGGCGTCGACGGTGAAGAAGCCGCCCACCGGCGTCAGCAGCACGTCTACCGGCCCGATAGCCTCGAGCTGCTCGTCGGTAAGCAAGTGGCCCAGATCGCCCAGAAAGGCGACCTTCACGCCGTCCGCCTCGAAAGTGAAGACGGTGTTCTCGCCGCGCTCGCTGCCGCGGCTCTCGTCGTGGTAGGTTTGCGTACCGACGAACGTGAGTCCCTTGGCCTTGTGTTCGCCCGGGCCGCGCACTACGACCGGCGTGCCGCCGAGGTCGCCCGCGCCGGCGTGGTCGTCGTGGTCGTGCGACTGCAGCACGACGTCGCACGCGTCGCCGATGGCGCCGTAGCCGATGGCGCCGTCGTATGAGCCCGGGATGTACGGGTCGGTGCAAATATGTACGCCGTCGGCGGTGGTGATGCCGAAAGCGGAGTGTCCGTACCATTTAATCTTCATCCCGCGCCTCCTTTTCATTTTTAACGCTGCCAACTCGACCGCGAAATGTTCCAGCCGAATTTATCCTACCAATTATCGCCCCGAGCCTCAAACGGATATATCCTCGCACGCAACACGCGACAAGCCCTAAGGCCGCTCAGCGGATTTCGACCGACCGCTCGATAGCGTCGAAGTACGGCCGCGCCGTCTCGCGCTGCGGCTCGTACGCCGCGAAAGTAATGAAGTAATAACGTTCGTCGCCGCGGGCGACGACGGCCCGGGTCCATACGCGCTCGCCGCCGCGCGTCGCGTAATACTCGAACGCCTTTGCCGGCCGCCCGCCTATCTCGACATCCGACGCCGATACGTCGCCCGCGGCGGCAATTTTGCGCTCGAAGGACGACGCCACGACCCCGAGGGGCGCCGCGGACCACGCGCCCACTACGCTCACGCCGGCGCCGACGGTCTCCTTGGCCCCCGGCGCCCGTGCCTCCAGAATCAAGGCCGCGACGCCCCTGCCGGCCCGGGCTTCCCATTCGCCGGGATACTCCAACTTAATTCCCCACCCCCTGTTCTCGAAAGGAACGACGTCTGACGTCGCCGGCGGATTCCCGCCGCACGCCAAGGCCGCGACGACGGCCGCCGCGGCGACGAAACCGTACCGGTCGCTATTCACCGTCGGTCGAAACAAGCCGCTCGAGCCGTTCCTCGAAGAGGTCCCGTTCGGCGCCGCCGTAGATATGACCCCGCACGACGCCTTTGTCGTCGACGAAATAGGTCTGGGGAATCCCCGGCTTAGCACCCGTATAGCTATCCGCGACCTCGCCGTCGTCCAGCAGCACCGGGTAGTTTATGCCGTACTCCTCGGCAAAGGCCGCTACGTCCGTACCCGGCTCATCCACCGAAATGCTCAATACCGCGACGTCGCCGGCGTGGTCGCGGGCGAACTCTATAATGTCGGGAATCTCGTACTGGCACGGCGGGCACCACGTCGCCCAAATATTCAATACGACGGGTTTACCTTTAAAATCCGCCAGGCGGTATTCCCGGCCGAATATATCGGTCAACGTAAAATCGGGCGCGGCCTGGCCCGGTTTAACCGTCATGTTCGCGATTTCTTCTTCGGCCGCCCGCTTCTCGGCCCGCGCGAGTAAATTCTGGAACTCCTCGTCGCCCTGCAGCAACGCCAGGTCCTCGTCGCCGCGGGCGTATCGCGTGAAAAGAGGCTCGGCGTCCAGGCTGGCCCGCAGGCAGTCGAGAGACTTCCCGGCGTCCCCCAAGCGCGCGTACGAACACGCCATATTGTAGAAAACCCCCGGGTACTGGAGGCGTTCCGAGGGTTCGACTTTCCGCAGCGCCTCCTCGTACGCGGCCACCGCCATTTCGTAGTCCGGCTCGTACTCCTCCAAGAACATATCGCCGAGAGCGAAATACACGTCCGCCGGCGCGAACTTGGCCGACGCGGCGTCGACCAGCTCCCGGTAGCGCTCCTCGTCGCCGGCGCGGTACGCGCCCCGGGCCGCGGCGACCATATCGTCGAGGGAGGCCGTCGCCAGCTCGAGCTCTTCCTCGGCGCCGAACGACGCCGCGCTTAACGCGGCCACCGCCAGGGTGGTAAAAATTACTTTTCTCATTTGGCTTTCCTTAACGTCGCAGAAAGATAACACAACGACGCCCGGGCCGCAAGTTCGACCGGGGCCCGACGCCGACGTAAGCGCCTGGCACCTCTTCAACCGCTCGCCGCGGTCCGCTCCGATAAGCGCTATCGACGCGCCCGTACGCAAAACGTACGACGACCGGTTCGTCGCGACATCGCTCGGCCTTACGCACCGCGTCCGGTAGCGCTGGCGCGGGGTAATAACGGAAGCGGCGGCCTTAAAGGCCGCCGCTACTTTCGACGCGTATAATACGTTACCCCTCGATCTTGAGTTTGCCGGTCTTCTTGGCCCAGCGCTCGCCGAGGACGAAGCACGCGAAGCCGACCGGTATCAGGACCACGCCCGAAATTACGAGTATGAGGAGCTCGCTGCCGACGGCGGCCAGGCCCACGCCGTCCATAACGGCGGCCCGCATCGCCCGCAGCGTATACGTCGCCGGCGAGACCACCGAGAACGGCCTAAGCCACGACGGCAGCACGCTCACGTCGTAGTAGACGCCGGACACCAGCAGGATGGACGCCTGGAAGATGTGGGTGGCCTGCGAGCCGCGCTCCCGCGACAGCAGCGGCAACACGGCGCACGCGAGCCCCAACCCCAAAAACGGCAGGCTCGAGACAACGAGCACGACCGCCGCCGTCAGGAAGTTGGCGCCCGCCAGGCTTATGCCGAAGAACAGCGCGCACGCCAGAAGCTGCACCGCGGCGCGCCCCAGGCCGTACGTTATGGCGTAGAGGGCATTGCCCATCAGCTGCGTGAAGCGCTTCACCGGCGCCATAAACGTGTACTCCAGCGTCCCCTCCCACCGCTCCCAGGCGATGCACTCGGCGACCTCGTGGAAGAGGATGGAGAGGTAGCCCCACAGGACCGCGCCTATCACCAGGAACAGCACGAGCCGCTGATCGCCGGTCCCGACGCCGATGAGGCCGATGGTCAGCGCGCTCACGACGGTGTAGGTGAGGAACACCGCCTCCCAGCCGGCGTAGCGCTTTACCAGCATAAAGTTGCGCTCGGCGAAGCCGATGCTGCACCAGATTTCCCTTAACGCTCGAACCTTGATAGTCATATCGATCCGCTCCAGCCGGCGCGTCAGGCGCCGTTTTCGTCGCCGAGCCACTCGGCACCGGTGAATTTTAAGAAGGCGTCCTCCAGCGTCGTGCCGGTTCCCCCGGCGCGCGCCGTCAACTCCGCCGGCGTCCCGATGGTGACGATCCGACCCTCGTGGAGTATACCGACGCGGTCGCAGAGGCGCTCGGCCTCCTCCATGTCGTGCGTGGTCAAGAGGACCGTCGTGCCCTCTTCTTCCCGCATTTCGCGGATGACGCGCTGCATTTCGCGCTTGGAGCGCGGGTCGAGGCCCGTCGTCGGCTCGTCCAACAACAGCAGCGCCGGCGCCGACATCAGCGCCCGCGAGGCCGCCACCTTCTGGCGCTCTCCGCGCGACAGGCTCTTTATCTGGTCGCTCAGGCGCTTGGGGTCGAAGCCGATGCGCTTGAGCAGGGCGTCGTAACGCTCGCGCGCCAGGCGAGGGCTCAGGCCGTAAAGGCGGGCGGCGTAGCGCAGGTTCTCGGAGCCCGAGAGGACTTTGAAGAACGCCGCGTCCACCGCGACGCGGTTGATGAGCTCGCGCACCCGCGCCGGATTCCCCTCGACGTCGACGCCGAAGACCTCGACCCGGCCCTCGTCCGGAGTGAGCAGGGTCGAGATTATCCGTATGAGCGTCGACTTGCCGGAGCCGTTCATGCCGATGAGGCCGAAGATCTCGCCCTTCTCGACGGCGAACGTCACCGCGGCGAGCGCGGCGAACTTAGGCCGCCGTCGCCAGAAGCCGCGGCGCTTGCCCTCCGGCCGCGGGAAGCGCTTCGTCAGCGCTTCCACCTTCAGGGCCGGCCTGCCGTCGTTCATGGCTTCCGCCAAGAATGCGTCCAATTCGCGCTCGAGTTCGACGCGTTCGTAAGTCCCGGCCGCCATCTTCAACCCTTCTTTCTCGTCTCGGGTTGGCGCTATATTCTTGCCGCTCATTTTATCCTATCTCCGTCGTGGAGTCGCTGTCGTTAAAAATAAAAATCGAAAACCCACCGATTTCGGTCGGTGGGTCGGCGGAACCTTTGAGCGCAAACACTATATTCTCAATGGGTTACACCTCGCCACCGGGCTACGGGCACGATAACCCACCCGAAAAGATTATTTCCCTCCCGCGTTAAACGGGGAAGGAGTTCCGGGTGGTATGCCGCTGTATCGTTCATCATCTCGAATACTTCCTCTCAGCTTGCTTGGCCGTATTTATAACACAAAATTTTAGAAAGTCAAGTCTTTTCTGCCGGCGTCCCGGCCTCTTTTAAAACGTCCGCTCCTGTCTACTGTAAAGTTCTATCTCGGGGATATCTATCAGGCGCACCTGGAACCAGTAGATAACTTCTTCGCGTTCTAACGAAATGCGCACCTCCGCCTCCCACCGGTGGAGGTTGCGGTAGGCGCGGTAGTGCTCGCTGATGACTTCCCCGTCCGCGATGTCGTAGTACGCGTCGTAGCCGAGGCGCCACTTCTTGGTGAGGTCAAACGAGACGGCGCCCTTCAACGTGTGGAGGTCGAAGCCCCCCTCGGACCAGCTGTAGTCGTGGGTGAACGAGAAGTTCCAACCCTGGCCCATCCCCTCGCCGGCGTCGTACCGCCGGCCCGTTATGGTGTCGATGTTGTAGACGTTGGGGTCGAGGTCCTCGTCCTCCGGAACGCGCGGCCTCCCGTAGGGGTCGGCGGCCTCGCGCCACGACTGGTCGAGCTCGCCCTCCTCCCGCGCCAACGGGCCGGTCGTAAACGATATCGTCGTCGTTGCGTCGAAGTCGAGAAGCGAGAAGTCGTATATGTCGTTGGTTAGCTGGAGCCGGTGGGACAGGAAATACCAATCGCGGAAGTTGGGCGTTACCTCTATGGAGTTGACTAGGTCGCTGAAAGGCAGCTCGCCCGGGGAACCGAGCGGCCCCAGGTTATAGGTGGTGGTGGTATCCCACGTCGCCAGGTTGACCACCTTCCCCAACGTCGAGGCCTTGCGCAGCCGCGGGATGGACTCGCCGCGCGGCCGACGCGCGCCGGTCCGCTCCGGCCGGTAGACGTCTTCCCACGAGCGCGCCCGACCCTTCGCGGCGGCCTCCGCCTCTTCCTCCGCCTCCTCTTCCTCCGGGAACTTGACGTCGAACGATTGGCGCAGCGCGAACGAGAGCCTGCTCTGCTCGGGGTAGACCGCGCCGCCGTCGACCATCCACGACTGGTCGATGTCCGGCCGGTAGTAGTGCGCAACGGTGGGGTTGACGATGTGGCGGAAGACGGTATCGCCGGGCTCGAAGATGCCGTAGACCTTGGTCGAGGCGCTCGCCGTGGTGTCCCAGGTGCCGAGGAAGCGATGGTTGCGGCCGAACTTGTCGCGGTCGAACCAGTAGCCGTGGCCGCCGACGCCGGGGTCCAACCTCAAGTAGCGGAAGAGCGTGAGCGGTCGCGACGCCGATACGTCGGCCGCCCCCTCCTTGAGCACGGAGCCCGCCTCCTCGAAATCGTAGTAGTTTACCCAGCTCGTGTTGTACTGGTAGTAGAAGCGCGTCTCGGCCAGCTCTTGGCGCGTGGCGTAGAAGTTCACGCGGGGGAAAGGGTCCCTCGTCCGCTGGATGGTGCCGCCGTACGGCTCGGTCTCGTGGGGCGGCACGGCGAAGAGCGTAACGGGTTGCGGCGAGCCT
>SDBS01008199.1_pt1 | contig 10106 bp, 12 predicted proteins | sample 2277091 | NCBI WGS metagenome assembly SDBS01 (sample SAMN10404972, study PRJNA504765) | marine sediment metagenome | isolation source: marine sediment core GS10_PC15, 163 cmbsf | place: Arctic Ocean: Southern Knipovich Ridge | collected 2010 | reverse complement strand
ATTATGGAGAGGTAATTTTAAACAATTGGTTTTAGATAATTTTGATGTAGAGATAATTTTAGAAGGTGAAACTGGTAAGGAAGAAGGATTTGGAGATAAGAGAAATTACATCCTATTTAAACAACTGTGATCATTTTGATAACTTACTATTGAAATTATGAAAGCGAAAAAGATAGGGGTAATAATTCAAGCCCGAATGGGTTCTACGAGGTTACCGGGTAAAGTACTTAAAAAATTATATGAAGAAGATACAGTATTAGATGTACTGATAAAAAGACTGAAATTGAGTAAAAAAATACATGAAATTATCATTGCAACAACACCAGATATTTGTAATAAGCAAATTATTGAGAAAGCAGTGGAAAATGATGTAGCTTGGTTTATCGGAGATGAAAAACATGTGCTCAAGAGATATCATGATGCTGCAAAAGCACATCAACTTGCATTAATAATTAGATTAACTTCAGATTGTCCTTTTGTTGATCCCTTTATAATAGACGATATGATTTCTTTTTATTATGACCACGATTTAGATTATCTAAGAAATGTCGATAACTCGACTAATTTTTCAAGGGGATTTGAAATTGAAATCTTTTCTGCGAAAGTTCTTTATGAAATATACCCTTTGGCAGAAAGTAAATTGGAAAAAGAACATGTAACATACTACATTTATACTCACCCAAAAAAATTTAAAATCGGCTCGTACAACATCAAAAGTTTAAAATTTTTTGAAGATCTTAGGTTAACAATTGATCAAGAAAATGATTTAATTCTTTGTAGAGAGGTTTTAAAAAGAGTGCTGGAGAATGGATTTAGATATGACTTTACTGTATTTGATGTGATCAATATAATCGAGCAAAATCCTCAACTATTGGAGATAAATAGAGATGTTAAACATAAATTTGTAACTAATCAAAATCTTAAAAAATAAACTGAACAAAAAAATATTGATAAGAACATATATATGTTACAAAACAAAATTTCTCATAGGTTATAGTATCATCATAAATGGATAAATGGTTTTATAAAATGGACAAATTCTCAATTGGCGATAAGGAGGTTGGAAATAATAATCCTACTTTTATTATTGCCGAAGCAGGCTCAAATCACAATCAGGATATGAATATTGCTAAAAAATTAATAGAAATTGCTGCTCAAGCAGAAGCGGACGCCGTCAAATTCCAAACCTTTTCTGCTGAAACATTATACTCCAAGAAAACCCCTAATCCTGATTATCTAAAAGGTAAGATACAAGATAAATCTATTTGGCAATTGATTAAAGATATTGAACTACCGCGTGAGTGGCAGCAAGAACTGGCTGATTATGCAAAAGAACATGATTTAATCTTTTTATCCACCCCTTTCGATTACGATGCGATTATTCAATTGGAACAATTAAATATACCTGCTTTTAAAATTGCTTCATTTGAAATAGTAGATTTACCCTTCCTAAAAGAACTAGCAAAAACAGGAAAACCTATAATATTATCCACGGGAATGGCTAGTCTTGGTGATATCGAAGATGCTATGCATGCGATTAGAGAAGAAGCTGAGGTGGGAATTGCTTTATTACATTGTGCAATAAATTATCCTCCTCCTATGGAAGATTTAAATTTAAGAGCAATCCAAACCTTAAAACAAGCGTTTCAGGTCCCAGTAGGATACTCTGATCATACAATGAGTATAACAATTCCCTCAGTGTGCGTCTCATTAGGTGCGAGTATAATAGAAAAACATTTTACAGTAGATCGCAAGCTAAAGGGTCCAGATCACAATTTTGCGTTAGAACCTAATGAGTTAAAAAAAATGATTATAAACATTAGGGAGACTGAAGCTGCATTAGGTTCTCCAATTAAATATAAACCTGTATCTGAGAACAACCTCTATAAAATTGCTCGTCGTAGCATAGTAGCAAAAAAAAATATTCCCAAAGATAAAATAATAGACGCATCAGATATTCAAATAAAACGTCCCGGATATGGAATATCTCCAAAATTTATTGATATAATAATCGGACGTCGTGCAAAAAAAGATATAGAATTAGATGACATAATTACATGGGATCTTGTTTAAACTATGCATAAAAACATTAAATTTGGTATTAAAATTTCTACCAAAGATTTCCATCTTTTACCTGTCATATACAATCACGATAATCTGATTGATTTTATTGAAGTAATTATATTTCCAGATTTTATAGATGCAGATATAGATAACTTAAATCTAATTGAACTTCCCTATTGTATCCATCTTCCAAACTCAAATTATGGAATTGATTTTGGTAACATTCGTAAGCAACAAGAAACTAAAATCTTTATTCAAAAAATCAATAGGTTTAAAAAAAAATTAAAAGAATTAACTCCGTTTTGTTACATTGTCCATCCAGAATCGGGAGATATCGATCTATCTATTAGTAATATAAAAAAATTAAAAGTACGCCCTATCGCGATTGAAAATATGCCATTAAAATCCCTTTTGGGCGGAGAATTGTTAGGTTTTAATGTTAAGTCATTGGATGAGTTTTTCCAGAAGATTTCCAATTTAGAATTTTGTTTTGATATAAACCATGCAATTAAAGCCTCATATTCACTTCAGATAGACCACATATCATTTATAAAAGAATTTTTAAAATATAAACAACCATTAATCTTCCATATAGCTGGGGGTGATCCAAAAATCGGTGTCGATGAACATTTAAACCTATTTGAGGGAGCATACGATCTTTCAGAAATTAAAAATATCCTATTTAACTATGGAAAAGTAATTTTTTTAACTTTCGAAACTCCACGAAATAATAATGATGGAATAGCAGATGATCTTAAAAATTTTAAACTTTTTATCGAATCTTAAAAGAGCTTAACATCATGAACCAAAATAACGAAAACATTGAAGTAAAACCTGCCCAAAAAGATAATATGGACCATCAAAAAGGAATTTGGCGAGTGAGAAACGATAACATTAGTTTTGACTTGATCACTAAGGAGGAAATAACTTACGAGCAACATTGTGTATGGTGGGATAAGATACATAACTATGAACATGTTTATGTAATAATTTTTCAAGGGAAGGTTATAGGTTATATCAGATTAACTAAGCAAAGAACAAAATTCAAAGAAAAAAATGAAGTAAGTATAGCAATAGCTAAAGATTACCATAACAGGGGATTTGGTTCTCAAGCTTATGAAATTTTCGAAAAAGAAATAAAAAGTAAAGGTGTTTCTACAATCATTGCAAGCACTCATGTCCAAAATATTCAAGGGCAAAAATTTTTTGAAAAAAACAAGTTTAAAAGAACTTATCTAAGGTATACTAAAAAGCTAAAATAATCGAATCTAAACCTTATTTCTTGTAGTAATTAATTATTTTTTTTATTGCGTTAATCACATCGAGTATATCACTCTCTTCCATTCGGGGGAATAACGGAATTGTAAGTAATCTTGGAAAAAGCCATTCTACATTAGGTAAAATTCCTTTGTTGTAACCAAAATGCTGTTTATAATAGGAATGATAATGTACCGGTATATAATGAACATTAACTCCAATGTTTTCTTCTCTTAAAGCTTTGAAAATATAATCTCGATCGACTTTTAGTTTCTCAAGATTTAATTGAATTACGTACAAGTGCCAAGAATGTCGTATATTTGGTTTTACAAAGGGAAGAGTAATTTCTTCAATATCTGCTAATTCTTTCTCATAAATCTTCACGATATCTCTTCTCCGCTTCTGAAAACCTTCTAACTTATTTAATTGTTGAATTCCTAATGCAGCGTGAAGTTCACTCAGATTATACCTATACCCTAAATACTGCATATCGTAATAATATCCTCCCGATTTACCAAATCGTTTTACAGCATCTTTACTAATTCCGTGGGTTCGAAACATTAGAAGCTTCTCATAGAGTTCATCATCGTTGGTAGTTACCATGCCTCCTTCTGCTGTGGTCATATTTTTAACAGGATGAAAGCTGAATGTTGTCAGAGGACTAATTGTTCCCACTCTTTTACTGTGATATTTCGCGTCAATTGCGTGAGCAGCATCTTCAATTACCATTAAATCATGCTTTTCTGCTATTTCTAAAATCTCGTTCATATCACAGGGCTGACCAGTGAAATGAACAGGAATAATAGCTCTCGTTTTTGGAGTTATTTTTTTTTCAATCTCAATCGGATCAATATTATAAGTGTCTTTTTTAATATCGGCTAAGACGGGAGTTCCTCCTCTATATATTACACAATTAGCAGAAGCAACAAAAGTTAAAGGAGTTGTTATTACTTCATCTCCCGGATTAATATTTATACTTGATGTAGATACATGGAGTGCTGCAGTTCCGGAATTAAGCGCAACAGCATATTTCGAACCGATTTCATTTTTAAATTTTTGTTCAAATTGTTCCATTTTTGGACCTGTTGTAATCCAATTTGACTTTAACGCATCTACTACTTCGTTGATCTCCTTCTCATCAAACCATTGAGTTCCATACGGTAAAAAAGCCTTTCTAACAGGTTTTCCACCTTCAATAGCCGGTTTTTCCATTAAATGATTCTCTTCTTTGTTTTCATCCACATTTCTAATAAATTAATACCTTTTACTAAGGAAGTTTTTGGTTGCCAATCTAATAATTGTTTTGCCTTGGAAATATCACAAACTAATTTCGATATTTCACTTTGAGGATGGTGATGTGTTTTATATTCTATCAAATCCTCATTTTGAACAATTAAAGTTGCGAGTTCTTTAATTGAAATATCATGGCCCGTTCCAGCATTAATTGTTTCTCCAATGCATTTTTCATTCACAGAAGCAGCTACGATGAATTCAGCACAATCTTCTATATATAATAGATCACGAGTTTGGGTTCCATCACCGTAAATTAACAACTTCTCGTTTTTTAGTTTATGTTTTACGAAGATCGAAACTACTCCCCCTTCATGATTTGATTTTTGAAATGGTCCATAAGTATTAAAAGGTCTTAAAATAACAACTGGTAAATTTAATCCATGGTAATAAGAAAGAGCCAATACCTCAGCAGCAAGTTTTGAACCTGCATAAGGTGAAGAAGGTTTCAGTTGATGATTTTCAGAAATAGCTATATTCGAACCAGCCAGATCATAAACCATGCAAGTTCCTATAAGGATGACCTTAGAATTTGTTTTAAGAGCGGCTTCTAATATATTATATGTACCCAAAACATTAGTTTTGAATGCTTTTTCTGGATGATCTATGCTTTCTTGTACATTAATTTGAGCAGCAAGATGTATACATGTAGAAACTTTATTTGCTGCAAAAATTTTCTCAACTAATTCTTTATCTGTTATATCTCCAATTATAAATTCTTTAAACAATGGATTGTCCGTAAACTCCGCTAAATTCTCCTTTCTTCCATTACTTAAATTATCAATAACGACTACTTCAACGTAATTAGTTAGTAGTTTCTTAACAACCCAGCGTCCAATGAAACCCGCTCCTCCAGTAACTAAAAAGACCATACCACCTATCCCCGAAATTTGTTAAATTACATTACTATTCGTTAAAAAATCTAAAATTTCTTCTTTTGATAAAAATTGAGCATCTTTAGAATTAAAGGCTTTTTTAATATCAAATTTCTTTATGCCTTTATATTTCGACAAATCAATATTTTCAAATAGTTCGGTTATCTGTGGAAATATAATAAAAATATCCTCTATTTCAAATGTTCTATAAGATTCCTCGATTGAAAATAATTCTTCATACATTTTTTCTCCAGAGAATAAACCTATTTCTTTAATTTGGATTTTTTTTGATGATTTATTGTATTTTTTAGTGAAGTGGTTGATTAAAACATCAAGTAAGTCAACAATTTTAATGCAGTCCATTTTAAGAACAAAAACTTCTCCCCCTTGAGCGATTTTCAGAGTTTCTATAATTAAATTAATTGCTTTATTTATACTCATAATATAACGGGTCATATCTTTATGTGTCAAGGTAATCGGATGTTCATTTTTGATTTGATCTTCAACTAACGGAATAATTGAACCTCTTGATCCTAATACATTCCCAAATCTTACTGAGTAAAAGACTGTTTTAGAAGAACCTTTGTAGAAATTAGCTGCCGTCATCAATTTTTCACCTAATAATTTAGTGACCCCCATGGTATTGCAGGGTGTAGCAGCCTTATCAGTACTAGTAAATATAACTTTTTCAATATTATTCTCAATACTCACTTCAATTAAGTTCTGAATTCCTAAAACATTAGTTTTTATTGCTTCGAAAGGATTATATTCACATGCTACAACATGTTTTAATGCTGCTAAATGAAAAACGATATCTACATCTTGCATAGCTCTATTTAGTCTCTCTTTATCTCTAATATCTCCTAAGAAAAATCTAAGTTTTTCTCTATATATCTCTAGCTTTTTTTGTAAAAAGAATTGTTTTGTCTCATCTCGACTATAAATCCTAATTTGCTTTGGAAAAGAATTCTCTAAAAGTGTTGAAACTAAAGTTTCACCTATTGAACCAGTACCCCCAATAATCAAAATGAGCTTGTCTCTAATAATCTCCATGTCTATAAAAAGGATATTCTTAATAATTTAATAAATTTATTACTTCTTACCCGAAATATCGGAATTATTTATAAGGAACCCAAACCCATCAGACATTGTTATTGGAATAGCTTCCATCATCTTAATAACCATTTTTCACTTAATTAATTAAAAAAAATTTAATTTATCATCAATATGTTATTCATTATTATCCAAGGAAATTATAATTATCTTCTTGAAAGTAAGCGTTTAGTATTTTTAAGAATATATAACCCAACGCATAACATCAGTGAAATAAATAATTTATTTAATATAATATAGGAAGCGCCGTGCTCACGACCTAGTAAGGAAATCGGGCATTCTTTAATTCTGTAATTCTGTAATACTGCAGATAAAATTAACTCAGTAGTAAAGGCATATCCATGAAATCGGGTATCTTCAAACATCTTGATGGTCTTTCTATGAAACGCTCGAAAACCTCCCTGATTATTTTTAACTTTTTGACCAAAGAAAAATCGTATTACCACTTCTAATACTGCTTCTCCAATCCTAGTTGACAACGGTAGCTTATAGTTATACGTTCCCTTGTATCTAGATCCTATTGTAATATCTGCTTGCCCATCTAAAATGGGTTTAACTAAATTATATAAATCAGTTGCTTGATGTTGTCCATCTGAGTCCATTGTAATAAATATTTTCCCCTTACTATGACGAATTCCTGTTAATAACGCTGCTCCATAGCCACAATTAAATTTATGTTCAATAATGTGGATTTTTCCGTCATATTTAGCCTTTCTAATCTCTTCTAGACTATGATCTGTCGAATAGTCATCCACCATAATGATTTCTATTGATTTATGTATCGGAAGGGATCGAATTAGCTTCAAAATCGTCTTCTCTTCATTATATACTGGCAGAATTATAGATATGAAAAACGAATAATCATCAATGCTTTTTTGTTCTTTAAGATATTGATATAATTCCTGAAAATCGTTATCCGTCTTAAAATGGTTAACATTGAGTGTTTCCATAAGAGAGCTGGAATTTTTTTTAAAAGTAAGAGTTTTCAAATTCAAAGCTCCCTTCTTTAAGAATAGTTAATTACGTATAAGTAAGTTAATAAGAATATGTGGTATATTTAATTTAAATTTATTGAATTGATAATTACACTAAAGAACAGCGAATTATTTAAATAAACAAGTCAATTAGGGAATAAAAATTATGGGTTGGAAATTTGGGTTCATAGTTTCGATGCCTTTTTGCTTTCTATACATTGGGAGTTTCTTTATAAAATAGTATCGTTTTATCATCCACTTGTTATAGTAAGGACTATTAATTCTTTTAACCGTATAATACGCTACGCACAAAAGTAGGCTTAACATCAATTCTGAAAGCACAATCTTTGATGTTCCATACTCACGATTAACTAAATGGATGGGACATTCCTTTATTTTAAATTTTAATAACGAAGCTTTAAAGAGCAACTCAGTTGTAAAGGCGTAATCCTTAAACTTAATGTCTTTAAAAATTTTTAGCGTCCTCTTATGAAACGCTCGAAACCCTCCCTGATTATTCGCAACTTTTTGACCAAATAAAATAAACATAAATTTTTCAATAATAGCCTCCCCTAATCTTGTTGCTATTGGTAGACGATAATTGTAAGTACCATAATATCGTGAACCGATAGTAATATCTGCCTCCTTTTTAAAAATAGGGTTGACTAAATTAAATATATCTTCTGGATGATGTTGACCATCTGAATCCATCGTTACTACAATATAACCCGTAGCATGGTTAATTCCTGTAAGTAATGTGCTACCATATCCTTGGTTTTTCTCGTGTCTTATCACCCTTACCTTGTTTGCATTTTTTGCTTTCTTTATCTCATCCAAGCTATTATCAGTGGAATGATCATCAACTAAAATTATTTCAATTGATTTGTGCTTCGGTAATTGCTCTAAAACTTTCCTTATTGTTTTTTCCTCATTATACACTGGGATAACAATAGAGAGTAATTTAGAATCAATTCGGGAACTAAATAAATCCAAAACTTCATTTAAATACCGATAATCAGTATCCCATTCAAGAAAATCTCGATTCTTATTCAAAGCATTTGCGGAAACTTCACTATTATCGTTCAATATCTTCAATTAGGTAAAGCTCATTATTGAATTTTTTCTAAAATCCTAAAAATTATTCTATAATATTAATACTCGTTATTAATTTAAAGTTTATTTTACTATTAAATAACTCCGTTATTGCGCTTTTCTAGTTTTAGGGTTTATGAATGCTTTAAAATCGATTAGGGTTTATTATTTAATTAAAATATTGCAAACAAGATTGAAAATGAAAACTAGAACATCTTTCTAATTCAATTCAATATAAATTTTAATTATTTCATCTACAATTTTTTCCCAAGAATAAATCCTAAATGCCTTTTGCCTATTATTTTTCTAAATTTGGTGGAGGTTCTGAGGTCCAATTATATTTACTTTCAAAAGAATTTAGCAAAAATGATAATATTGAAGTTAATGTAATCACGGGAAATTATGGTGATAGAAATAATCATTTTGAAGTAAAAAAAAAGATTAAAATTTATAAAGTACTCCCCCTAAAGAGAGGCTTCATTAATTATTTTGAATTTGTGGTTAATTTTTTTTTTACTTACATAAAATAAATCCCGATATAGTAATTCAACGATCTATTAGTATTACAACAGGATTAGCTGCTTTCTATTGTAAAATATTTAATAAAAAATTCATATACTCAATAGCAAATAAACCAGATGTTGATTCAAGTAAAAGCGGTTTAATTTATAAGATATTCAGATTTGGACTCAGGCATGCTGATTATGTTATCGCTCAAAATTATGAGCAAATAGATTTATTAAAGAAATCAAGAATAAAAAATTCTTCTCACGCTCTAGTTTTAAACAGTGGCTATCATATAAGAAAAAACGAGGTAGATATAACTGGCAAATCAGATATCTTATGAGTCGGAAGAGCAGTAAATTGGAAAAGACCGGAATTATTTCTAAAACTTGCATTAATCTTTAAAAATCATAACTTCAAGATGATTTGTTTTAATTATATCAACATCATTTAACAATTTCTTTAATCTAATTGGCAATAAGAGAGATTTAATAAAATGGAATTTAGGAATTCGCGATGTAATTCTATCAAAAACAGGAATAATATCTATTTTTTCTAAAAGATCTGAATACTTATAATCGTTATCTGTCCCGAATGTTAGAAAATGAAATTTATTCTTATTGTCTTCATTTAATTTTTTATATAATGAAATTTCACGTGTTATTATTCCTCTATCATTCCAATCGTTTAAAGAGACACCATAAGTAAAAGTTAATAAAACTCTCATTTTATTTAATTAAAAAAATCTTTTGTTATCAAGTTTAACTAAATTGTGTTGATAAAATACTTTTCCGCTTAGAAGCAGGTTTTATTCCTAAAATTTATATCACAATAAGAATTTTTTTAATATTTCAAATTTTATTATTTTCATACATAAGCTAAATATATCTTGTTAATCTAAAGTATATTTAAACTTAATAAAAGAATCATAATTTCG
>SDBS01008198.1_pt1 | contig 10106 bp, 8 predicted proteins | sample 2277091 | NCBI WGS metagenome assembly SDBS01 (sample SAMN10404972, study PRJNA504765) | marine sediment metagenome | isolation source: marine sediment core GS10_PC15, 163 cmbsf | place: Arctic Ocean: Southern Knipovich Ridge | collected 2010 | reverse complement strand
AAAGGTCATTATGGAAGAATTAAAAAAGTTTCTCTATAAAAAAATACCCTATTATTCAACTCTAGGTCTAGAATTACAAGAAATTGGCAATGGAATCGCTGTTTTTGAAATTTTAATGAGAGAGGAATTAACACAAAATGGAATGGTTCATGGTGGTGTTTTAGCTTCTCTTGTAGATTCTTCTTGTGCATGTGCTGCTTTTTCTCTGATTTTTCCTGAGGGATATATAACAACTATCAATTTGCAGGTTGAATTTCTGAAACCCGTTTCAAATGGACGTCTGAAAGCAAAAGCAAAATGTATAAAAAGTGGAAAAAACATTTTTTTTTGTAAAGCTAAAGTATGGAATGAAGACAATGAGCTTATATGTACAGGAAGTTCGCAAGTTCTTAGAATAAAGTAAAAGATATGATTTCATTTAAATTTACTCCTTCTCTTCTATGAATTTTATCTTTACATTTGCTTTATATTTAAATAAGATTATTTTAGAAGGTTTAACAAAATTTTTTTAGAATCTACATTTAAGGAAATCAACTCTTATTTAATTTGTTTTAACGGTAAAAAGAAAAAGATACTATAGATATGAAAAAAACAGTTAAAATCGTTGTATCTGGAGATGGAGGGGTAGGGAAAACTTCATTTCTCAACCGGTTAATTAATGATAATTTCGATGAGAATATTAAATTGACTAAAGGTGTTGACTTTTATTCCAAGGCTCGTTTTATTAATGGAAATGAGTACAATTTGGTATTGTGGGATTTTGCGGGTCAACACCAATATGAACAATTATTACATGATTTTGTTGATGGATCCATTGCAGCCTATATTCTATTTGATTTAACTAGATTCAATACTCTTGAAAATGTTGAATTGTGGATTAAAAAATTAAATGATTATGGAAAGATCCCTACTCTCATTTTAGGTACAAAATGTGATATAATCGATTTAAATAATTGTAAGAATTTTGATGATCAAATTTCAGAAATCCGAATGAAAAACAATAATATTATTGATTATTTAAAAATGTCATCAAAAACAGGTTATAATGTTAAAAAAGCATTTGATATACTCTTAGAAAAAATATCTTAGAAAAAGTAAAGGGTTTGTTTTAGTGATTATATTATACTTTTACAACCCATCCAAATTCATCTTTAATTTCTAAACGTTGAATTCCAGTCAATATTTTATATAATTTTTCAGTTACTTTTCCAGGTTCTCTGTTATTAAATATTCTTTTTTTACCTTCTAAATCAACTGATGCAATGGGTGTAATAACCGCTGCTGTACCAGTGCAAAATGCTTCAGTACAAGTATCATCAAATAGTTCTTTATAGGAAACATCTCGTTCCTCAACTTCAATTCCTAAATTTTCTGAAGCGAGTTTTAAAACAGATTGTCTTGTTATCCCTTCTAAAATTGTCCCTGTTTTTCGTGGAGTTATAAGTTTATTGTTTATAACGCCAAAAAAGTTTGCTGTACCTACTTCTTCAATGTATTCCTTTTGAATAGCATCTAAATATAAAATTTGAACAAATCCCTTAGCTTTCGTTTCTTTTGCTGGTAACATTGTTCCTGCATAATTACAACATGTCTTAGCGGAGCCAGTTCCTCCTGGAGCGGCCCTTATATACTTTTTAGAAATTTCTAAATCAATTCCAGTGAAACCCTCAGGGAAATAAGGTCCTACAGGAACGGTAAATATTATAAATTTAAATTCATGTGCAGGTGCAACTCCTAAAACGGGTTCATTTCCTATCATTATGGGCCTTATGTATAAAGCTCCGCCACTATCGTAGGGTGGAATATATTCTTCATTAGCTTTAACTACTTTCTTTACAGCATCAATAAAGTTGTCTAAATCAAATTCGGGCATTAGCATCCTTCTAGCACTTTTATTTAGCCTTTTTCCATTTTCCTCTGGCATAAATAATGAAATTTCACCAGTTTTACATCGTAAGGCTTTCATTCCTTCAAAAATTCCTTGTCCATAATTCAAAACACAAGCAGCAGGAGAAATTTCAAAAGTTCCAAATGGTTCTAATTTACCTTCATCCCATTTATCATCCTTATAATCAGAGACAAACATGGTTTTTGTTTGAATGAAATTGAAACCTAATGAGTAAAAATCAATATCTTTTAACGTCAACTTAAAAATCATCTCTTAATTGAAACTTGTAAAAAAAATATATGAAACTTAAATAAAAAACATTATCAAAGAAAAAAATAAATGTTTTAGATAATAAATAAAATAATATTTGAATTAATATCCTTAAAAACAATCTCTTATTGAATATAATTTTCATTAATATTTTTCTTTATCCTCATAACTTTGAAAAATAATATTATTATCGTTTTTAGAACTTTTATCTATAAAAAATGATATTAAGATGATAATCTAAATAAAAATACTCATTATCATATCTAAAATATAAAAAAAATTATAAATTTGCAAAATATTGTTATATATATAAGAGATTGAAGAATTTTGAAAATAATAATACAAACGTTTATATGAATTGTAAATAGTGGATTTGTAATGGCTGAGGAATACGATTATTTATTTAAATCCATTGTCGTAGGTGATGGTGGGGTTGGAAAAACAGCTTTAACTCTAAGATTCTCAAAAGGTTTTTTTACAGAAGATTATAAAATGACCATAGGCGTAGACTTCCATGTGAAAACAATTACAATTGAAGCCGAAGAAGGCCCAATACGCTCAAAACTTCAAATTTGGGATACTGGGGGTCAAGAACGCTTTAGCTCGATTCGCCCAATGTACTATCGAGGATCGTTGGGCGCTTTACTAATTTTTGACCTAACAAATTCTGGAAGCTTTGAACATTTACCTCAATGGATTGAAGAAGTAAGAGCAAACGTGAAAACAGAGATTCCCCTTCTACTTGTTGGTAATAAAAGTGATTTGATTGATCAACGTGCTGTTTCATTAGAAGAAATCAATATTTTCACAAGTAATTTTAATTTATATTATATGGAAACTTCTGCCAAGACCGGGGACGGTGTTGGAGACTGTTTTTATATCCTTGCTTGTTTAATGATTGGTTCTGGAATTCCCGATCAACTGGTATCTGACGGAATTGTATTTAATCCTGGTCAAATTCCCCTTGCAAATGCAGAAACATATACTATATCTAGTCCTCAATTAGGACCTGAAGTTGATTATGCTGCACCTCCTGTTCCAGAACCTCCCTCAACGGAAAAAACTGAACCAAGTCCTACATTTGAACCAGAACCAGAATTCGAATACGAAGCTCCACCAGTACCAGAACCTTCTCCAGTGGAAACATACGAACCAACTCCAACATATGAGCCAGAATATGAACCAGAAATTCCAATTCCCGAACCACAAAAAGAAGAATCAACTGAGCAAGCTGCCGAGTTTATATTTAAGACTCCAGAAGAAATATTATCTAATGAGATGACAGAAGAAGAACGTGTTACTACTATTGTAGAACCAAAGACAGAGGAGATATACAAACCTAAAACTGTTCCTTTTACATCTAATGTTCCTGTTCCTGCTCCTGCTCCAAAAGGATTTCAATCTCCTCAAGAAATAAAACCTATAGAAAGTACGAATACAAAAACAGCTTCATTTCTGATAAAACAAGATCCTTCTGAATCACAAGCAACTGTACTTAAGGATTTGTCACATGAGCCATTATATTCCAAAAAAGACATGAAAAAGATTGAAAAGCAGAAAAAAAGGGAAGAAAAGGAGAAAAAGGATAAAGAAGAGAAAGAAAGGCAAGAAAAATTAATAGAAGATATGAAAAAGACTAAGAAAGAGAAGAAACAAAAACCTAAAAAAATAAAGAAAGATAAAAAGGAACAAATTACTCCTGAAACTTCCTTTCCAACTCAAAAAACTTCAGGAGTTGAACCCTCTAGTCCTGGTTCGCTCTTTCAAACTTTGTCTAAGAAAACTGAAGAACCTGAAAAGAAATCTGTTGCTTCATTTGTGCCATTTTCAAAAACAAAAGAATCTGAAACTCAAGAATCTAGTAAGTTAAGAATAATACCAAATATCACTGATACAGAGAGTGGAATTACCTCCTTTACCCAGAATGAACAATCAAAACCTGCAGGTAAGGACACTACTAGTTGCAGTCAATGTGGATCGTTTTTATCAAGTGATTATGCATTTTGTAATAAGTGTGGAAGTAAATTATAGATTTTAATTCTGTTTATAGAATTTTGTGGAAATTATTAGAATTTTCCCCTGTAGAAAATTAAGAATTTTGAAAAAACTAAAGAGATTTTCCACAAATAGGGCAAATACTCCACATATTTTTAATTTTTGAATTACAATGCGGACAAATTTTAAGATCTGGATCGATTTTAGTTTGAGGTGTGCCAAATATTGTGGTGCTTCCTAAAGTTAAATCTTGAGACGATGCTTTTGATGATTTTTTTGTATTTTCTACAGGAATTTTTGTTGATTGTTCAATCATTTCTCTAGTGATGTAAGTTTCCAGTTTTGGAGATTCTTTAGGAGTTTGATAAAACTTTTGTGGTTTAATTGGAATTTCTTTAATATTTTCTTTTAAAGTTTGGTTCTCAATTTTTGTAGGTTTTACTTCAGGTTCTCCTATCGGTATGCCTACTTTGTAATAAAAATAGTTATTTTCATTATTTTCTATGATTCTCTCTCCATCTTCTAAATAGACTTCTATATAATAAATAATAACAGAACCGATTGGAATTTCTGCTATTTCTGCTAAATAATAGTGAATTTTTGCATCCATCTCCATCTGAAACCATGCTTTTCCCTGATCTGCACTAAAAATTAAATTTACCTTAAGAATTGCTTTATTAAAATCTTCTTCAGTGATTTTTACAATAATCTTTATTGTCTTTTTCTGGCTTTCTTTATGAGTAGATCTTTTTATTTCTGCATTATCCCAAGCAGCACCACATTTTGGACAGTTGGTAAACCAATTAGGATATTCAAAACTACACTTAGAACAGGTTTTAGTAAAGTACCTAGTTGTTTTTATTCCAATAGCTTTTTTTTCTTTACCCATAGTATTAATTCCAAAAATTTGAAATTAAAGTCCCTAAAAAAACTTTCTGAATACTAAATAATTATTACTCGTAAATATATTTTTTTACTTGCTATATTATTTTAAACCTCAATTTTAACAAAGCTCCTAATCAGATTAGTAATAATAAAAAGAAAATATTAAAGATTTATATAAATTTTTAAAAAAATATCAGAGATTAATTCTTTTTTTAAGAAATCCTTAATTCTTTCGTAATTTTCTCTAAATCTTCAACAAAATTTTTTAAATGATTTTTTTGAACATGGGGCATAATTACAACCCTTATTAAATTGAAGTCTTCAAATTTTCCAACCATCCAATTTTTCTTTCTTAATTTTTTATCAATATCACATATACTTTCCCCATTTTCCGTTGTAATCCCTACCACATTCATTAATGGATTAGTTACTAATTTTATTCCGTTAATTTCAACAATTCGTTTAGTTAAATAACGTGTATTTTCCATGCACTTCTCTACGATATTTACAAAGCCATTTAACCCTAAAAATTTAAGAATTGCCCAAAATGCTATTACTGTCCCTCCAGGTCTAGTTCCAACTATGTGAAAATGTTTAAAATTACCTCCAGCTAAATAGGGAATCTCAAATCCCGTTTTTTGTAATAAGTTAGAATCCCTTAAAAACAATCCTCCTGATGGGATAATTCCTAATCCCATTTTATGAGGATCTGCTGTTATAGAATCAACAGATTTTACAGAAAAATCCCATTGAGGTATTTGGTAATTTAACTTTTTTAAAAATGGTAATACAAAACCTCCAAAAGCAGCATCAACATGAAAGAAAATTTCTTTATCTTGAACAATTTTACCAATATCTTCTATAGGATCGATTAATCCCAATGATGTAGTTCCTGCAACACCTACAACACCACATGTGTTTCTATTTAAAAGAGATTCAAAATGAGTTAAATCTAATTCATAATTATCTAGCAAATTTATTTTTCGAAGTTTTATACCAAGTAAATCAGCTGCTTTATCAAAGGATATGTGTGCTGAAATAGGTACAATAACTTCCGGATGAGAAATATCTGATCTTAATTTTTTCGCAATCCTCAATGCAATCAAATTTGCTTCAGAACCACCAGTGGTAAACGTTCCGATAATATTTTTTCCTCCAAAAAGTTCACCAATTTCAGTAACTAATTCTTTTTCTATAGCAGCTGTTCCTAAAAATAATCCAGGATCTCCAAGATTTTTTGAAATGTATTTCTTATAAATTTCAACTCCGAAATCCAAAGGTTCCGTACACATGGACCCCAATATAAATCCCGAATCATATGAATAATCTTTATTTAATTTTTCATTGAGAATTTTAAGTATTTCTTGTTTTTCTTGTCCTTCCTTTAACATTTTTAAAATCTAAAAATTAGTTTTCCATTCCAAATATCTTCTGAACTATCTTATTAAATAGAAAAATGTAAACAATTAAAATTTTATAAATTATTAATAAATTCGTAATAATATAACACAAATATAATCCCGTTTTTTTCTAAATCAAGAAAAACGATTCGAATCCCTTTCAGAGTATTTTTTAAATATTTCTTTAAATTCTTTACCTAAGTCAATTTTATAATGATTAGCAATGCATATTATAGAAAAAAGAAGATCTGCTAATTCTTCACCCAAATTTATCTCTAATTTATTAGTTGTTTTAGGTTTATAGCCCTCAAGTGAGTTTACTTCTTTAGCTACTTCTCCTAATTCTTCTATAATAGCGCAAATCATTGAAAGTGGAGGCCAATATCCACCATGTTCAAGGATCCAATTATTAACTTTTTTTTGAATTTCTTTAAATGAATTCTCTATTATCATATATAGAATATTGTTTCAACAGTTAATCAATTTTCTATAACATTAATATTAAATACATTAAATTCAATCTTTATTTATTATATTGTCAGAAAGGTAGTTTTTATGTCAAAAAATCATATAAGAGACAAACTTTTAAGAGGAAAAGACGAGGATGAAGATGGGTCTGAAAATTTAAAAAATGCTGTAGTTAAGGCAATAAAGGGTATTTTAGCTGCAATAAAGAAAAACTACGAAATTACTATAAATATCACTTGTAAAATCGCTGGGGTTGGAACCGTAGCATCTTTCGAGTTTCTGAAGAGTGAAATTGAAGAGGAAGAAAGTGAGGAAACAGAATCTTCTAAGAAAATCGTAGAATTCTTGAAAAAAAGAATTGAAAAAGCTAAAGATAGAATAATTAAGCTTTTACAGGCCAAAAATCTAACTATATTAACATTTTCGGCCAGTACTGAGAAAATCCCTTTTATTTCTGCGATTACAGATGTAGAAATTGAAGTAATAATCAAACTAGTTGCGTGAAATGCTCTCTCTTTTTTTATTTATTATATTATTTCCAATCAAACATAAGATATTTATACAAAATATGGAGGAAGGTTTTCTCGTTTTCGAGATTCCCATTCTGCCTTTTTTCCAGGATTATATCTATTCACTTCACTGTAGTATCCTGTAACTCTTGAATATACTTTTACATCTAAGGATTTACATTTTGGGCAGTTAAATTGGCTTCCTCGGTACATTTTTTTACAAGATGAGCAATATATAAAATCTGTAGTATAAGCAAAATAAGCCGTATTTGTATTAAGGCAAATATTTTTAGTGAGTTCCCATAAACCATTAATATCTGGTTTTTTTTCTCCAAGCCAAATATGAGTAATAACTCCTCCATTCACGATAGGATGATAATCACCTTGTTTAATTATTCTCTCCGATAAAGGAATATCCGCATCATATCTTATATGATCAGAATTAGTATAGTATGCAGAAACCCCATTTGATTGAGGAATTGCTTTTTTGGGGAAATGTTTTAAATCTAATTTAGCAAAACGACTACTTGAAGATTCTGAAGGCTGTTCCCATAAAGAGTAATATTTTCTATCCCTTTCAGTCATTGTATTACATTTAGCAACCATATAATCTAATATCTTCTTTCCTAAATTATATGCTGTATTGTCTTCATGTAATTCATAACCAGTTAAACTATTTACAGCTTCATTTAATCCCGTAAATCCTATTGATAAGTTCTGATCTTTTAAATTAAATATAGGAGTACCATTAATTTTTCCACTACATAGAGGTAGATGTCCTGTTTTCAATCGTTTCTCAATTAAACTCCACTTCTTGCGTAAAATTCTAGCAGAAAGCTCCATCTTCTCATTTAATATTTTGAAATAATCATCTTCATTATTAGAGATATAAGCATACCGAGGAAGGTTTAGGCTTATACTCTGTAAGGAACCAATAGTAACATAGTTCTCCCAAATATTTACATTTTTCCTCTTTTCAGGGTCAAGAACACATTGCTTGATTATTTGATTCCCACTTAAAAATTTCCTACAGCATTGACTATGAATTTCATCTGGCATCCAATCTGGGCACATATTAAGAAAATATGGTGTTCCCATTGTTGCTGCTTCTTCCATTACCTTTAAATAAGATGGTTCAAATTCTTCTAACCATTCCTTTTTAATTTTAACTTCATGTTTAGGAAATGCGAATAATTTTCCATGATGATCTCCTTTGATATAAACATCAGTTAAGGCATCAAAGAGTTTAAGGCATTCTTCTTTATAATCTCCGTAAGTTCCAATCAATTTTCCATGAGGTCCAACAGCAGGAATTCTTAATAAACCGTCTGGAACAGTTGGAGTACAAGAAATTGATGTAAATGGTACTTGTCCTCCTCTTGCAGCAAAAATTTGGTTTGTTTCAAAAATCAAACACTGCATTGATTGTTCAATTTCTCTATTCGAAATACCTCGCACATATGGAGCTAAAAATGTAGTTATATAATCATAACCTTGTCCCCCGCTAAATTCTCCTTGAATAATTCCAAGCCACTTGGCTAAGTGTGTTACTGCAACACGTAAGCTTCCTGCTGGTCCTGACTTGTTACAATGTGCCCAACTATCAACTGGTGGTAATCCATGTTCAAGAATCATTCTTGGATCCCACTCTTGACAAAATGGCCTTAAATCAAAGTATCTCAACATGTGTATATGAATATCACCAAATAAGTGTGCCTGAGCTTCTTCAGAATCTAAAATTCTTAAGAGAGCGTATTCATCTGATATTCTATTCGCAGCCCAATGATGAATACTTTCTGGATTCATATCTTGATTTGCATTTTCATCCACTCCATATTCTAAAATTGCCTCATAATCCATTAAATGCATTCCAATTCTTGTATATAATTTTCGTTCATCTTCAAAATGTTGCTCTGATAGAATAGAACAGACGATTTCTCTTATATGCGGACCAGATAAAAATTTAATACCAGAAGAAATTATTCTTCTGACAACCAATTCAGTTATTTTATCAGCAGATCTTTGATCTAAACTAGTTTCTCTAATCAGACTTTGTTCAATTTTTGCTGGATTAAAGGATAGAATATCACCCTCAGTTCTGAAAACCCGAGGTAATAATTTATTTACATATTTTCGTTTTACATTTTCAACTTCTTCATCTTTTAACGTTTCTCGCTCTGATACCAAAACCAATATATAACATCCTCTTTTTTGATTTTATTTGTTCTTATATAATTTTGTGATATAACACACGGTTTTTAATTAAATAATTTTGTCGGCAATACGAAATGAATTGAGAGAATTAATAATTGTTTGTTATCGTTAATATTTTACCTCTTTTGATATAAAAATTTATATATTTTTCCAATTTAAACTTATTTTATTAACTCTTTATTCGATCTTTTAATGATTGGTTATTAATATTAAGAGAATATTCTTAATTATATGGAGTGTTTTCAATTTGTAATTTAATAATCCTCCAAGTATAACTATTACGTAAATTTGTCGTAGAAATGTTCACAGTTGCTAAAGTTATACTTTTAATACTTTATAAGAATTAATAGTAAGTATATTTAAATAAAAAACCGTGACAAGAAGTTTTATGTCCGAATTTAGGACTTGAAAGCAAAAATGAAATAAGGTGGTTTTCAAAAACTAATATTGAGGTGACCGATAATAGCTACTTGCACA
>SDBS01008196.1_pt1 | contig 10106 bp, 4 predicted proteins | sample 2277091 | NCBI WGS metagenome assembly SDBS01 (sample SAMN10404972, study PRJNA504765) | marine sediment metagenome | isolation source: marine sediment core GS10_PC15, 163 cmbsf | place: Arctic Ocean: Southern Knipovich Ridge | collected 2010 | reverse complement strand
TTATAGGAATAAGAAATGATAAATATTGTTTTAAAATATCTACTGAAAGATTTGCTTATGCATTTCATGATAGTCAAAATAATCTATTTCAACAAGACCGAGAATTTAAATATTATGATTTAAGTAGAGAATATGTTCAACATAAAAAATTATATGACGAACAAAAATTTATAAAGTCATTAATAAATAAACGATTTAAAGCTGCAGGATTAAAATACAATATTGAAAAATTACTTGGAAAGTATATTTATCCTGATGGTAATATTGGAAGGTCTTTAGGAAATCCTAACACAAGAAAACAAACTATGTATGCAGGATTTAAAACCATATGTCAGTTGTGTTCGGGGGATATCAGCACGCTATTAGAATTAATTCGAGCTATATATCTCGAAGCAAAAAATAAAAATGTATTAGATGTTGATAATCATATTCCCTTTAAAATTCAAAACGATGTAATAATAGCGTTTTCTCGAGATAGATTATCTTATATCAAAGAAGAATCAGAAGACGGTTATCAATTATATAAAATTGCTACATCATTTGGATTGCTGTCGAAAATATATTTAGAAAATATTCGTCCCAAAAAAGAGAATAATAATTTAAGGTATGATGAAAGAATTAGAATATATGTAAAATCAACTCATCCTATGAAAGATGAAAACATACCAATTTATAAGAATCTATTAAAATATGGTATCTTTACAGAAGAAGGGAAAAAATATTTATGGGATAATCGATTGGATGATTTTAACCTTATATATAGGAAAATATATACCCCCGCGTTTAGAATCTCGTACCGATCAAAACAATCTTTAATTTTATCTCAAGAACAGTTTGGTAATTTAATAACAGATCCTACAACGTTTCTAAAAAATGGTACAAAATTATTGAAAAGTGTAGTCCATGGAAAAACATTAGATGAATATTATAAAAATATGCAGGGGGATTAAATATATTAATATCATATGATAAACTACCTAAAATAAATCCATTATCCTTATCTCATACATATGATGATGTTTTTATTAGTATTTTAGGTTTTGAAAATAGAACAAAAGCCGCATTAGAACATTTAGAGAAAAATATGTACAAATGTAAATTATCGGTATTAATAAGATATAAGAAAAATAAAGAGGAAAATTATAAATACTATGATGAAGTTAAACAACATTTAGACAATATAACATTAACAGATTCATATGAAATGTATTATGATGTTGATAATTTAGAATTATTGTATAATGATGATAACCTCTCCCAAGATAGATTACATGAGTTGTTTCATAATAAAGGCATAAATACCGCATCTATTGATATATCTAGTTTTAATACAATATCTATTATTCATTTAATTGATATGTTATTTAAATCAGATTTAAAATCATTGCGAATTATATATACTACTGGAAAGAATTATCCTATGCCCAAAAAACCTGAATTTATCGTAGATGATTATAAATTACATGGAATAAAACATATAAAAACTTTAAAAAAGTTTTCTGGAATTTATACTCCCGGATATTCGCCTTTATATATTTTTATCTTAGGTGTTGATCCAATAAGGACAATTAGTGTTCTACGTAAATATCAACCAACTAAAAAAATAGGCATATTCGGAAAACCAAATAACAAAGATTTAATGTGGAGATTAGATATTCAAAAAGAAATGTATAATAATTTATTTAATTCGCGCGATGAAGTATATTATTTTCCTTAATTAGATTACGTAAGTTTTTTCAAAGAAATAGAAATGTTATATCTAAAATATAGACCATATAATAACATAATAATCGTACCACTCGGAAATAAAATGCAAACACTAGCTACATTACTATTATTAGAAAAGTACCGAGATATTAAATTATTAGTAGCTATTCCATATGAATATGATCCAAAAAAATCTGCTAAAAACAAAGGGAACGTTTATGAAATTACCTTTAAACTGGAAAAAAAATATCTGAATGAAGTTTATAACTCATGATCTGCAAGCAATAAGCTTATTGTAATTTTTTTTCACATCCACTTTGATGAAGGAATGTTAGTAGCGCGCGCGAAGATAATATCCTCGTATTGCTCCCATATCATTTTTCTTCAAGGCCTTGAAGAGAAAATAATATGTCTCACGTGAAGCATCGAATATTATCGGTTTTATTGGAGTCCTAGTTTTATCTTCATGCTGTCTTTGAATCTGATCTTTGGCTTGTCCTTAAGGTCTGCGTAGATCTCTTTGAGGTTACTGACAACAATCTTCTCTCTGATATCATCGTACATAGGTTGGTCTTTCTTTGGAATATTGTTCCTAGGAATCCCGTACATCCACAAAATATCTCCCTAAGTACTATTATCGCACGCTCAATCTAGGTCATTTGAAGGTCTGTTACACATTTTGATGTGACGAATTCACGTATTTTTTCAGGTGTCAGGTTCCATCGATCCATGCTAGATAACACCCTTTCTCTGTATGTATCCGGAATTTCTTTAGTCATCGTTGATCGTAATTCAACTAGCATTTTTTTTGTTCTTTTGAATAATTCCATGACTTCAGAAATATGCCGATAATGTACATCTTCACCATAGGGAACTGCAAGTTTATCTATTTTTGATCTTGGGCTTACTAAGATACAATATTTTTCCTCAATTTGTTTCAAATTATCATTATTCGTAACCCACTTCAAATGACCAGATGTTTGATTACAAGTTCGGACTGAAATACCTGAATCAGGTGACTCATCTGATTTTCCTTCAAACAATAATAGTAGATGATTTTCAATATGCCATATAGCATCTGGAGCGGCGCTTTCCGTTGATCTATAGCTTGTGAAGCCTAGTAACTCTCCAAGCTGCACAAGGCCAGTGTCAAATTTAACGGGATCATTATCATCCAAGTTTCTCTCAATTTCATCCATGCGTTCTGAAAAAAGCGAACCTACTGAACCCAATTTAACAAGGGTGTTCAATAACCCTTCAGCAGCAAGAACATGCATCTCAGTAACACTATCAATTGATTCATTTTCTGGGAGCATTGACCTTAATGCATATGGAAACCATGAAACTGTGTAACATGCATTTTTTGCTCGTATAATATATTCATCAGCAATACGCTGATACTCAGAATCAAATTTAGACTGTGAATAAGCTGCAGCCGCTGTGAAATAATACCAAAGTGCTCTGTATGGACTTAATTTTTTGCCAGGAAGCGCATCAGAAACGCTTTTTCCATTTTCAAGTGCTGATTTAAAGTCAGACTTCCATATCGCATATGAGTAATCCACTTCAAATTTTACCGTTTTATCGAGTATGTCGGTAACCGATGTATCTGGTAATTCCTCATTCCCTCGAAGTTCCATAATATTTTCTTCTGCTTCTCTCCAAAACTCGTCTTTATTCATGAAAGATTCTAGCATTGCATCAATGTTAAAATCTGGATTTTTATATTGGTCAAATGAAAAACGCATTTCAGCCCTTATTTCTGGGTGTAAAATATTTTGGTTTTCAATTCTGACACAAAATTCTAGTAACTTTCGATCCATCATTATTATTGCCGCTGTATCTGTGTCGCTTCTAGTACAACGTCCTGATGCTTGTTGAATCCTTGACTTTATTCGTTCTCTTAGTAAAACATCAAGCCCTAATCGTTCATCTAAAAAGGTTTCTTGTAGATTTGTCCCACTAGGCAGGCCATAAATAATCACTTGTCTACATATGCCGTGGGGTAGATCTATTCCATCATACCTCGTTAACAATAGGATACTATGCTCCGAGGCCGTAAATGTGTCCATTGATCCTTCAATGTCTCTCGCCTGCAACACAACAGGTTTGCGTGAGCATTTGTCAACAATTCGTAAAAAGCGGTTAGTATAATATCGAGTTGGACATAAAACAAGAGTTCTATTTGTTGCGGATACTCTTTGAGCAATCCAATCACTGTACTCTTGAATGTTTTGTGAATAATCGGGAAAAATATAAAATCGGCGCACAATACCGCGAGATTCATATGTTTTCGGTGTTGATATTCTTTCTATTTTTCTTATCCCTGTGATTCGTTCGAGCTCTCCCCCCCTCCCGAGAGTAGCAGACATATAGATGCGTTGCTCCGCTCCAGAGAATGGAGTATGTGTTAAAGTAGGCGGAATATAGGGGCGGATAAGAATATTATCATATGATATGTAGATATGACACGCATGTAACCCATCACGGATCGCAGACCATCTATAAAATAGTTCATCGCCATCTTCTCTACTTATTGAATCTAGAATGCTCCTTAGACCGGGTAACCCTCTATTGAACGCTCCGAATGGGACTTTTTCAACTTTGTATGTGATATGGTCTCTATTCCCTCGATAAATTACACCGACAAAATGACTCGGTAATTCTCTTTCAAAGAGCTCAACTATATTCGAGTATATCTCCCCATGATCCTTACGCTTGATGTTTAATGACCACATAGAACTAATGTAAGTCTCTGCACCATGTGCATCATCCAATATTATTGTCTGAGGGTCCTTTATTCCCGGACTTACATTAAATAAACCACTGTATGTTGAAATTGCTATGGTGTCACCCGATCTGTAAAGATTTTCATCTATTTTATTATAGGCATATTTAGAACCAACAAAAACTCTAGTGTCGATTCCATAATCATTCGACTGCTTATTTACTTGATATGCAAGTTGTCTCGTAGGACAAAGGTATAATACTCGCTGATTGAGGTTGGTACGTTTCCATTCACCAATTAGTAAACCTACTAGAGTTTTCCCTGAACCCGTTGGTAACTCAATACCAACATCTTCTGAATGTACAAACGATGTTTGATATTCACGTAAAATGTCTGCTTGATGAGCATACAGATCTCTAATTTCTGTAGAACGGTTTTTTATGTCTTTGAAAAGAGATTCAATATCAGATTTTCGTTTTTTCTTCACTTTGACTCGCTTGAAAGGGCTCTTCACACTTGACATTGTAAATTTCTTTTAACCTCCTTCTTAAGAACTTTTTCTTTTGATTGATTAAAAAGGACAGATTACACTTCAGGAACGTGCGTAGGGGAGTCAAGTTTCCTAGTGTGAAGAACCATGAGTAAATGTCCAAATCACACCAAAGGATTGGAAAAAAATGGAAGTAGTGTAGTGGGCTTCTGTCCGACTGCTTCCGCGGCATACGCCAGCAGTATCTCCTCGACCTTCTTCCGAACACGATGGTAGGTGTATTCCTCTGGATGAGTGAGAGTCAACAGTTCCTTACCGTGTCTGTAACTGTACTCTGAATATTCCATGGTCTTTCAAAGGCCTTCACTTCAATAAACTTTCAGTAATTACCGGAGCGGGCAAACTTGGAAACAGAGGTTCTCCTACTTGAAAAACCTACGAGCAGATCAAGATAGAAGACCCTTCACTCACCCACGAGAAGCATTGACTATCCCTCACTCGAATATTTCTCTATAATATTCCGCGCGCCGCCTATTGAATTCGCGAAAAATTGGGTGGAGATGTAGCGGTTCCCAGAAAGTCGGGGCGGTTCAGAGTGTTAACCAGTACTAAATATTTACATTTATTTTTCTTGAAAAGTTCCAGTAATCCTGTACCGTATTCTTTGAGCACAACGTAGAAAAAAATGGGGGTAGAGAACGAAAAGAAAGGCGGATTACCTTCTACTCTCTATTTCGTGCTAAAATGAGATATGCGATGCTATCGCACTCTTTGCACTTCACAGAGTGGATTAAAGGTCCGTCGTTTGTAACTATCATTCGGTCGAAAAGACATTCTCCGCTTAATTCGTCATCTTCTCGTTCGCATGGAGTATGGAAATAGAGGAAACTTTTTCCGTCGAGTTTTTTAACTTCCAGTTCGTCTAAAGGGATTTTCTTAAAATATTCCAAAGTCATGGTCAAAAACACTCACCTCCCAAATACGCTTCTACTTCACGTAATAGTCGTCTAATCAAAGCGAATCGCAGGTAAATAATCAACACGTGAAGTCATAATGTTTGATGATGATGTGCTTATTAAGAGTTGTAGTCATGGATGTTATCTTTTATTATTTATAATTCACGACTTTGACAGAATCCCATCTTTTAAGAAAAACAGTATAATAGACTATTTGATCGCTTCTTCTGAATTACTCATCTTTAAGAAAGACTATGTATGTGATCAGTTGGGCAGGCAAGGAATCAAGAAATATTCTCGCTTGAAAACTCCAGTCTCTCTTTGAAGAATGTTGCGAGAACTCCACATTTCCAAGATTTTAAAAATGCATATATAAATATATAGTTATAATAAAATAAATATAATACTAAATACATTCTTGCATAGTTTAAAAAGTTGGAATATTGGAGTTTTGGAACTACTCCTGATACCATCTTCTCCCCCGAGGAATCAACCCTCTCTTGCGGAATTGGACCCTGGCAGCCTCGGTACTCACCTTGAACTTCTCAGCGAAACCCCGACAGGTCAATGTGCCTCTCTTTACTTCACATTCCACATATTCACCATACTCCTTGTTCTTCCGCGCCCTGACCCCAGTGAAGTCACCAGAATACAAATTTCTATTCATCCGTCGCTGTCCGATTTTAAAGTCCTCGATATACACCTGAGAAAGTTCGAAAGCTCGCTTAGATAACCTCATCTGATACGGCTTCTCTTCAGTCGCAAGATACCCATACTTCATTGGTAGAAAAGCCACAGAGTAACCTCGGGTCATTGCATTCTGCCTCGTACGCATCCTCGGCAATCCGGCCATTTCCCTCTTCCAATCAAGTGGAACCTCATGAAGCATGCCTTTGATAGAAATACCTGACATCCACCTCCAAGCGTCTACAAGGCCCTCAGGAGGCGGGTTCCTCGACAGGATGTCTACCTGTGCGGCAAGTTCCTCATCTAGTTCAGAGTCAGGCAGCGTTAGTATCCCTACTCTGTCGTACGTCGAAGAATCAAACGTATTGACGTCAACAGAAGCAGTATTGCAGGCCGATATGAAGCCTGAAGTTACCTTCATAGTGTAGCTATTCTTCCCCTTAAATTGGAGCCCTCGATACTTTTTCATTAAAGCCGCTTTACCCTTTGGCGGTAGCCTCCCAACGTAAGCAGTCGAATTAGTAACCTCTTGGTCCCCCAGCCAGGTCTGTAGATTTGGTTGCAGTGCCTTGTTGGCCAATAATTCGTGAAATTCAGTGTTGTACACAATGTCTCCGTTGATAATACTCGGCGGTATGAAGACTGCTGAATCATGCCCCTTTCTTCTGCTCAGGAGAACCGATCCCCTGATCGCCGGTGTTGTAGTTTGGCCTAGTTGAAATGTATTCCATCCAGCTAATAGTTTATTGCACAGCGTTGTTATAATCGGTGACTTGTAAAAGTCTTCTCACCAGTACAGCATGATGTGGACGATTAACTCCTCAATTTGTTTCGGATATGTTCTCACTAGTATCTGTGACAATGGGACTAAGGGAAGTATAGAATACGCCGTTCTCCCTAGCCAGCCCCACTGTGAAGCGCCATACCGCGCCGTTTCCTCTATCAGTCTTCCCTCGAGTAATATCCTCTCCCATTCATCCACTCTCCCTCACCTCCTCCCCGGATTTCTCCATCAGCCTCTCTAATGCTGTCTTCTTCTCATCATAACTCAATCCAAATCCAACCTCGCCAATATTCTGAGGTTTATACTCCTCAGTGAATCTGTGCTTGCACCTCGGGCATATCGTGGGATAATCATTCTTCAATCGTCTAATGTTTCCTACCCATCCTCTTCCACAATAGCAACATCGATATACTTTTCTTTTTATCAATTCTAACATCTCAATATTCACCTCGATTTGAATATGTTTTTTATTAAGAATATATATTGATCGGATCGATGATGGATCTATTAATAATGATAATAATTGCTTGTAAATACTACAAGGATAATACGTTGATTCGGATGATCCTTAGAAGAAAGTCCCGTTTGATGAAGTGATAGTTGATAATTATTTGTAAGTACGACCTCAATGTTGTATTTGGTAGTACCTGCAACATGTGTATCAGAAAAGTTCATGATGATAACTAGAACTGAGATTATGAACTTATTTAGTCTGATAATTTCTAGGATAAACCTTGCTGACTCACTGAACTTGGCCACGGTTTGAAAAAACTCCCATCCGCCCGCGCGGCCGGAGTGAATGAAGTCGCCAAGGCAGTGACTGGAGAATAGTTATGCCTTTTATTGTAACTAGAACTATTTTCTTCAATCATAAGTGGGGGTAAATCCATGCCGAAACAATTGACGACCGAGGTTAAAGAGAAACTGGATATTCTTCTTGATGCAATTTTGGAAAATGACCTGAGCATATTTTTTGGAGCGGGCATCTCTTTTTATCCTCCAACAAATTTACCCGTAGGATCTTCGCTTCGCCGCGCAATATTCGATCACTTATTCAATGTTCCATTGGCTTCCGATTTAGGAAATCGAATTCTGAGTAATGCCGAGTATGGTGTTGCTCGTGATAAACTGCTTTCTGGGTATTCTAATCAGGTTGAACATGGTGTTGAGTATTCAGCAAAGTATTATCCCTTTGAGTTATTCGTTGAAACCATTCACGAACAAACAGGTTTAGTTTTCTCGTTAGCCCGGTTGTTTAAGCTTGGTGAACCTAATTTTATACATGAATTCCTTGCATCTCTGGTCTTGACTGGGAAAATATGGAGACTGATGACTACAAACTTTGATGAACACGTAGAGACTGCGATCAAGAACAACTCGAAGATGCGATACGACGAGGTCATCAAGGTCTTGATGAATGAGAGTGATTTCGCTTTTCTGTCTAATTACACGTTTTGTAAATTGTACAAAATTCATGGTACTTGTTCTAATATCGGTAGTATGCGAACTACCATGAAGGCGATTGCTAATTCAATTCTCACCCCCCACAGGGAAAAAGTCATCAAACAGATGTTTGAGGAAGAGAAAATCATTCTTGTATTGGGTTATAGTGGTTCAGATGAGTTTGATGTAAACCAAGCGTTGAAAAAATGTAATAAGGATAGTACCGTTTTCTGGATTCGAAGGCCGAAACAAGGACTGCCCGCTGTTGATGATTTGGTTTATCCTTTTGATGGTTTTAATGGGAATATAATTCGAGTAGATTTGATTGATCTTGTCGCCTTTTTAGCTGGAGAATTAGATTTTGATTACAAACCAGTTGGTTATTTCAATAACGAGTGGATTGGAATAATTCAATCCTGGAGTGAAGGGCTGTCTTTGGGGCAGAAAGTACACACCATCACTCGATTATTGCCCGAAGTTCAGTTAATTGATGATTCTATCCAGTTATTGGATTGTGCTTTGGATAACCGTCATTTATTCAGTGAAGAAGAGATATCCGCATTTTTACTTACCCAAACTAACCTAACCCGAGATAAGGGGGACATAGAGAAATCGGATGCTTTGGGTAAGGAGAATTTGGGATATTCTCAAAAAAGTGATAATAAAAAGTCTCAAGCTTTAGTCTTTTACACGCTTGGGATAAACGCATATAATGTTGGGAATTATGTAGAAGCTGAACAGTATTATAAAAAAGCACTTGAATTGTCTAGGGCATTGAATGACTGGCACTTATTATCTTACACTTTACACCAGTTGGGGAATCTGTATTATTTCTCAGGTCGTGTAGAACAGGCTGAAACAAATTTTTTAGAAAGCCTTGAGATTCAAAAACAGATTGGTGATGAGAAGGAGGTAGCTGGAAATTATCACATGTTGTCGCGAATTCATCAAGATATTGGGAACTTGGATGAAGCTGAGCAACTTCTCAGGATGAGTTTAGAGTTAAGTGAGCAACTTGGAAATGAACAGGGGATCTCGACGTCTTTATTGAATCTTGGAATGGTGATACTGTCCAAAGGAAGCGTTGATGAAGCGGAAGAAATATTCCGTCGATGTTTGGAGTTGAATAGAAAACATGGGAATGTATTGGGTGAATCTTTAACAATTCAGAATATAGCGAGTATCTTTGAACAAAAGGGAGACCTTGACGAGGCTGAGCGGCTTTATAGACAGAGTTTGGCGATAAAAAAGAAAATAGGAAACCAGCGAGGAATTGGGTATTCCTATCAGGGCCTTGGCTCAATTGAGATG
>SDBS01008195.1_pt1 | contig 10106 bp, 10 predicted proteins | sample 2277091 | NCBI WGS metagenome assembly SDBS01 (sample SAMN10404972, study PRJNA504765) | marine sediment metagenome | isolation source: marine sediment core GS10_PC15, 163 cmbsf | place: Arctic Ocean: Southern Knipovich Ridge | collected 2010 | reverse complement strand
GTCGTCTTAACCACCAGTTTCGGCTTCATGGATGGGACGCTGATTTCAGCGCAGAAGTACCCGGACAAGATCTTTGCCCATTGTTCCGGATTTAAACGTAATCCCAATATGATGACCTATATGGCCGATTTCTATCAGATTTACTACCTGAATGGGTTGATCGCCGGAGCGCTCACCAAAACAAACAAGACTGCATACGTTGGCGCTTTCCCAATTCCCGAACTAAAGCGTCATATGGGCGCGTTCGCAGTGGGTGTACGGGAAGCCAAACCCAAGGCCGAAGTACATATACGTTGGATCTATGAGTGGTTTAGTCCCACAGCAGCTAAGGAAGCTACCGAGGCGTTGATTGCCGATGGATGCGACGTATTTGCCTTCACCGAGGACTCACCGACGGTCGTACAGGTCGCTGCGGAAAGCGGCTTCCCTTCCTTCGGTCATTACTCCCCGATGTATCAGTTCGGCCCCGATTATGTTGTCTCCGGACAGATCGCGCATTGGGAGGTAGTCTACCTTGACTTCCTGGCCAAGATCTATGCCGGTGCATACACTGCTCATAACCTTATTGACGTAGACTACTGGTGGTTACTGAAGGAAAAGGCAGTGGAGATGGGAGCCAAACCGGGAATGCTGATAAATCCAGTTTATGAGGAAGAGCTAAAAGGAATATTCCTTGATGATTCCGTTCTGGGGATGATTAGCGTTTACGACCTGGTTTTGAAACGACTGGAGCAGATGGCCGATCCGTCGATGGTTTTCGATCCGTTCAACGGGCCGATCTACGACCGCGACGGGAACCTGAAAGTTCCTGCGGGCTTACGCATGTCAATGTTTGAGTTAACTACTATAGACTGGGCGGTGGATGGCATCGTCGGTCCCTGGGAATAGAATAAGCTAAGCTAAATTCGGGCGGCAACCTTCACTGAAAGAGGGTAGCCGCCCTTTTTTTATTCCTTCCCCATGTTTTTAAAAGCTTCCAGGCAAATATCAGTCATCCGGTGAAATATGGGATTTATTTTTTCTTCATCAGTAATAACTTTCCGGGTCAGGTGATTGGCTACCACAGTAAGTATGCTTCCTACCTTTACTTTTCGGAGGTAACCGATAGTAAAAAGGGCGGAAGATTCATTTTCTACACTTAAAACATTGGAATCAATCCATACTTGCTCCCTCTTTAGAAAATCAGGGTCGGCAAATACCGAACCCTTATAAAAGGCATCATGACTCATAATTATTCCTATATGTGATTTCAAATTTTTTTCCCGGGCTGCTTTTATGAGGGCATCTACAATATCTATATCCGCAACAGCCGGGAATTCAATCGGTATGTATTCCACCGATGTACCCTCCAATCTTACCGCTGAGGTGGGGATTATAATATCTCCCAGGTTTATTTTTTTTTGCAGAGCTCCGGTGGAACCAAGACGGATTAAATATTTTGCTCCTGACATAATAAGCTCCTCCAGGGCAATGGCGGCAGAAGGGCAGCCCATGCCGGTTGATGTCACACTTACTCTTATTCCTCTATATTTTCCGGTGTAGGTTACATATTCACGACTTTGGGCAATTAATTGGGGATTTTCGAAATGTTCAGCTATTAGATGACAACGACCGGGGTCACCCGGCATTATTACGAATTCTCCTATTTGACCTGGTTCTATCTGTAGATGATGTACCTTTTTCATATTTCTTCCTCCTCTTTCTCTTGAAGGTCGACCAAGGCTCCGGAGGCGATGGTTATTGCCTTATCAATACTTTTTTGCAGGTCGTCTTTTGTACCCTTTTTGCCGGTGATTAAATTTCCCGCCGCGACCAGTATGCTCCCAACCTGTACCTTTCTTAAGGAACCTATTACGAAAAGGGCGGAAGCTTCATTCTCGATAGCCAAGACTCCCGCTTCAGCCCAGATGGCCACTCTTTTTTTATAATCTCCGAAGGCAAAAGGGGATTCCATATAAAAGGCATCATGGGTTCTTATTATTCCTAAGCTATAGTCAGTGGTTTCCTTTTTAGCCCGGTTTCGCAGGGCAGTAACAAGGCGGTAATCTGCTACTGCCGGGTATTCTATAGGGACATATTCTTTAGAGGCTCCATCCCCCCGAACAGCTCCGGTTGCAATAATTATATCTCCGGGGTTTATTTCGGAGGAAAGGGAACCACAGGTTCCTACTCTGATAAAATATTTACATCCTATATTGGTTAGTTCTTCTATGGCTACAGCAGCTGACATACAGCCAATTCCTGTGGAACAGACTGCCACGGGTTCATTTTCATAGCTGCCGTTGTAAATATGAAATTCCCTATTTTCCACAATTTTCTCTGAGTCCCGGAAAAATTTTGTCCCGATATAATTTGCTCTTTCGATATCACCGGGTAGCAGTACCGCTTTATTCACATCGTCTCTCTTACATCTTATATGATATTGTACTTCTTCCAATTTCTTCACTCCCTTAGATGATGCGAGGAACGATTTTTCGCATCATTTTTAGTTTTATCCAAGATCACTTACTTATATTTTGATTAATTAAACTTATAAATCCACCGTCTATAACGATGGTAATTTACTATAGGTTTATGATAATCAATTTGGGTATCTAAGTCAATATTCCGTATGTTTAATCTAATATCAATAAAATATTATTTCAAAAAGCCCATAAAACAATTAGATGTTAAGATATTTTTAAAAAAAATTAAAAAAATATTCATTACTACCTTGCATTATAAGATACTGTGTGATACAATGCTACCGTACATAAAAAGGTACAGTATAATATTCAATAATAGTATTAAAAATTATTTGAGAAAGGATGGTGATAAATTGAATATTCAATTTAAAAAAGGAGTATTAGAGTTATGTGTTTTAAGTATGTTAGAAAGAGAGGTCTGTTATGGGTACGAATTAGTTAATGAAATTTCTAAGAGTATATCAATTTCCGAAGGAACAATATATCCATTATTAAGGCGGTTAAAATCTGAGGAGTTGGTAACTACGTATCTGCAAGAATCTCAGGAAGGTCCTCCCAGGAAATATTATAAATTGACTGAATTAGGCCGAAAAAAAGAAGAAGAATTAAAGGAAGAATGGTTTATTTTTGTAAAGAGTGTTAATAATTTTTTGAAAGGAAGTGAAAAGAATGAATAAAAAAGAATTTTTGGGGAGATTATCTGAATTAATTAAAGGTATACCCGAAGAAGAAAAGAAAGATATATTGTTTGATTATGAAGAACATTTCAGAATTGGATTGGAGAAAGGAAGAAAAGAAGAAGAGATCGCAGCATCACTCGGAGATCCGAAGATTATAGCTAAACAAAGCAAAGCAAGTTGTATATTAAGAGAGGCAGAAAAAACAACCTCTGCTAGTAATATAATGAGAGCAATCTTTGCGGCCGTTGGGTTAGGTTTTTTTAATTTGGTAATTGTTTTAGGTCCTGCGTTCGGATTAATAGGCATACTTATAGGATTGTTTGCTGCAGCGTTTGCTATTACTATTTCGGGGGTAGCTGTATTATTCGGAACTTTAATAGGACCTGTCTTTGCCTGGAATATATATATTCCATTTGCAGTGGTAGTAAGCATTCCGTTGGGTATTGGTCTTACTGCTCTGGGGCTTCTATCTTTAATCGGAACATTCTATTTGACCAAGTTCTTTTATAAATTAGGTATCGGATATTTAAAAATGAATTTACAGATTATAACCAATAGGAGGAATAGAGAATGAAAAACAATACAAATATCCAAAAGATGGTAATATGGTTAGTTGTTATAGCCGCAGTATCACTTACTATAGCAGCAATAGCTTTTTTCAACACAGAAAACTATATGGTAAATTTTAGGGATAGGGATAATTTTGAAGGAAATTCAATAGATGAAGTTGCGACTTTTGGTATTGATCAATTGAAGGAAATTTATATTCATTCAATGAGTTCAGATGTTAGTGTATTTTCAACAGATGAAGAAGATATTAAAATTCATTTTTACGGTAGATCAGCCCTTAAATCTGAAAGGACATTGCCGAAATTGATAACCAATCTTGAAGGAAATAAATTAATAATCGAAATAAAATATCCTAAAGTGATATTTTATAATGCTAATGTAGTTTTAGATGTTTATATCCCTCAAGATTATAGGGAGAGTATTATTATAGATACAGTATCAGCAGATGTAGATATTAGCAATTTAGACCTAAATAATTTTCAATGTAAAACTGTCTCCGGAGATTTAAGGATAGAATCTCTTGGTTCAGATAATCTAACATTTAATACTGTTTCCGGAGATGTGGATATAGTAGACTTTTCGGGAAATTTAAAAGCTGATTCAGTTTCAGGAGATATAGATGTTGGATATAGGGTTTTTGATAATAATGTTGATATTAAAACAATTTCCGGAAAAGTTAAAATTGATTTACCTCAATATGCAGAATTTTACTTAAAAACTAATACTGTTTCAGGAGAGGTTGTTGCTAAGTTCCCCATTACCATAATTAGTTTTAATAAAATGAATCAACTTGAAGGCACTGCGGGAACAGGAGATAATAGTATTATAATCAATACTGTTTCGGGAGATATTTATATAAACAAATAATTTTAAAAAAATATTTATTGAAGGGAATTTAACTATGAAAAAGAAACTTTATAGATCAAAAAAGGATTGTGTAATCGGTGGAGTGTGTGGAGGCATCGCGGAATATTTTGATGTTGACCCTACTTTAATAAGACTACTGGCAGTACTTATATTTTTCCTGGGAGGAAGCGGCATTATTGCGTATATCATTGGCTGGATTGTAATTCCTCAGAATCCCAACGGAAATGCGGAAGATAATTCTGAAAACGAAGGAGAGAGTGAAGGAAAAATTAAGAAGAGAGCAGATAAGGCGGTTAAGAAGATCGAGGAAAATTTACCGGAAGAAAGGTCAAAAGGCAATTCGGAAAGAAATAAAAATATTATTCTGGGAATAATTCTTACAGTTGTAGGTTTAATCTTTGTGGGGAGTACCTTTTTCCCCTGGATAACTTGGGCAGTCTGGGGTGCTTTTTGGCCGGTGATTATAATTGTGGTAGGTTTGGTCATCATGATTCGAGCTATATAATATTAAAAAATAGGGACACATCCCATTTAATTATCTTCTTAAAATGGGATGTGTCCCTATTTTTTTTACTGTTGTTAACAGGTAGAGACTGGGCCGCTGTAGGGATGGACTAAAAATCCCCTCTGAAGAAAAAAGTTAGAATAGTCAATCTTAAAGCCTCTATATTGATCTATTAAACTTTTATCTGCTATAAAATCAACACTGTCCTCTGAGTAAATTTCATCATTTTCTTTTTGCTCATCCAGAGCAAGATTAAATGTTGGACCGCCTCAACCTATTCCTGCTAAAAATACTCTTATTTTTTTACTTGTTGCATTATTATCTTTTATAGTTTTTTTTATTTCACTTAAAGCTTTATTGGTAACGTTTATATTCATTTCTTTCCTTTCTAAATAATTAAAATATTTATCTAATATTGATACGTGAATCTGATAATACTATATATGAGTAATTTTGTCAACATTAACTTTAAATTAATTTTAAATTTTAGAAAGGTATCTATTTTAAATTATTCGTATTTTTCTTCCCGAAGAAGCTTTTATGATTTTACCAATAATTTGGCTGGAAGTAAATCCTTGTTGGAACAGCAATTCTTTGGCTTTTTCTGCGTCTTCAGGACTTACAGAGAGTAGCAATCCTCCCGAAGTTTGTGCATCATAAAGGACAATTTCCTGTTCTGAGGGAATAGCTGGCTTTTTTTCTACCGAACAGGAATAAATTTCTTGATTTTTTCTTGTCCCTCCCGGAATCATTCCCAAAGAAATATATTTATCCAGGCCATCTATTACAGGAATATCATTAATCCACAATTCTGCTCCCAGTTTATTTTTAGTCAACATCTCACTTAAATGTCCGATCAGACCAAAACCGGTGATATCGGTCAGGCCGTGGATGGGTAATTTTAATAGTTTTTCAGAAAGCTGGTTTAGCTTGGTCATCCAAAAAGTAGCTTCCTTTACAGCCTTTGGTTCGGCAATATCGCCCTTAAGGGCAGTAGATAATATTCCCGTCCCCAGGGGTTTGGTCAATATCAGTAAATCTCCTTCCCGAAGGGTATCATTATAAATAATATTCTTAGGATGAATTAACCCCACCACAGCTAATCCGTATTTTGGTTCTTTATCTTTTATGGTATGCCCACCCACCAAAATAGCTCCGGCTTCCGCAACTTTGTCTGCCCCTCCTTCTAAAATAAGCCCGAGATCATCTAATCTGTCTTCGGGAAAGGCAACTATATTTAAAGCCATCAAAGGATTTGCTCCCATAGCAAAAATATCACTTAAGGCATTAGCTGCTGCAATTTGTCCAAAAGTATATGGGTCATCAACTATCGGTGTGATAACATCCAGGGTAAAAATAAGAGCCTGCTTATCGCTTAATCGATAAACCGCTGCATCTTCATATTTTTCAAACCCAGCCAATAGATTATTATCTTTTAAAACATTAATTTTTTTTAAGACCTCACCGAGATCTTTAGGATTTAATTTAGCTGCTCATCCGGCAGCAGAAGCCATTTGGGTTAATTTCCTTTTGTCTGTCAAATCTTTTCTGTCTCCTTTCTGATAGATTAGCCGAGTTTAGTTTTTAATATTCTAACATTTTCTTTGCGTTGAGTAATTTTTTCCTCATCGAGTTTATTAAGCAGAGGAATAATATATTTTCGGCTTATTCCCAGCAATTCCCTTACCTGGGCAATAGAGATAAAGCCATTTATTTTTAAAAAATCTATTAATTTATTTTTCATAATATCATAATTTTTGCTTTCAAGTAAAATTCCGTCGCTTAATTTGACAATTTCCCCTTCTTGAACTAAAAAATCTATTATTTCTTTGCCCCCGGTAATTTGGGAAATAAGTGTTTTTTCGTTAGGGGGACTAGTGGGGTTATCTTTCAGAATTTTAAATATTTTGGAAATCAATACTTTTTGCTGTGAAGAAATTTTAGGCTTACGGGAGGTTAAAAATATTATTCCTTTTTTTAAATCTATTTTATCTGTATTAATCAGAGAATCTATTAAATGATTGAATATTTCCGGTTTTAAATAATAGAAATAACTTTGAAATTTATTTAAGGGGAAACCGGCTTGTAAGGGATAAAGTTCATATTCCCGGTTTAACCTGTTCATGAATTTTGTTTTTTGCTCCTGCCAGTAGTTTTTATCAATCAGCCAGGAATTAGTAGCGATTAATTTGTCTTCTTTTTCCAGCAAATCCGCTAATCCCCTAATTTCTGAATATAAATAGTTACTATTAATTAGTAAATCATCTTTTTTAATAAAGATATTCTTTTTTAATTCAGTCAAAACTAATTCACCCAAATCAAATTTTGCTCTTTTTTGCAAAAGAGTAACGACGTTTTTATCCTTAAAATGGTGCTTATGTGCTAAAGGGTCGACAATTAACCCCCCGCCAATGGTTTTGGGGGGACTGGGTATTCTTAAAATAAAGCGGTCTCCCAAATAAGTTACCAGCGGTTCTTTAAAGCGAAGTTGAGCAAATCCTGTTTCACCGGGCTGAAGGGGCTTGGTTTCGGGAAGAAATATTTTAGCCAAAATCTCTTTAGTCCCGGTGAAGAAAACTAGTTCCGATCTATTTGCTAAAGAATATTTTTTAAGCTGGGGGAGAAGCTGTATTTGAACATCTATGTTCTTACTGGCTTTAATTTGCTTGCTTCCAAAGATAATGTCTCCTCTGTGCAGCTCATTTTTTTCTATTCCTACTAAATTGAGGGCTACCCTGCTTCCTGGAAAGGCTTTTTCTACTTTTTCTTTATAGGTTTGTAAACTTCTAAGGCGGGTTTTTTTATAAGAAGGAAAAATGGTTACTTCCATTCCCTGGTGGAGAGTTCCTCCTATTAAAGTGCCGGTAACCACTGTGCCGCTTCCTTTAATATTAAAGACCCGGTCAATCGATAGTCTCGGTTTTCCAATATCTCTTCTGGGTTTCATCCGGGGGATTAGATTTTGGATGACCAATTTTATCTGGTCAATTCCTATATTTTTTACCGGACTTACTTTTACTACCGGCGCATTGAAGAGGACAGTGTTTTTTAGCCTCTCTTTAATCTGGTTTTCCACAATATTTAATCTGATTTGGTCTACCAAATCGATTTTGGTTATAGCGATGATGCCGTATTTTATATCAAGTAAATCTACAATTTGAAAATGTTCTTCAGTCTGGGGCATCCAGCCTTCGTTGGCATCAATAACTAAAATGACCGCATCGATTCCGGTTGCCCCGGCTATCATGTTTTTTATAAGATTTTCATGGCCGGGCACATCGACTATTCCGACTTTTTCTCCGGAAGGAAGCTTCATCCAGGCAAACCCCAGGTCAATAGTCATACCTCTTTCTTTTTCTTCGGGTAGGCGGTCAGTGTCTATGGAAGTTAGAGCATAGATTAAAGCAGTTTTGCCATGGTCAATATGGCCGGCTGTACCAAAAACAAACATAAAAACCTCTTTTTATTTCATTTTAGAATAAACTGATGTAATTATTTTTATTACTAAATTGTCAGAAGAAGGGTCAATACAGCGAGGATCCAGGATAAAAAATTCTTTTTCTTTCCTTCCCAGAAGTGGTGGGCTAAATGAGCGTAATTCTTTAGAAAAAATTTCTACCGGACAGGGAGGTTTTATAATTATTAATTTAGTTGGCAAAGTTTGTCCGGGCAAAGAACCCCCTCCTATAGCAGTTTGTCCCTCTTTGGTAAATGCCGGGATATCTTCTTTTTTCAGTTTTTGACAGATTTTCTGGCTTCGAGCAGCAATTTTTTCTAAGGGGCAGGAAATCATTTTCCAAATGGGAATTTTGCTTACCGCCTCACCTTTTAAATAAGATATTAAAATTTCTTGCAAGATAGTCAAAGTTATCTTATCCACTCTAAGCGTGCGGAATAAGGGATGCTGTGAAATTTTCTTTAGATAAATTTCTTTTCCGCAAATAACCCCTCCCTGGGGGCCTCCTAAAAGTTTATCTGTACTAAAAGAGACAATATCAGCACCGGCTCTAATACTTTCTTGAACGGTTGGTTCGTGCTTTAATCCAAAATCCTCGGTATTTAAAAATGTTCCACTGCCCAAGTCTACTATTACCGGTAAATTATATTTTTTCCCTAATTTTTTAAGTTCCTTAATTTCAGCTTGATGAACAAAACCGTTCATATTAAAGTTACTTTGATGGACTTTTAATATTAAAGCAGTATCATCATTAATTGCTTTTTCGTAATCATCAATAAAGGTCTGGTTGGTGGTGCCGACTTCTCGAAGGTGAGCACCGCTTTGTTCTAATATCTCCGGGATGCGGAATCCTCCCCCGATTTGCACCAATTCTCCTCTGGAGACAATCACTTCTTTATTTTTAGCCAGAGTATTCAATATTAAAAATATTGCACCGGCATTATTATTAACTACCAGACTTTTTTCTGAATGGCTGAGGGTGCAAAGTAATTTTTCGACAATTTCTCCTCTTTTTCCTCTGCTGCCTTCTGCAAGATCATATTCCAAATTAGTATAACCCTGCAAAGAGCTTTGAACTGCTGCCAGCATCTCTTTGCCCAGTGGTGCTCTCCCCAGGTTAGTATGAAGAATTACTCCACTGCCGTTTATTACTTCTTGTAAAAAAGATAGACTTTCTTTTTTAAAATATTCTTTAATTTTATTTATCCTTTCTTGCGCTGAATAGAGGCAGCCATTTTTAAGGGCATTTTTTTTCTCTTCAGAGATAATTTTTCTTACTGTTTGGGTAAGTATTTTTCTAGAATGTTTTTGTATTAAAGGTTTTAGTGCTTTATTTTGTAAAATTATCTCTACGCTGGGAATCTTTGATAACAATAAATTTAAATTATTATTGTTCGTGCCTGTATTATTTTTCAATTAGTAAGATTATCTCCTTTGGTGGTTTTTGAAATGAAAAATAAATGGCGGGAGGGGTAGGAATCGAACCCACCGCGGCAATTACTATTAATTACCGCCCACGGATTTGAAGTCCGCAAGGCCCACCAGAGCCTATCCGCTCCCTT
>SDBS01008194.1_pt1 | contig 10107 bp, 9 predicted proteins | sample 2277091 | NCBI WGS metagenome assembly SDBS01 (sample SAMN10404972, study PRJNA504765) | marine sediment metagenome | isolation source: marine sediment core GS10_PC15, 163 cmbsf | place: Arctic Ocean: Southern Knipovich Ridge | collected 2010 | reverse complement strand
AGTAAAAAAATTATAAAAAAGAGAGTAAATAGAGGATTAACTCAGAATATATTACGACTTCGTTAATTTTCCATTATTTATTAGATCATTAATTTCTATGAGCTTATTATAGACTAAAGTACCTTTTTCCGTGAGTCTAATATACTTTTTCTTATTATTTTTCTCAATTTTAATAAGACCTTTTTTGACTAAATCATCTTTAACTCTAAAATATGAATTATAGTAAGAAAATTTATTTAGCTCATTATAAAACGTATGCTTGTCTGTTTTATAATCTTCAAATTCAATTAAAACGCGAAATGTATCACGGAAACCCTTCTTTTTGAGAAACGATATTAAATTATTTACATTGTTTTCAGTCATTTTATGTTCATAGACCCCATAAATTCAGTAATTATAAATTGTACTATTTTGTATTTAGGAAAAATAAAGGCAATTAAAAAAGCTTATCATTATTAATATTGTGCTGATAACACAAACAACTATTCTTTAAAAAGTAAGATAAAAATTTATAATTAAGAGCTAAATTTTAAATATTCGCTACTTCATATTTTTACTAATACAAAATCCAAGTGTGTTAAATAATGGGAAAGGAAGAAGAAAAAGAAAAGAAAGATAAGAAGAAAGATAAAAAGGATAAAGAAGAAAAATCTAAGGATAAAAAGGACAAAAAAAAAAAGGAAAAAAAAGAAGAACTGAGAGACGAATCGTGGAAATTAGATATAAAAAGAAATTTGGAGAATCTTATAGTAGCCTATGAGCAAATCGCCAATAAATTTAAAGATATTGATAAATACATATTAAAGGATGCAACATCAAGAGAAGACTTTATTGAAAAGGTAAAACACAGTATAAATGATATGTCAGAGGCATCACAAGAAGTATTTCTTGCCTTTTTGAATGTTATATAATCAATGATTTCTTAACTTTCAAATCAAAATAATTTATTTTAAATTTGTAACATTTCAATAATTAGATGCATTTTGAATTATCAAGAATATTTTGAAATTGGGACTGGTTCAGTACCAGTGATTTTATCTTGTCCACATGGAGGACTATTAAAACCGGAAGTTATACCTAATAGATCGAATGGTGTAACTCTTTCAGATAAAAAGACATATGTCATATCAAAGGAGATTATAAAAAAATTAGAAATTAGAGATGCAAATATTTACTACATTTTAAGTAAAATACATCGATCAAAAATAGATTTTAATAGACCTCCAAGAGGAAATATTGCTTTTGTTGAATCCTCTATTGATGCTCAAAAGATCCATTTTTTATATCATAGTTATATTAGTCAATTCTCTCAGGATTGTATATCGAAATATAATAAATGCTTATTTATTGATTTCCATGGATTTACTAAACCCCACAATGATTATCCTGATATTATTTTGGGACATTTGTTTGGTCAAACTTTAAATATTATTCAAACAGAAAAAGAAAAAGAAAATCAATCAGAAAACAATTGTGAGAGTTACTGGGGCTGTAATCAGTTAAAGAATGAATTATCTCAATATTATTCAATAGATGATGGATTAAATTTAACTGATTTTAACTTAAGTTACTCTGGTGGTTATATCACTCACAAATTTTATCGAAAGAAAAAGATTAATGCAATTCAAATAGAAATTGCTAAATATATACGAATAAATCTTGAATTAACTGAGAAATTTATTGATGTTTTTGTGACCGCAATCCTAAATTGTTTAAAGAATTAAAATAGAAAAATGTATTAATTGTTTAAAATTTCTTAGAACAAGGATATTTTATTTACTTTACCTAGTTAAATTATAATGAATGATAAGCTAGTAGCTGATCTAGTTATATTAGGACATATCGCAAAGGATATCATTGAAATCGATGGAAAAAGTAACCATGCTATAGGAGGCCCGGTCTATTATGGAGGTATTGCTGGAAGCCATATGGGACTTAAGATCGTAGTTATCACTCGTCTAAAAAAGAAGGATAATGATATATTACAAAATTTTAAAAAGTACGGCATAAAATACTTCGCAACAAATTCTAATGAGACATCTGGACTTAGAAATATTTATTCTTCTGAAAATTTGGAACGTCGAATTTGTAAACCTTTGGGATTCGCAGGTCAATTTACTAAAGAAGAAATACCAGATGTTCAAACAAGTTTTTTCGTTGTAGGGCCAATCCTCGCTGGAGAAATAGATGTGAATCTTTTGGAAGTTTTATATAATAAATATCCAGAAAAAATTTGTTTAGACATACAAGGATTTGTAAGGACAAGGAAAAAAGATGAGATTATTTTCAGGGATTTATCGGAAAAAGATAAACGGACAATTTTATCAAAAGTTAGAATTCTTAAGATTGATGAAACGGAAGCAGAGGTACTCACTAATAAGAAGAACATAAAAGAAGCTGCTGAAGATTTACTCAACTATGGCTCAAATGAAATATTAATTACACATAACAAGGGTATATCCGTTTTTTCTAAAGATTTTTCAATTTCCTTTCCATGGAAGTATAGAGAAATAAAAGGAAGAACAGGAAGAGGCGATACTGCGTTTGTTAGCTATATTGGTTCGAGAATCACTAAGAATATTAATGATTCTTTAAAATTCGCTGCAGCACTGACATCGCTTAAGATGGAGTCTCGAGGGCCCTTTACGTTACCCTTATATCAAGTAGAAAATTTAATTAAACACGAATACTAAACGTTAATTAGTGTTATACTATTGGTTGAAAAATTTTTCTATCAATTAAGCCTAGAATTTTTTCAGCTCTTTTCGGATTAAAATTTCCTTCTGACATCAGATAAGAAATATAAAAATAATTCGAGTTCTTTTTTTTCATATAATTTATTGCTTGGTAAACCAGAGTTTTTTCTTCACTTTTTAGTTTTGTATTATCTGTGATAACAACTTTCAGCGGATAAACTAAAGAAATTTGTAGGTGTCTTTCTAGGAGTTCTTTTATTCCGGCAAACTTAGTGGTATCTCCATCAAAATTTTTCAATAATTTTCCATAATATTTATCAATATCTTGAGACAAAGGTTCGATTGAATCCATAAACTCCTTAGATGGATTCTCTTCAAAAACATTGATGAGTCTATAATTTTTAAAGTCTGACATTAATATTTTTGAATTTTGAAATTCAAGTCTAATAGTCTGAGATTGTTCCTCAGAGCCAGTTAACTCTATTCCAAAAGAACTTATAGCTTGGAGGAACCCAGATAAAAGAGTGGGATTCATTTCTTTACCAGATATCATTTGTTCATAGATGTTTAGTCCAGAAATCCTGTCGCTTACCAAAACGTAATTAAGATTTAGTACATCCATGTATTTATTAAAGATTTTATTCCTAAAGTTTTTCCTCTTAATTTTTTTTTTTCTAATAGTAGTATAGGATACTAATGAGGATACAATAATGATAATAGTAACTATAACAAAAAGAATAAATATCTCAAGAGGCAATCCCGTAATTTTAGTCGTATTTCTACCATTACTACTACTTTCTTCATAATAAATTAAGATTGCTTTTTGTAATGATACTGAATAAGTTAGATTATAGATTAATTGAGTAGATTCATTGACATTCGAGAGTGGAATAATAAATTCATCATCACCAAGATGAAAGTTTAATTTAGTCACATTTAAGGTTCCCTCACCAGATTTTGATGTATTATAAACATTATAATCAAGTCCATCAATTTGAGCTTTCAGCTCAATATTTTCAGGATAATAAGATCTATTATAATGTTCAATTATTCTACATAACATAGGCTCATTTTGGTAAGCAATAGGAGGATAAGCCCCCCAATCCCATTGGTATTGTCTCTCACATGTGTATAAATTGGGATGCAATGGATTTATTCTATTATACCCTATAGAATAATTAGAACTTTCATCGAATAAATACCATCCATCCAAAAATAAATAATAATCATCCGCACTAATATTTACAGGAGTTAATGAAAAATCTTGAAAATGCCATTTCTCTGAAGTTGACATAATAAGGTTTTGCATATGTATTATTGGGTAATCTATTGTGTCATAAGTCTCATTATACGCACGAATCTGGAAAGATACTATTTCATGCGTACTACTACTTTTGTAGCCATAAAGATAAGCACCATAGATAGTTGTATTTTGTGAAAACGTCAATTGTATCCCTAATCCATCAATACATCTAACTCCAGCTGATTTATCAACATCCATATGTTTAAATTCTACGTTAGAAACGTTATTTTCTATCGTTCTAATATTCCGGTAGAGCTTAATACTTGAAAAATTGATGTTTACACCCGTAATATTCCATGTTGTATCAGGCAACTGAATATCTAAAGATGTGATATCAGATTTATTACCTTCAATTTCATTATATTGTATCTCAGTTCTTACCGCTGATGTCTTTAAGAGAGATTCATCAAGGTAATTATTTGAAAAATCGTGTCCGTAGTTATTATCACTAGTAACAATTATAAAACTAGTAAAGAATAATTGAATTAATAATAAAAGTGTAAAAACTCTTTTCTTATTCAAATAATCTCCCGATTTTTCTGATGAAAAAATAATAAAGTTTCGTCTATATAAGATTATCTGATAGTAAATTCTATAAATTTAGTTATGAGAGGTAAAGGTCTTAAAAATAGGAGGTTTAATCAAAAAATTTAAAGTTCGTGAAACGGTGGTTTCACGCAGATTGAAATTCAGAAAAAGTTACTTCAATGGATAATTGGGCTTTTTTTTCTGGAAAAAACCGCTAAATCCCTCATTTACATCTTTAGTAGAAAATGTAATAATCATACTGCTGTTTTCAAAATGAATCATATTTTCTAAGCTCGGAGAATCAAGAGAAAGATTAATTGCTTCTTTTGTCATTCGTAATCCGAGTGGACTCTTTGTCAACAATTCTTCAGCTAATTCTAATGCTGAATGTAATAAATCATCTTGCTCAACTAATTTTACCGCTAACCCAATTCGTTCAGCTTCCACTCCATCAACCTCTCTACCGCTTAATAAAATCTCTGTTGCCCTTGATCGTCCAATAAGTCGTGGAAGAAAATAACTGCCCCCCACATCAGCACCAGAAAGACCAATATTTATGTTGGCATTAATGAATTTTGCGTTCTTACTCACTATTCTTATGTCAGATGCCATTGCAAAACCAAAACCTCCCCCTGCTGCTGCTCCTTGGATTATTGCTATAATAGGTTGACTAATTTTCCTCATTTTCACTATTATTTGAGTAATTCGACCTTGGTGGTAGAATTTCTTTTTTACAGGTTCGGATACGTTTAAATAATAAAATTTTTCTTCATATCCATCGGGGTTCTTCTTAGAATTTAATATTAAACCCTCTTGTAAGTCTGTTCCAGCACAAAAAGCTCTTCCCTCACCTCTTAAGATCACAACTCGACAATCCAAATTTATCATTAAGTCGTCTAATACCTGATGAAGATCTTCTTCCATTTGAAAAGAAATTGCGTTTAACTTTTCCGGTCGATTTAAGGTTAAAATTCCAATACCATTTTCCTTTAACTCAAATTTTATGGTTTCATAACTCATGTTTTATCACATCATTCTTTTGTTCAAAAATCCTTACGTAATGAATAATTTAGCGTAATGAATATTTTGGAGGTTCTTTTTTGAAAAATGCCATTACTGCAGTCATCATGTCACTAGATGAACTGCATAAGCTTTGAGCCCTATTTTCTAACTGTATAATTGTTTCTAAACTCGGAGAATCTTGAGACAAATTAATCGCTTCTTTGGTCATCCGCAATCCCAATGGGCTTTTTGTAAGGAGATTTTCAGCAATCTCGATACCAGCTTCCAATAATTTACTTTCATCACCCTCAACAAACTTTAACACAAGTCCTATTCTAAGAGCTTCTTCAGCATCTAGAAATCGACCAGTATACAATATCTCGGTAGCCCTAGATAAACCGATTAAACGAGGCAAGAAGTAACTCGTACCACAGTCCGACCCAGAAAGGCCGATGTTAATGAAAGCATTGTTAAACCTTGCATTTTTACCTGCAATTCTTATATCAGAAGCTAATGTAAGAGCAAAACCACCACCTGTAGCAGCTCCATTTACTATAGCTATGATAGGTTGGTTTATCTTTCTCATTTTAATAATTACTCGACTAAGCATCCATTGAAAATAGAAACTTTTTTTTACTCTATCAGAGATCTCCAGATACTTAAATTTCTTGTACTCTTCAGGAATTTTCCTCATATTCATTATATTAATCTCACTCAGATCCAAGCCTGCACAAAAAGCTCGCCCTTTCCCTTGTAAAATCACCACTCTACAATCAAGATTTATCATTAAATGATCAAAAATTTCATGTAAATCTGCAAACATCTGAAAAGACATAGCATTTAATTTTTCGGGTCTATTTAGTGATATTATGCCTATACCATTTTCTTTTAGCTCAAATTCAATTGTCTCAAATCGCAATTTTTTATCAACTTAGGATTTTTTAGAATATACATTATTAATAATTTAAATTAAAGGATTCAAATATTTTAAAATATTGAATATCAATTTTTTGTTATCAAAATTTGGTTAAAAAAAATTAGTGAATTTTAGCTCAAGACAAATCCTTACGTGATAGAAACATTTAAATATGTGTTTTTTTATTAGAAGTTTGGAAAAGCATTTTTTACCAAAAATTACAAAACTTTATTAATCATTAAAATTCTTTATTAAATTTTTACCACAAAAAACTTTTAGTCGGGGATTAAATGAAGAAAAATCCATTAAAATGGCCATTAAGTTTGATTACTGGTATTCCAGCCATAGTTATATTTTGGATGTTTACCTTAATCTCAATATACTTTTTCCCTGGATATAATCCGATGAATAATTGGATGAGTGATCTCGGAAGTAGTGTTTTAAATCCTAAAGGGGCTATTTTCTTTAATATAGGTTGTATAATTACAGGAATCTTTCTGTTTCCCTTTTATCTTGGATTATTTGAATTTTATGTCGGTGGAAGAAAAAATAAAAGACTTACCATGTTAACCCAATTGGCAGGATTTACAGCTGCGTTTACGATCATTATGATCGGACTATTTCCATTGGATCGTTATCCCTTACTTCACGGAATTTGGGCCTCTATACTTTTTTGTGTGACTGTCGTAGCTTTCCTTTTACCCTCAATCGCTTTATATAAATATGACTTTACTCGAACTTTAGCAAAGTATGGTTTTATTGCTACAATCGTAAATATGCTTCTCTTTGTATTTTTCTTTCCAATATTCGAGTGGTTGACTATCTTATTTGCCTTTGGATTTATAGCTCTAATTATCGAGAGTCTTAATAAACAAATCGATAAATTACGTTTCGTTCGAAAAAATTTAACGCAAGTCAAGAAAAAAAAGATCTAAATTTTACGTTATACTAGTAAAGAATTAAATATTTATCTCATTAAATTTTTTTTGAGTTAATCAATACTTCAAAATTTTAAATTAAGGAGTTGAAACTCAAATTCTAACTAAAGATGATATTATTAACGAGGCATTGAAACTTGGTTTTGACGATATCGGATTTACTACGGCTGAACCATTTGATTCTCAAAAGGAAGTTCTGCTGTCCCGGCATGAAGAATATAATTGGATAATAGAGAGTGGATTTAAATTGTTGGAAGCTACCGATCCAAAAAAACTATATCCTAACGCGAAATCTATAATTGTACTGATTGCCTCTTATTTTAAAGAAGATTTTCCAGCATCGCTTGTGGGAAAATTCGGTCGTTGCTATTTGGATGATGATAGGATTACTCAAGATGGATTAATGCTGAAAGTTTATGAATTTCAAAAGTATCTCCGCGATAACGGAATTGATTCTATAATACCTCCTAATTTACCTCATCGAATTGCTGCAGCTCGTGCAGGATTGGGAACTTTTGGTAAAAATTGTTTATTATATTCTAATAAGCTTGTACGTGGGGGTTCATGGATACTACCTATTCCATATATTGTAGATCAAGAATTTACTCCAGATGAACCTACATACGAAATTGGATGCCCTAAGTGGTGTAAAAATGCCTGCATAATTGCTTGTCCAACTGGAGCATTAAAAGGACCAAGGAAACTTGACCCTCGGCAGTGTATATCCTATCTTACCTATTATGGCAGCGGCCTCACCCCTAAAGAACTCAGAGAACCAATGGGTATGTGGATTTACGGATGTGATCGGTGTCAAAATGTATGTCCAAGAAACAGTCCATGGTTAGCTCAAGATTTACCAGTCAATAAGCGCGCAGCTGATAAAGAAGAGAACTTTGGATTACGGAAACTATTACATATGGACAAAAAATTTTACAGAAAAACGATTTGGCCTCACATGTTTTATATGTCATTTGCTGACTTATGGAGATGGCAAATGAATGCCGCAAGGGCAATGGGAAACTCTCTTGACTCTCAATATATTCCTGATTTAATTCGTGCTTTTGAGGAAAATAAAGATGATAGAGTAAGAGGGATGATCGCATGGGCTCTAGGGCGAATTGGTGGAGCTAAAGCTAAGGCTGCCTTGGAAACCTTCTTAAATGAAAGTGAAGGAATTGTCCGAGAAGAAATAATAGACGCTCTAAACGAATTTTGAACAAAATTGTAGTTATATTTATTTTCCTATTTATCTTAGTTCATTCTTAGAAGAATCAATTAGAAAAATTAAAATCTTGGCATTCATTTAACACCCTATAATAATACGGGTAAAATTGAGCATAATTCATGACTGAAGAAAATATTAAAAGCAAGGAAATACATATTCTAAAATTATTGTGGCCCATCTTCATGTTAGCGGGGTTCTTTTCCATTGGTATTGGAGGTATATTTATTCTTATCGTTCCTTTGTCGTTTATATTTTGGCCTGATGAACCTTTTCATGCATTTGAGATGGGACTTCTTATTACTTCAATTTTATGGGGCTTAGCACTTTCAGGAATAATAAAAAGTCGGTTTGTAGATAATCATAAGGTCAATCGCGTAAAAATTCTTTTCATTTTCACCTTCTTTAGAGGGATCTGTATGATCATGCTTAGTTTTGCTCAAGAAGGGAAGGGTTTCGAAGCATGGTTATATTTCTATCTAATCGCAGTACTTTTAAGTGTAATTGGTGGGGGTAATTATAATAATATTTTTTCTTTATCACATGATATTGTTCCAAGCTCTCAACGTTCAAGGTTTTTTGGTCTTTACGCTATATTTAGAAGCATCTTTATGTTGCTAGGATTTGTACTTTCAGGTTTGCTTGTTCAATTAGGTTATTGGAAACTTTTCTTCATTAGTAATGGTTTAGCATTAATCATTTTTGCAACAATTGTTCTTTTGAAAGTTAAAGAACCTAAACGTGGGGTACAGCGTGAAGAATTAATGCATGTCCTTCAAGATGAAAAAATTAAATACGATTTTAATGATCGAGAAATGAGGCGAAAAACTATGTTATCCAAGACTAATATAGTGGCTTTAGTTGAAGGAATCTTTACAAGCGTCTTTTTAGGGAGTCTAATTATTTTAGTGCTCCCATATATACAAACAGCCCCGCATAATTTTTCACCCTTAGTAACTGGGATTTATTTAGCTATTTTTGGTTTAACGGGAGGTTTAATCGGTCAACTGTTATTAGCACGAGTTTCGGATAGAGTATCTTCAGGAGATAAAATTGTTAATAGACTGTATTTTATAATAGCAGCATTAATGGTTGGAGGAATTAGTTTTACTTTAATGTTTTTTATACCTTTACCTCATTTAACTGTCGAGGAAGGAAGCGATATATTATATTTATTTTCCTTTCCTATAATTTGGATTTTTGGGTTTATACGGGTGATTTCGAGATCTATATCCTCCCTATATGAGATAAACCAGCCTCCAATACTTCAAGAGATAAACTTACCAGAAACACAAGGACGAATAATTGCATGGAATCGATTTCTAGAATCTATAGGTTTTGGTGCAGGTCCATTAATAGCGGGACTTCTTATCATATGGACAGGATATAATTATCAATTAGTTGCTATAATAATTTCTGCTATAGCTGTTCCGGGCATAATTTTATGGGTTTTAGCTTTAAAGTATTTCGAAGCGGATAGACAATTTATAAAAAAAATTCTT
>SDBS01008192.1_pt1 | contig 10109 bp, 7 predicted proteins | sample 2277091 | NCBI WGS metagenome assembly SDBS01 (sample SAMN10404972, study PRJNA504765) | marine sediment metagenome | isolation source: marine sediment core GS10_PC15, 163 cmbsf | place: Arctic Ocean: Southern Knipovich Ridge | collected 2010 | reverse complement strand
CTGCGCTAGCACCATCAAACGAGAGTGAAAATGTTCCATCTTCCTTTACAATAATTTCAATTGGATGATTTGAAATCCTATCAACTCTTGCTCTTGGTACCCATGCTTGGTCTTTCATAGGAAGGTCCATAAACGAAGCTGCTCTGTATCTACCAGGGATTAAACGCTCTTTTACTCGTTTTTGCACAATTTGCCTTCCTTCTTCTATCGCTTCTCGAATAAATTGCTTATAATATTCTAAACCTTCTCTCTTTATGAATTCATATATAGCATCTCTTATCATTAAGTCTCCGGCCAATCTACATTTTTCATCCAACTCCCAATACATAGGGCTTCTAACAGCCTTTTTAGCACCAATCATATGATCGTGCCATATTTCATCATTGGATCCTATTTTTCGACAAGTATAATAAACTCCATCGTCAAATCGTTGAATTGAAGAAACTAAAGTATGACCTGGGGTAATACCCCCTATATCAATTTGATGAGTAACTCCACCGGCCCATCCAATTAACTCTTCTTCCCAAAAGATAGGGATAAGAGTTTGTACATCTGTAGTGTGGACATTACCGCATTGAGGGTCATTATTTAAAAATATATCACCCTGATTTATGGTTGGGTTTTCTTCATAACCTTCTTTAATCATGAACTTTATACCTTCACTCATAGTATGAACATGGACTAAAATCCCTGTGGAAACAGCAATAGAATCGCCTTCTGGAGTATAAACCGCAAAACAAAGCTCACCAATTTCAGTAACTATTGGTGATGCAGCTACATGTAATGCTGTTTCCCTTGCCGATACTAGAGCTCCTCTTAAACTGGCATAAGCTCGCTCATATCTAAAAGGGTCTTCCTCCTTTAAATTAAGTTTCTCAATCCCATAATAACTTTTATTTTCTTCTAATAGCCTTTCACTCTCTTCTAGCATTTCTTTAAGAGTTTTTCCATTCCATCCAATTGGTTTTTTCAACATTTTTTATACCCCCTTCATGTGAAATATTCTATGTTTATCAAAATTCACTTGTCTACCTGGTGGAACAACTAAAGTTGTTGCGGGAGCCTCGATGACCGCAGGACCCTTTATTATGTTTCCTGTATTGAGAAGCTTCATCTCCCAGATCGAAGCTTCATGCCATTTTCTATCCCAAAAGAATTCTCTTGTCCCTTTTGAGGCAATATCTTTTGGTGTTTCACCAGATATTTCATATTCTGGTAATTTGGGTTTGGGTACAGGTACTACTCCTGTTCCTATTGCTTTAGTTATATGATATCCTAATTCTGGACTCTTGGTACCTCTTCTAAATATTAGTTCAAATAATTCATCGTAACTTCTTATAATTTCTCTTAATTCGGGTGAGTCAAAACGTTCTAATTCTTTTGAGTATTCTGCTGTTAATTCTTCGGAAGGTGATGCCACCTCCAAATCTTTCAACATGCCAAAATATTGTAATTTTAGAGATGGTCTGAATTCCATCTCATTAGGATCCCTTCCCTCCTTTTTAAATTCTTCTTCTATTTTAATTTTTAAATCTCTCCATGTAGAAGTTAACATTGAAGCGACAAATCCACTCATAGATCCCTTCGGATCAATTACTAAATCAACAGAAATCTCATGTCTATAAGAGTGATCAGCGCAGGCACATCCATAGGCAGAAAATGCGGCTGCCCATTCTGGGATCATAATATCTTGAAATGATAATCCTCTCGAATATCCCGCTACATGAAGAGGTCCACCTCCTCCAAATGATAAGAGCGTATAATTTTCAGGACGATATCCAAGACCTTGAATCATCCCATTAAGATGATTTTTCATATTAATTTCAATTAAATCTAAAGCTCCCCTAGCAGTTTCATATGGATCTGCATTAAAAGGTATGGCAAGTTGCTCTTCTATATATTTATATGCACGATTTTTATTAAGAGGAACTTTTCCTCCAAGAAAATATTCTGGATTAAGATAACCAAGAATTAAACTACAGTCAGTCATTGTAACTGTTTCTACACCTGAGTCTTTATTGCATACTCCAATGAGATATCCTGCACTTTCAGGACCAAACTCTAACCGACCGGATATATCATTATATCTTACATACATTCCTGTACCAGCTCCAATTGAATCAAGTGCAATCATAGGAATATTTAAAATAAAACCCCCTAATGAACTTTCCCACTTAGTCGGTACATATTTCTCCATTGTTAAACCTACATCAAATGAAGTTCCCCCTACATCTGAAGATACCAGATTTTTTATCCCATATTTTTCAGCAATGAATTTAGAGCCTATCATTCCCCCTATCGGGCCTGAGACCATGGTTGGAATAAGAGATTTAGAATAGGGAGACATTGTTCCTCCATAAGATGTTAATATCCTTAGAGGTGCGGGTATACCTTTATCTTCAAATCTTTTTGCAATTCCTATTAATTGCTCTCTTGAAGGTTCTGCTGCATATTGTTCAATAAGAAGAGCATTAAGTCTTGGAGTTTCACCTCTTATGGGATTGTGTTCGTATGAAAGAATAACTGGTATTTCTTTTCCTTTTTCCATCATTACTTCTTTTGCAATTCTTCTGACTTCCATTTCATGTCTTGCATTCATGTAGGAACAAAGTAAACATACGCATATACTATTTACATCCATATCAAGAAGTTCCTCCACGGCTTTTGATACATCCTTTTCGTAGAGCGGTATTAGTTCATCACCCCAAAAATTTATTCTTCCTCTTACTCCTTTAAAATTCCGTCTTGCTACAAGAGGTACCGGGTGTTCATGCTCACGAGCATGTAATCTTCCTCCATAATCAAGCCACATCCAGCATTGCAAAGCTCTTCCTAATCTATGAAGATCCTCAAAACCAGCATTCACGATAACTCCAATATTACTATCACCCTCTCGTTCTAAAAGTCTGTTTAACATTGCGGTTCCTGAATAAACTAAAGCCTCTACGCCACTACCCATCTCTTCTAAAGTTCCATTCCATTCACCTAAGGAATCTGCGATTGAATCTAATACTCCTAAAACCTCCTCTTTTCCCGTAGTTAGTGCTTTTCCTATGGTAAAAGCTCCTTTTTCATCAATTATAAACGAGTCCGTCATCGTTCCACCTGTATCTAAAGCAATTGCTTTTAAGGAATGAATCTCGCTTATATTACTAGATTTTGCCATAATTTATCATCTAATAAATTTTTTTTAAATAAAGTCTTTTAAATTGAATTCTGAAATATAATAATAATATTGGAATTTCTAAATATTTAACAATTTTCATCAAAAGCCAATGTGATATTAAACTAATTTTTGAAAATTTATAAAGTATAACTATAAATTTAAAATCCTTATATTTTTTAATGGAAAGGAAAAGATTTACTTATATTTTTTAAGTCTGTCATTAATTAGCTTTAATTACAATGATTGGACTCTTAAAGATTTTAATTTCTTTTTTTTCATGTGAATATTAGGAATAAAATAATTTTAAAAAGGTGATTAAAAATGGAAAAAAAAGAAAAATTAAGGTTTTGTTTCTATTGTGGTGCGCTATTACCTCCCTACAAGAATGGTAAGATAACTTACTGTGTCTATTGTGGAACAAAATTAAATTATAAGTCAAAATTTGAAATTAAAAAACCTGAAAATGAGATATTAAGTAGTTAAGATAAGAGTATGATTAAATGGATTATGAACTCCTAAACAAATTAGATTTTTTTTCTTAATTTATCAATAGTGTTGTTAAATTCTTTAATCGCATCTGAGAATTCTTTTCTTAAAATATTCTTATATAATGAATCTCGTTTTTCAAAAGGAATAGATTCTTCTCCAGAGTATATGTCTAAAGGACTTGAATTCTCACATAAATTCGAAAAACTAGAGGATATTAATTCAAGTCTGGTTTCTGAAAGATTGTTATATCCAAAATAGTTATTTTTCAATTTATTAATACTAATCCTTTAATCTCCTCCAAGTATAACATTCCATTTAATTTTGTATTCTAAAAATTCTGCCTTCTTTTAACTTTAAATTTAATCCAAGCTTTTTAATTTCTTTAGCATGGACAAAAATAATCCGCTTAATAGCTTTATTATTTACGTTAAAGTGCTCAGTTAGATCTTCAACACTTACGTCATCAACTAATTCAAAAAATTCAGGTAATTCTTTAATAAGATCCTCTTCAAACGGTTTTAAACTTTTGTCTAAAGATATTCTTCGGGTATCTTGGAGCAGTTCATTCGTAATTCCATCAAAATCAATTTGATAATTGCTTTTTAAAACTTCATGATTATTTTCTATCCAATTATGAATTAAGGTTCGTATGACTTCAGATTTAGACACCTGTCTTTTTAATGCCATTTTTTCTATTACTTTTTCATCAAATTCTCCTATTGTAAATGTTAATCTAGGTGTCTTTGTTGGTTCTGTGTTATTAGAGGACATTTTAAAAACTAATCGACAAAAATATAATCTTTAAAATAAGAATATTTTATGCATTTTTAAATCTTCCGTATTTATGATCAATTAATGCATCACAGAAGATGCATAAATTTATAAATGAAGAGTCACATAATATGATTTAGATAATATCACGATATTATTCACCCTCAAAAGGTTGTGTGTGTAAAATGATGGAACTAATAAATGTAAATCAAGAAGTTTTAAATACCAAAGATAAAGTAAAAATCGATTTAATAAAAGATGGACAAGAATTTCTCGAAGATTTTCAAATAAACCATGAATTCTTGTTAAGATCAGTATCGATTATTTATAGATATTTAAGTATTAACCAAAAAATACCACAAAATCTGTTTAAATTCTTTATAGCGGCATATTATATCATTGAAAGACATCCTCGGGCATTTCCAGTCCACGATTCCAAAAAAAAGTTCTGTAGAATGTTTGGTATTGAGCAAACCTCTTTAGAATATTGCGTTGATAAGATTATAGGTGCTTTGGATATGATAAAAATTTTAGATGATAAAAATTTTCCTTATTTTATTGATAGAAAATCAGATGTAGCATTTAAATTAACTAAAAGTATCGTAAAATGTGAAGTTGACAAGGCTTCGATGAATTTCATGCTATATCACCAACCACTTAATTCACAAATTCTTACAGAGAGTATAATTACAGAAATAATGTTTGAAATGAAAATTTTCCCTGAAGAGCTTTTTAGACAGTTTTACGATATAATTTTAGAGATGGTCGATAATTTGCTAATTGATCATAATCAATATGTTAAAATGCAAGAAAAATATTTTATTTAATTCCTTTTTTTTATAGAAATCTTATGTACCTATTTTATTCCTTTTTTCAGCATGTAATTTTTCGATATCTATTTTTAATTGTTCATATTTTTCCTTAGTGATTGGAAACCGGCTGATTACCAATAACCCAATCACTAAAGCAATTGCTGGAAAAATGACCATTAGGCTACGAAGGCCAAAAACTATTTCAGGAGTAACGTTATTGGGTTCAAATACGGCCCAACCAACAGTATTAAAGACCAGGCTAATAGTAGTAATTACCAGAATTGTAGATAATTTAGTAATAAAAGCATTAATCCCAAAATACCCTCCATCCCTTCTCGTTCCAATTTTTAATTCATCATCATCTATAATGGCGGAGAGAATTATATCGCCAAAATAAAATGCCCCTGCAAGCCCTAGTCCCACAAAGATAAATGCAAAGAATGCCGATGATACATCTGAAATGAACATAAATGGAACTAATGAGATGATAAAGACAATAATTGATAACATAACACCTACTTTCATCCCAACCTTTACTGCAATATATCGCCATAATGGCATGAAGAAAGCTGCACAAATAAAAGTAAGTCCTAATAGAAGTCCTAATAAATATGCATCACCTTCACCTATGCCTAACACAAATTTTCCATAGAGAGGGGTTATTATCGGAAGCATTCCAACTACATACCAGTAACATAAATTCATTATAATAAAAATTCTGAAATTCTTATTCTTTAATGAAAACTTAAGTGAGGTAAGAATTGGAGGAGCTGTTTTATAATCCTCCGAGAATTCTGCTCGTTCTCTTATTCCAAATTTAATGAGGATAAGAGCTCCAATTATAATAAAGATAATCATAACCAAGGCAGCATACATATAGTTAGCCATGTACTTTTTATCTGTCAAGTCTGGAATGATAATTGTAGGTATTATAAACGCGAAAATTAAACCAACAACCGTAAACATTTGTTTAATCGCACTTGCTTTAGCTCTTTGCTCTAAATCCTGAAACATCTCAGGAAATAACGCGCAGTAATTTAAATCATACATAGTAAAGAATGTATCGAATAGTATCATAATTATGAGGAAATATACGAAGGAAACTAATCCTCCTCCAATGGGAGGCGTATAGAGTAAAACAATTACAATACATAGGGGAATTACAGACGCTACAATATAGGGTTTTCTTCTTCCCCACCTCGTCTTGGTTCTATCTGACAACGCTCCAAGTAAGGGGTCATTAATCGCATTCCATATACTCCAAAGGATAAATCCTAAGGTAATCCAATTAACATTTAACCCTACAATAGTAAAGTAAAAGGTAAAAATGTAAATAGTAAACATTTGAAGTGCTATAGCATCTGAGAACTGTCCTACACCAAATGCTACAAAACGCTTAGTTGATAAATTTTCCTCTAAATTATCTGATTTATTATTCATACTTTATCACTTATGATAGATTTAATATGAAATTTTAAAACTAATAAATATATATTTGTCAAATTGTCTATTTATATATTCGCTTATGAGTTTTCAATACTTATTATTGTTTATATTCTTTTTTAGTGATTGATAACCTTACATTGTAAAAAGAATAAAAAATTTTAGGAGACTTGATCGTATCGTAATAGATTTATTTTTTTTAACATTTTTACATGATAATGAGTAAAAAATTATGCCCTATAATCATTGGAGCAGCTCAATACACGCAGCTAAAAGATATTGCTCAACCTTTAGATCCTCTGAATTTAATTGTAAAAACCTGTCGAAAAGCTTTGAATGACTCGGGAGCGGAAGAAATTAAGAAGTTTATTGATTCAGTCTACATGATTAATATAAACAGCTGGTCCTACGAAGATGCTCCTGGTGAACTTAGTACTATTATTGGTATAAAACCTGTTCAAAAGGTCTTCCTACCTGATGGTGGGGATTCCCCTCAAATGCTAGTCAACCGAGCTGCCAAGGCTATAGCAACTGGGAAAAGTCAGGTAGTGTTAATTACTGGGGGAGAGGCCTCTTATTCGATTTATCGCGCTGGGAAGGGTGACATCACGCTGAATTGGCCAGAAAAAAAGACTCCAAAATATATGGAAGATAATTTGTGGAATGGCACAAATGAATTTGAAAATAAATATGGAATGATATTACCTTCATGTTCATATGCTTTATTTGAATCAGCTTTACGTGGAGAATCGGGCAGAACTCTTGAAGAGCATCGCGTCTATATGGGTAAGCTTTTTGAACGTTATTCTAGAATTGCTTCTAAAAATCCATATGCTTGGAGTCAAAAAGCTTATACTGCTGATGAGATCACAATCCCAAGTCCACAAAATCGCAAAGTTATCTTTCCGTACACCAAACGCATGTGTTCAAATTTGTTTGTGGATCAATCAGGTGCGCTGATAATAACGAGTGAAAAAATTGCTGAAAAACTTAAAGTTGATCCTGCATGTTGGGTTTATTTAATGGGAGGTGCAGATCTTAAAAATATATTTAATATTTCTCAACGTCCGAAGCTGTTTAATTCACCTGCGGCGAGGAAAGGATCACAACTTGCATTAGAACAAGCGGGTCTTTCATTTGGAGATATTGATGTATTTGACATCTACAGTTGCTTTCCTTCTATAGTACAAATTATTATGAATGAAATGGGTCTTTCTGTCGATGATCCTCGTGATCTCACGGTAACTGGGGGACTTCCTTATTTTGGAGGTCCCTGGAGTAACTATTCCCTCCATGCAATAATTAACGCAACCGATATTATTCGTAAAAACCGCTCCAAAAAAATAATGGTTGTAGCTAACGGGGGATATAATACGAAGCAATCGTTTGGAATATATGGTAATAAACCTCCGGTAATATCATGGGAAAAACGTGATGATGCAGACATTCAAAAAGAAATTCTAGGAGATGCATTACCAGATCCTGTTAAAAAAGCAAATGGAATGATTACTATTGAAGCGTATACAATTTATTATGAGAGAGATGGAAGACCAAAACAAGGTATTGTTATAGGATTTTTAGAGAATGGAAATCGTACTTTCGCTAGAATTGAAGATGAACTAGAGAGATTAGAAGAGTTAGAAAAACAAGACCTTATTGGAAAAATCTTTCATGTTCATTTTGACAATGAGAGCGGATTTAATTTAATTTCTTTAGATGAAGAATTGAATTAAACAAAAGATTCCTTTTTTTTTTACTTATTCTACTTTGGAAATAGTCTAAATCTTTTTATAGGTATCTATTCAATTCTTAATTATCAAGTTTTAAACAAATTTAACTGCTTCAATATGAAATTGTTATCTAATTAAAAATAATATATTTGGAAAAATTGATGATAGATGTCGAATGATATACTTGAGCAAATAACCGAAGCTACCTATGAAGGTAATTATAAATTGATAGGCCGTTTAGTAAGAAAAGCTAAAAGAGAAAAGATTTCTAATGAAAATATTATCAAAGCTCTTTCAAGCGGTCTGACAAAAGTCACTGAAAGGTATAAGACAAAAGGAATGTATCTTGATAATATAATTATCGCAGCTGCCGCTTTTGAGATAGGATTGCAAGCGCTCGCAATACCTACTGATGAAACATTAGAACCTGAAAAAAAGATTGTAATAGGCGTGATGGGAGGACCGTGGACTATTGGGTCTTCAATTATCTCAGCAAATTTAAAAGCTCATGGTTTTGAAGTTATTAATGCGGGTTCGGATGTAACCCCTGAAAAGATTGCTCAAATAGCAAAAGAAACGGGCGCTCGACTAGTAGCTTCAGCAATTTATTTAACGCATTCTTCTAAGGAAGTTGCGACATTAGAAGAAGAACTATATAAAAAAGGTATCAGACATAAAATTAGGACAATTCTTAGTGGCCCAGCTGGTTCCCAAATTATAGCAAATAAATTAAATGTTGATGCGTACGTTGAAGGAGTAAATGAATTAGTAGTAAAGGTTAAAGAATTTTCGGAGGCTCTTAAATCAGAAATGACTCCATATGACCGAGTAATGACTTCTCTTAAACATCAAGAACCAGATAGAGTACCCTTTATGCCCTTTGCTCAAACTTTTACTGCTAAATATGCAGAAATCCCTTTTTCGGCATATGTTAGTAAAAAAGAAAAAATGGCAGAAGGTCAGATTAAGGCGTTTAAATCCTTCGGGTGGGATGCAACCTGTTTTTCTAGTGATGTTGGGATGTATGCGGGTGCTTGTGGAGCAAAAATCGAATTTCCTTATGATGACGTTCCAAGAATTGCAGAACCTATTCTTAAAACCGGGAGTGTATATACTGATTTTAAAAATCTAGATATGCCTGATCCGATGAAAAAAGGCTCTCGTCTCGCTGAATCGATAAAGGCTATCGAAATCGTAAAGAAGGAATTAGGACCGGATGTCCCTGCTGTTGGGTGGCTTGAAGGTCCATTTCAAGGTGTCACACTTCTCTCAGGTGCAGATCCTATGCAATTTTTCTATATTTTTGATCATCCAGACGAATTTAAAGAGATATTGGATTGGTATGCAGACTTTGCTGTCGATGTGGCACATGCCATGTATGAGGCTGGTGCGGACTTAATAGGTATGGGAGAAACTGCCGCCTATTTTATGTCACCAGATTTCTTTGAAAAGTATTGCCTTGAGCCAGAAAAAAAAGCGTGTAATAAAATTAATAAATTAGGTTTAAAAGTATTAATTCATTCCTGTGGTTATGTGCCCCAATGTATTCACTTTGCAAAGCAAACTAATCCTGGTGGTGCCATTCAATTTGATTATCAAGTAGATTTGGCATGGGCCAAAAAACTAATAGGAGATGAAGTTACTATCATGGGCAACCTTAATTATAATAAACTTATGACAGCAAACCCTAAGCAAGTT
>SDBS01008191.1_pt1 | contig 10110 bp, 10 predicted proteins | sample 2277091 | NCBI WGS metagenome assembly SDBS01 (sample SAMN10404972, study PRJNA504765) | marine sediment metagenome | isolation source: marine sediment core GS10_PC15, 163 cmbsf | place: Arctic Ocean: Southern Knipovich Ridge | collected 2010 | reverse complement strand
GCTGAAGTGTGAGGTTCCCCTGGCCTCAAAAAAGATAACTCCAGCCTCACCCACCGGAGTTTTTGATTTTCCTACTCGCTACAGTGGTAGACAGCACTTTTACTTTACAGTTCTTGAGCCGAAGTGATATTCAAAGCTGCTTGTTGCCTTAAGCTAACCGTGTTCCTCTCCTCCTCTTCTCTTAGGTACCAAGGAGATAGAGGATATTATCTGCCTGATGAGCAGGTCTACAGAAGATAGAGGAGACCATGGCAGTTGAAGCCCAGAGGATCGAATGGGAAATCCGCAAGTCAAGCAGGGATTCAAATAGTGACTGAGGAGACGGAGAGGGTAACGTCTCCTCCTACTCTACTTGGTTGGTTGAATTAAGTTAAAAATGCAAGGGGAGGAGTTTTTAAACTAGCTCAAGTAATGGATAAAGACATTTTTAGTTATTTAGGGATTTACGTTAATTGTTACCATCAAAACAATAATGGATCAAAAGAGACATACATTGAGGAGGTACGCTGAATGACAAATAGGAGTCGAGTTTTAGCCGTACTAAAAGGTTATATTCCTGACATGATTCCTTTTACCATTTATGAGTGGAAGATCCCATGGGGATATGATAAAAGAAAACTTAGAGAACGCGGCCTGGTAATGATGAAACGATTTCCTGGATTCAGAACAGAATATCCGAACTGTGAATTAAAGACAATATGTTACACGAAAAATGGGAAAAAGTATGAAAGAGAGTTGGTGAAGACCCCCAGAGGAGAAATTACATCTCTTTTTTTGTATGACCAAACCTCAGGCGCTAGACTTCAGGTTGAATTCTGGATAAAGGGAGAAGAAGATTATAAGTCACTCATGTACATGATAAACGATACAGTGTATTCCCCTGCGTATGAAGAAATTATTACTGGGAAAAAAGATATCGGAGAGGATGGATTTGTCTGGTTATGGGCTGGGTATTCCCCGTTACAGCAAATTATCCTAAAATTAATGGGCGTTGAGCAATTCAGCTATGAACTTGTTGACCGACCTGACCTATTGTGGACCCTTTATGATGTCCTTTGGGAAAGGGATAGGAGGAAATATCCTATTATTGCTAAAGCTCCAGTAGAGATGATCCAGTATTGTGCTAATCCTACTGCGAGTGTATTGGGACGAGATCTTTTTGTAAAGAAAGTGTTGCCTTGTCTAAATGAATGTGCCGAAATAGTACATACCGAGGGAAAAATTCAATCTTTTCACGTAGATGGTGATAATGCAATCTGGGCTAATGATTTAGCACTATCTTCCGTGGATGTAATTGAAGCTTTTACACCTGCCCCCGATACAGACATGACCATAGCCCAAGCACGACATGTTTTCGGGAACAAAATAATCTGGGTAAACTTTCCATCATCCTTACATATTGCTTCAACTGAGAAAATACGAGCAATGACAAGAGAGATTTTGGAAGCTGTTATGCCGGGAGATCATTTTCTGTTAGGAATTACTGAAAATATTCCTGCTCGTTCCTGGCGCAAGAGCTTGAATACTATATTAGATGTAATTGAAAAACATAGAAAACTGGCTTTGGATAAATAGATAATCAATAATTTTACATAAAGAATTTATTTTGATGTGAGAAGAAGTAAATGATGAAAATGACTGATGTATTCAAGCCAAGCATTTTGCTAAGTGAAACGCATTTTTCCTATCGCAATATAGGGGGAGTAATTGCGGGTGCCGTGGAAAGGATTGCGGATGAAGGTTTTTTTCGAGGCATAGAAATTCCAGATTGTTCTGGTTTCGGGTATGGAAGCCAGTGTTCAAAAACACTATCAACTTCTGATTTGACACAAAAGAAGAAGTTGCTTATAGTTTAGCGATAAGGAGGATAGATAATGGGAAGACTAAGAGCGGGAACAGGAAAAGTGGACATTACTCCTTGTGTAGGAACAGAACTTTGTGGGTATGGCGTCTATTTAAGAAGAGAAGCAAGAACTATTCATGATGACCTATATGCAAGAGCGGTTGTGTTAGATGATGGGAGTACCAGGGCAGCCCTTGTCACTACTGATTTGATAGGAGTAACTAAGCAAACGGTAGATCGAGCGAGAAGCCTAATTAGCTATAAAACAGGGATAAGAAAGGATAATATCATAATCTGTGCTTCTCATACTCATTCTGGCCCGGCAACAGCTGGATTAATGAGGGGTTGGGGTGAGCCAAATATAGAGTATTTGGATACCTTACCGACAAGAATAGCTAATGCAGTGATTGTAGCTGCAGAAAATCTGGAGGAAGCCAGAATTGGCTTTGGCAGAGGGAGAATAGACAGCATAAGTTTCAACAGAGTGGAGAATCCCGATTGGAGTGAAATTGAGAAAGAGAAGGGAACCATTGATCCTGAAGTAGGTGTAGTTTCCATAGAGAATACGGAAGGAGAGCCTTTGGCTATTCTTTTTAACTTCGCCTGCCACGGGGTCACCCTAGACTACCGTACAGAAGAGGGGAAAACTGTTTCTGCTGATTATCCAGGATACGCCGAACGTATGCTGGAGCGACACAATAAAAGTGCTGTGGCTATGTTCCTACAGGGAGCCTGTGGAGATATTAATCCAAGATATGTATGGCGTTCTTACGCAGAGATGGCAAAAACGGGTAGAATTTTGGCTGATGAGGTATTGCGAGTTCACAAAGAAATTAAGACCACCTCCGAAATAAAGATGAGAATGCGACACCAGGTAATTGGTTTGCCCTATGATCTGCCTTCATTAGAAGAAATGGGAAAGTTAATGGTAGAAAAGGTCAAACAGCTTAGTCAGTATTCCCATAAGGAGAATTCTGAGGAGGCTCAATGGGCAAAGTTCTATGCGGGTTGGGCAAACCAAATGCTTGTTAAACTAGAAAACAAACCCGAAAAGGAAATGAAAACGGAAATTCAGACCCTTGCAATAAATGATACGATTTTGGTGACTGTTCCCGGGGAACTCTTTGTTGAATTTGGTCTCAAAATAAAAAAGGAAATTCTCCATAATAATGTATTGATAGCGGGCTATGCCAATAGTTTTGTGGGTTACATATCAACAGAAAAAGATTTTGAGAACAATGGCTATGCCGCCAAAATGGTTCCTCAAATAATTGGCAATTTTCCTTTTGTCAAAAATGTAGGTTCGATATTGACCGAACAAATATTGAAATTAGTTCATTTTTCATAATATAAAATCCCTCAAGAACTAGAACATATCTCTTACTCAGGAAATTGTCCAATAGCTGAACATCGCTGCAGAGAAAGAGAGCTAAATTTATATGATTCTGCTTTTGTAGATTCTTGCCGCTACCTTTTGGAGCAAATGATCAGCGTGTTCAAGAAGATAGTAGATAGTCTCAGAAAACTGAGACAGGCCAAGATTAAGCTTCCTGATGAGCAGAACTACAGAAGATAGAGGAGACCATGGCAGTTGAAGCCCAGAAGATCGAATGGAAAATCCGCAAGTCAAGCAGGGATTCAAATAGTGTCTGAGGAGACGCTAACAATTAAGAATACGAGAAAGGTTCTATTGGAGAACTGGGAGTTCAGAAAAGGAGGAATAGTGATATGGTTAAGTTGGCAATAAATGGAGGTAAGAAGGCGGCCGAAGGACTGGCTGAAAAGATACCGCCGTGGCCTCAGGCATCAAGAAAGGATAAAGAGGCTATCCTGGGGGTTGTTGAGAGTTCACAATGGTGCTGCCTCCATCCTAACTCTAGAGTAGAGGGATTCGAGAAGAAATTTGCTGAGTATCATGACGCAAAGTATGGCATTGCCGTTGCAAATGGCACGGTAAGCTTAGAGCTGTGCTTAAGGGTTGGTGGAATAGTGCCGGGCGATGAGGTTCTTGTGCCTGCAGTCACTTTCATTGCCACAGCCTCTGCGGTAGCTAACGTTGGGGCCATTCCGGTATTTGTTGATTCCGATCCCGCTACTATTTGCATAGATCCGAACCTCATAGAAGACAGTATCACATCACGGACAAGAGCAATAATAGTCGTTCATTATGGAGGCTATCCAGCCGACTTTGATATGATTTTACCCCTGGCAAGAAAACATAACTTGTTGTTTATAGAAGATTGTGCCCATGCCCATGGGACCGAATGGAAGAAAAAAAAAGTTGGAGCAATCGGGGATTTTGGAAGTTTTTCCTTTCAGGAAAGTAAATCTCTCACTGCCGGAGAGGGTGGCATAGTTCTGACCAACAATCCAGAATTAGCAGAGAAAGCCCATCTTATGCAGAATATAGGTAGACGGATGCATGTGCCTGAATATCTTCATTTTGTCTTATCTTCCAACTATAGAATGACGGAATTTCAGGGTGCACTGCTATCTTCTCAAATCGCTTGTCTTCCCCATTGGACACAACTAAAACACAAAAATGGTGAATACCTGGCCGCGGAACTTGGTAGGATTGATGGCATAGAGCCTCTAAAGAGGGATCCGAGAATTACCGTGAGGGGCTATTACTTCTTTGTCATTAAGTATGATATCCAAGAATTTAAAGGTGTTTCTAGAGACAGATTCATTGAGGCACTAAGAGCGGAAGGGGTTCCCTGTGATGCTGCTTATGGCGTCCCTCTTTACAAGAACCCTGCCTTCAAGAAGGAGAACCTGAAGGGCATATGGTCCAAAGATATCGACTCGATTCCTGATTATGAAAGGCTCTGTTTGCCTGTAGCCGAACAGTTTTGCCTTCATCAACAGATCACGATTCCTCATACAGTGCTTATGGCTGATGCTTCTGGAGTTAAGATGATTATCGATAGTGTTGCCAAGATCAGGGAAAATGTAGATGAGCTAATCAGATAGAGGTATCATTAATACAATAGCAGGGCTTTGAGAAAAAATGGCCTGAAGTTGTCTTTCTCTCATACTCTCTAAGAAATGGAAATTACTGTTTTAGCCGTTGATTTACAGGAAGACTAGAACGCGAGTTATGATGTTACCTTAGATGAAGTGGACAACATAATCGTCAGGAGTAATTCAGTGAATATCAGAAAATCTTCAGCCCGGATATTAGAGCACCCTATATTGGGTAAATTAACGGAAATGAAAGAAATCCTCATCGACGTTGATGGTCGCAAGATAGCTGCCTATGAGGGTGAACCTATTGCAGCAGCACTGACCGCGGCCGGAATTAAGGTGTTCCGTACCACCCCTAAAAGGGAGGAACCGAGGGGTGTCTTTTGTGCCATAGGCAGATGTACAGACTGTATTATGACCGTCAACGACCAACCCAATATAAGAACCTGTGTGACACCTGTACAGGAAGGGATGAAGATCAGAACTCAGAAAGGCCTGGGAAGATGGCCCAAAAACACATGAAAGTTGAGTTGGCAGTGATTGGAGGAGGACCAGCTGGTTTGGCAGCGGCAATTGAGGCGGCCCGTAATGGGGTTCAGGTTGCGGTTTTTGACGAGAATAAGAGACCTGGGGGTCAGCTTTTTAAACAGATTCACAAATTCTTCGGTTCGGAAGAACATCAGGCAGGAAGAAGAGGACATGACATAGGTTGTTCCCTTCTCCTTGAGAGCAGAGATTTGGGAGTAGATATGGAGCTGGATACCATAGTTTGGGGCTTTGAGCCGGGGAGGTTGGGTATTGAGAATGATGGAAGGTCATCAATTGTAGAGACAAGAAAAGTGCTTATAGCTACCGGAGCATCGGAAAATCCCCTTTGCTTTCCGGGATGGACTCTTCCTGGAGTCATGGGAGCTGGGGCAGCTCAAACGATGATGAATGTGCATCGAGTCTTGCCGGGCAGGAAAGTTATCGTGATAGGATCCGGCAATGTAGGCCTTATCGTAACTTATCAACTGTTACTTGCCGGAGCAGAAGTCGTAGCTGTTGTCGAAAGTCTGCCTAAAATTGGCGGCTACATCGTGCATGCGGTAAAGATAAGGCGGGCAGGAGTACCCATTCTCACCTCGTGCGTCCTCTGCAAAGCTGAGGGAAGAAATGAAGTTGAGAAAGCGACCGTGATGTCTGTGGACAATAATGGCAATCCCATCCCAGGAACAGAGAGAATTTTGCCGGTCGATCTTATCTGTGTTGCCGTGGGCCTTCGGCCCCTGGCTGAGCTTTGCTGGATTACTGGCTGTAAATTAGAGCATCTGGCTTCTTTAGGGGGGCATGTGCCTCTTCATGATGAAAGCATGCGGACCACGGTTGAAGACGTCTATGTAGCCGGAGATGTGGCCGGGGTAGAGGAAGCATCCACTGCAATGGAGGAAGGACGACTTGCAGCAATAGCTATTGCTGAAGAACTCGGATATCTTAGACCGAAAAAGGCTGAAGATAAGAAAGAGTCCATTAGAGAAAGATTAAAGGCCCTTCGATTAGGTCCTTTCGGGGATATGAGAAGAGAAGCGAAAATGAGACTTATGAGATACTGGAAGAAGAGAAGAAATGAAAAATAAATTATCTTCAGAGATGGGTGTACTCTCGAGTAGGGAATTGGCAGCTTGCCCCGGTTATCCTGGCAAGGAAGAGTTGGAAAGAGGGCCGGTGGCAGTGATAGAATGTACCGAAGAAATTCCCTGCAATCCCTGCCAGACAATCTGTCCTGGGGGCGCAATAGTGGTGGGAAAACCAATCACTAACCTTCCTATAATTGACCGAGAAAAATGTAACGGATGCGGTCTTTGCATTCCTGCTTGTCCCGGATTGGCAATTTTTGTGGTAGACAATACCTACTCGGAAAAAGAAGCAGTCATATCGTTCCCCCATGAGTATCTCCCTCTTCCTAAGGAGGGGAACAATGTCAACGCAGTCAACAGAGAGGGAAAGATTGTATGTACTGGAAGAGTGGTCAAGGTACGTAATTCAAGAAAGTACGACCATACTCCCGTTATCACCATCGCTGTGGACAAGAAATACTCAAGTGAGGTCAGGGGAATAGAACTTCAAGGAAGGGTGAGAGTATGAGTAAGGATTTGGTTGTCTGTAGATGCGAGGAGGTTACTGAGAAGGATATAAAAAGGGCTGTAAGGCAGGGAGCGGACAATGTTGACGCGGTAAAAAGAGCTACCCGAGCCGGCATGGGTCTCTGTCAGTCGCACACCTGCCAAAGATTGATCGCCTCAATTATTCACGAGATGACCGGTAAGCCGCTTAGTGAAATAGTACCGGCCACCAAGCGGCCTCCCTTGAGAGCTATTCCAGCAGTAGTTTTTAGTGCTCAGAGGAGTGAAAAGGAGTAAAACCCTATGCTGAAGGGCAAAAAAAAGCGACAGAGATACTCGTTAGGCACGGGAGGAGGTGCATATGAGGGTCCCTAGGGAAACTGGAGTTGTGGTAATTGGGGGCGGAGCCATGGGATGCTCTATCGCCTACCACCTAGCTAAAGAAGGACTGGACGTTGTTTTATACGAAATGAGAAATATTGCTTCAGGAGCTACGGGAAGATGTGGGGGTATGATAGTACAACTCTATGGACGGGAATTCAATATTGAGAAGACCAAAGAAAGACTAGCTCTTACCAGAGAGAATCGCCTGATGCTAGAACGACTGCAGGATGAGTTGGGTGATTTTGAGTTTAGAACCAACGGCTGCCTTGACGTTTGCATTAATGAGGAAGAGATTGAAGAGGCAAAGAGACTCGTGGAAATCCAGAAAAGATTGGGAGATAACGAAATTCAGCTTCTAGATAGAAAGGAAACCAAGGAAATCATGCCTTCTTTAACGGACAACCTCCTGGGTTCACGATATCGACCAAGTGATGGTAGCTTAAACCCATTCAAGCTAACTTACCTTTTAGCCAATGCAGCAAAGAGGCATGGTGCTTTGATTTTTACTCAGACAAAAGTTGAAGAAATCATCGAAGAGGACGGACGAGTCAAAGGAGTAAGAACGCCCTTTGGTATGACTGGGGCTCGCTGGGTGGTAAATGCCACTAATGGCTGGGCCAGTTGGCTTACTAAAGAGGTACATATTACTCCTTTGAGGCTTCTGGCCATGGCTACCGAACGTGTTCCTGAACTCAAATGCTGTTCTTTCGAAATCCCGGCGCCAGGGTACTACGCCTTTGGTACCACTCAGACCAAAAGTGGTAATCTTGTCGTAGGTGGGCCGGGGCCGTTGGAAAGAGAAAGATTTACCAAAATGGAAGATTACTTTGATGAAAGAGTTTCTTTAAAGGAAGTTGCCACTTGTGCCAACTACTTGAACGTTCTAATGCCAACCCTAAGGAAACTGAACATAATTAGAGTCTGGGCTGGAACCATGGCATTTACTCAGGATGGGATTCCCAATATTGGTTTTGTTCCTGGCAAAGAGAATTTAATAATTGCGGCTGGATTTTCGGCCGGTATGGCTCGACAAGCAGTAGTAGGCAGGATAGTGACCGACCTCATTAGCCGGGGCGAGACCCCCTTTCCTATGGAGATATATGATCCAGTAAGATTCATTGGTAAGCAACCGGATTGGCCACCTCATCCTTATGAGCTAGGTATCATATGTGATTATATGTTTGAGAAGAGAAAGAAGGGAATCCAGTAGTACCTGGTTTTGAGACTCTCCAACCTCTTCCTTCATCTGGGCTTCCCAAAAAAGGACAGACTTTCGCGTATCTCATACTATTGGCCACACTTTGGCCTATCCATCTTGATCCTTCCGCCATTCCAATCGATCAATTCGTTACATATACACCACGTGTCTGCCAGTTTTTTGAATATCAAATGCCTGGGAAAGGCATTTACTTTTCTTGCCGATAAAGGAGCAATTGGTGGCGATTGCTTGAAAAACGAGGCTACCCAGGATTCTATGACCAACATCATTGAAGTGACACTGATCATCAGTGAGGAGCCAGGTGGAACCTTCTGTCGGTGCGAAAAGGTCAACAAAAAGACAACCAAACTTTTCGGCCAGGGCTCTCATCCCTTCAATATATGAACAGACAAGGTCTTTACCTGTTTTCGAAAAAGCACCAAAATCAGGCCTGACTGGCAAGGCATTCCAGAGAACCTCATCAAACTGAGTGTTCCAGTAGGGACCTGTCAACACTACCAGAGCGTCTGTCTTCTCGCAGGTGGTAGCGAGGATCTGCGTAAGGTCGGATAAGAAGCTCTTAACTGGATTGCCGCAGCGGGCATCATTGAGACCATAACTGGTAATAGCCAGGTCAGGTTCAGGTGCAATAAGGTCTTTCTCAAAGCGCTCCAAAGCGCTGGGTAGTATCCCGCTGCCGAAATAATATCGCTTGCTATAACCGGGACTATTTGGGCCGATGACGTCAGCACCTATAGCATTATTGATCACCTCTAACGGACCATCCTGAAAGTCACGAATCATATTGGCCAGGGTCTGGACCCAGGCGTTGCGGGGATCAGTAGCACCCCTGCCTTCGGCGTTACTCGCGCCGATAACTACCATTCTTCGAACCTGGCTAGATCTATAATCTCTTCTTCCCATTCCAAAATCCTCCTATTCAGGGAGCGTTCCAAATCTTGCTAACGTTGCGTTGGTGATTATGACTATAATGTGGTGTCATCTAAATGTCAAGGCATTGTTACGTAATGTCAATGCAAAGTAATTATGTCACCCTTTCTGCAAAATAGAAATGTCACACCCCCACCAGCAAAGCTTCCTTTTGAGAAGGAACGTATCTTTTCTCTTCTTGAGGCTCAATAAGTTTATAGGGAAGCTCTTCTCCCTTGTAGAAGATATGAATAGTCCCGTCTAGGTGTTTTTGTACCTCTACTTTTGCTTTAGCAAAGCCGAATCGTGTCTCTGTGGGAAGGATCTGGTAGAGTCTTGTATCATAGCCTATGGTATTGTCCCCTTGGACCTGCCTTTTGTCTTTTATACACAGGATCTGGCTAAGGTCCATTCCTTGAGGGATGGGCCGATAGGCTTTCTCCTCTACCCTCGGTTTCCTGGTGAACTTTCTATTGTACTTGGGCAAGAATACAGTGTGTAGATATCTATTTGCCTCCTTGAGATTAGAGATTCCCTCAAGTCTTAGTTCACTGATTAATCGGTCTTGAAATGTTCCCCAGAGTCGCTCAATTCTTCCCTTTGCTTGAGGGCTCTCAGCATAAATGACATTTATTCCTAATTCATCCCAGGCTCTTTGCATACGAGTCTTTTGTTGATTCCGTTTG
>SDBS01008190.1_pt1 | contig 10110 bp, 7 predicted proteins | sample 2277091 | NCBI WGS metagenome assembly SDBS01 (sample SAMN10404972, study PRJNA504765) | marine sediment metagenome | isolation source: marine sediment core GS10_PC15, 163 cmbsf | place: Arctic Ocean: Southern Knipovich Ridge | collected 2010 | reverse complement strand
GTTTGCGGGCGGGAGGCGCTTCCTCTTCCGCCGCGGCGGCGTCGCCCCGTACTTGCGTCAAGTACCCGCCCCAGCGCCTCCACTCGTCCATACGACAGGAGTGAATCAATTGGCCCTTATAAACGGTGAGGTCCGGGCAGGCGTCGCACATGTCGACGCGGCCGTCGGGCAAAGCGTCCGGCGCCTGGATGATGCCGATGCTCTGGCCGTAGATCGGTTTGTAGAAGAAGCGGAACGGATTGGAGAAGAAACGGCGGCTAAGGCTGCGGACCTTCGGGTCGAATAGGCCGGCCAGGAACACCTTCCGCCCCAAACCGCATTTCCGCGAGTAGGCGAAGTAGCTGCCGTGGAAGAAGTGGTATACCGCCTGCGAGAACTCCGCGGTCCTGGGGCCGATGGCGCCGTACCAGCCGTCGTCGGAACCCACCATAAGACCTATGAGCCACTTAAACGAATCGTGCCGCTCGGTCCCACCCAGGTAGGCCGCGGCGTCGTACTCGGGTATGTTATTTTTGATGAGATGGTATACGTCGTTGGAGGTGATGTTAAATTCCTCCGGCGCTTCCTCCGTCGCGTAGCCGAGCGTGTCTTCGTCCATCTCGACCTCGCGGCCGGCGACGACGTAGCGGACGCCCGGCTTCACCAGCATGCCGCGGTAGGTTATGAACGTCTGGCCCTGGACGTATTTGATGTTCTTTATGCCCCACCGCACGATATCCGGGATCTGCTCGAAGTTATCCTTGTACACGGTGATGCCGAAGGAGGTCGGGATGCCGCCAACCGAGGCCATAACGTCGACGTACCGGTCGCGCAGGGGCAAGAGGCCTATCTCGTCCTTGCCCTCCCAACCCCGGCGGTTCTGCATCATGTCGACGTGGAAGGCGACGCCGGCCAGGCCCAGCTTCTTAAGGGTGCGCATCCGTTCTTCGGTGACGGCCTCGCCGTTGGTCAAAAGGTGCGGCTTGATGCCCTGTTTATGGATGAACTCGACTAGGTCGTCGATCTCGGGGTGGCACAGCGGCTCGCCTCCCGCGAGCGAAACGTTGTCGATATTACGCCATTCCTTCATCAGGAGGACTTCCTCTTTGAGCCTCTCCAGCGGGAAGTGGCCCTCAAGGTTCTGGCGGTAACATCCCTTACAGTGGATGTTGCAAACGTCGGTGACCTCGAGCCAACCGATGGGGTTGTCGTTCTTCGACCAGGGGAACCGGTACAGCTCGGACTTACTCAGCTCGCGCATTAGACCTCCTAGTTCGAATATCACTCGAGCCGAAACGGGATTTTACTAATAAAAACCGATATAGGCAAGGCAATTTTAACCGGCTGCCCGTCCTTTGCGCGAAACGTGTTGTGGTCAAACGATTCGTATGCGTCGTGCGATAAGGACTTTCGAGGCTTGGGCCGCCGCCCGTCCTCGCTGCCCGTTCCGCAACGCCGCCGGAACGCACCGGCGGTCGTCGGCACGCGCGTCGCAAATACCTCTCAATCCAAAGCGCTCATATTTTTTTATTGACGCCTCCTATCGGGTATATTAGTTTTTGTTTCCCCTCGCCGTAAATTTATCGCGTTAAGCGATTACCGTAAAGGATAAAACGTCGTACGCGGTAACGCCCGGCGAATTGTGATTTCCGTAACGCGCCGTTGCGCTCGACCGAAAAAACATGAACGAGAAAAATATCCTCGTGATTAACCCCGGCTCGACGAGTACGAAGCTGGCATTGTTCCGGGGCGAGGCTTGCGCCGCCGAGGAGAACGTGCCGGCGCCGGCGGCCGGCGGCGCGCTGTGGGACCAACTCGAAGGCCGCCTCGCATCCGTAAACGAGTTCATAAAACAGCAGGGGGGCGTCGCGCTCGACGCCGTCGTAGGCCGCGGCGGCCTTATACGCCCCGTTCCCTCCGGGACCATCCTCGTCAACGACGCCATGATCGAGGACGCCCGCGCCGGGTACCAGGGCGAACACCCCAGCAACCTGGGCTGCGCCCTCGCGGACGCCGTGGCGAGGCCGCGCGGCATCCCGGCCTTCATCGTCGACCCGGTGGCGGTGGACGAAATGTCGCCGCCGGCCCGCTACTCCGGAACGCCGCTGCTGACGAGGCGGTGCCTGTCCCACGCCCTGAACATCCACGCCGCGGCCCGCAAAGCTTGCGAGCAGATAGGAAAGAAGCTCGCCGACAGCCGATGGGTGGTGGTGCACCTGGGCGGCGGCTTCTCGGTGGTCCCGCTCGACGGCGGCCGCATCGTCGACACCAACAACGCCAACGCCGAGGGGCCCTTCTCGCCCACCCGGGCCGGCGGCCTCCCCACGCAGGGCTTAATAAAACTCTGCTTCTCGGGCGAATACACCCCCGCCGACCTCAAACGCATCACGACGCGCGAGGGCGGCCTGAAGGCTTACCTCGGCACCGACGACGCGCGCGAGGTCGAAGAACGCATCGCCGCCGGCGACGAGCACGCCCGCGAGGTCTACGAGGCTATGGCCTACCAGACCGCCAAGGAGATAGGCGCGATGGCGTCCGTCCTCTCGGGCGAGCTCGACGGCGTCGTCCTGACCGGCGGCCTGGCCCGCTCCGACACGTTCTGCGACTGGGTCACGGAACGGGTCGCTTTCCTGGGGCCGGTGTTCCGCTTCCCGGGCGCGTTCGAGATGGAGGCGCTGGCGCTGGGCGCGCTGCGGGTCCTGCGCGGCGAGGAGGAAGCGCTGACGTACCCGCCCGAGGCGGTCCCATAAAACGAGCTCTTTCGGTTCTTTAAACGGAGATTCGCCATGAAGCAAATGATGCTAGGCAACGAAGCGGTGGCACGCGGCGCGTTCGAGGGCGGCGTGGCCTTCGGCTCCGGCTACCCCGGCACGCCCAGCACCGAGATCCTGGAATACCTCGCGCCCTACGAGAGCGTCGTCGTCCAGTGGGCGCCCAACGAAAAGGTAGGCCTGGAGGTGGCGATGGGCGCCTCCCTGGCGGGCGTCCGCGCCCTCGTAACGATGAAGCACGTCGGCCTCAACGTCGCCGCGGACCCGTTCTTCTCCGCCTCCTATATGGGCGTTAACGGCGGCCTGGTCGTCGTCTCGGCCGACGACCCGGCTATGCACTCCAGCCAGAACGAACAGGACAACCGGTGGTTAGCCAAGGCCGCCAAGGTCGTCATGGTGGAGCCGAGCGACGCCGAGGAGGCGCGGTGGATGACGCGGGAGGCGTTCGCGCTCTCCGAGCAATTCGACACGCCGGTCTTGTTTCGCATAACGACGCGGGTGTGCCACCAGACGGGCGTAGTGAACCTGGAGGACCCGCTCGAGGCGCCGGCGCGCGGCTACAAGAAGGACATCCCCAAGTACGTGCTGCTCCCCGGGCACGGCCGCCTTCGCCGGCACGAGGTGGAGAAGCGCCTCGTCGCGGCCACCGCCTTCGGCAACGAGAGCGACCGCTGGAACCCCGTCTTCGAGGGAAACCCGGACGTGGGCATTATCACCTCCGGCGTATCTTTCAGCTACGTTCGCGAGACGATGCCCGAAGCGAGCATCCTCAAGCTCGGCCTGACCAATCCCCTCCCCCTCGAGCGAATAAAGCGCTTCGCCGAAACGGTGAAGAAGGTAATCGTCGTCGAAGAGCTCGACCCCTTCCTGGAAGAGCAGGTCCGCGCCGCCGGGGTAGACGCGACGGGGCAATCCTTGCGGCCCTACTTCGGCGAGCTCAACCTGCCGCTGCTCGAGGAAGCCCTGCTGGGCGAGCCGCGCGACAAGGTTACGGTATCGCTGGCGGACGTCGAGATCCCGCGGCGGCCGCCGACGTTGTGCCCCGGGTGCGGCCACCGGCCGGTGTTCAAGGTCCTCCGCGACATGCGCATCCACGTAATGGGCGACATCGGCTGCTACACGCTGGGGGCGCTGAAGCCGCTGGGCGCGATGGAGTCCTGCCTGTGCATGGGCGGCTCGGTCGGCATGGCGGAGGGCCTCGAGCGCTTCGGCGGGCCGGACCTCGAGGGCCGGGTGGTAGGCGTCATCGGCGACTCCACCTTCTTCCACTCCGGCATCACCGGCCTCGTCGACATGGTGGTCAACGGCAGCAAGGCTACGGTCCTGATCCTGGACAACGCCACCACGGCTATGACCGGCGCCCAGCCCAACCCGGGCTCCGGCGTCGACATCCGCGGCGCCCCGTCCCCCCGTCTCGACCCGGCCGACGTCTGCCGCGGCGTGGGCGTCAAGCGGGTCGTCGTCGTCGAGCCGTACGACATGGAAAACCTGGAGGAAGTGTTAGCCGAGGAGCTCGCCGCGCCCGAGGTCTCGGTGGTAATCGTGCGGGCGCCCTGCGTCCTGGAGGAGGGCGTGACGTTCGCCGAGCCGGTGGAGCTCGACCTCGAGCTGTGCAACAAGTGCGGCCTGTGCATCCGCGTGGGGTGCATGGCCATCCGCGAGAAGGACGGCTACCCCGAAATTCTGGCGGACCTGTGCAACGGCTGCGGCGTGTGCGTCCAGGTCTGCTCGGAGGGAGCTTTGACAATACCGGAGAAAGTCGACGCTTAGGCGACAAGCGGCGTCGACGAGGCACGCTGCGAGGTATAAATGGAAAAAGACGGCATAACCAACGTTCTTTTGAGCGGCGTCGGCGGCCAGGGCATCCTGACCGCGAGCAGGCTGCTGGCGATGGCGGCGCTGCACCGCGGCCTCGACGTCAAGATGAGCGAGGTCCACGGCATGTCCCAGCGCGGCGGCAACGTCGACACCCACGTGCGCATCGGCGAGGCGGTTCCGTCGCCCATGATACCCAAGGGCGGCGCGCACTTCCTGGTCTCGTTCGAGAAGCTGGAGGCGCTCCGCTACCTCGACTACCTGCGCCCCGACGGCGTCGCCTTCGTCAACCGCCTGGAGATATCGCCCCTCACCATAGCCCTCAAACAGCCCAACTACGTCGACGACGTCGACCGGATCCTCGACGAAAAGGCCCCCCATATAATTTGGGTCGACGGCACCGAGATGGCGCGCGAGCTGGGCGACGTCCGCATGGTGAACGTGATAATGCTCGGCGCGCTCGCGACGCGGTTGCCGTTCCTGGAGGAGGCGGACTGGGAGGCGGCGGTGAAAGAGCGCTTCAAGAAGGCGAAGGTCCGGCAGGCCGTCCTGCCCGCTTTCCGGAAAGGAGCCGAAGCATGCCCCAGCCGCTGAGGACCTTTGAGGAGGTCGTCGCCGCCGCGCTGGCGAAAGGCGAGATAACGGTCGCCGTCGCCGCGGGGCACGACCCGGCGGCGCTGGAGGCGTGCGCGCTCGCCGAAGAGAAAGGCCTGGGCCGCTCCATCCTGGTGGGCGAGCCGGCGCTCATCGAGAAGGCGCTGGCCGAGATGCCGGAGCCGCTCGCCAAGGCCGAGGTCGTCGCCGCCGACGGCGAGAAGGAGGCCGCGGCCAAAGCGGTCGAGCTCGTACGCGAGGGCCGGGCCCATACCGCGCTCAAGGGCAAGGTGGACACGGCGACGTTTATGAAGGCGGTGCTGGACGGCGAGCGCGGCCTGCGTACCGACCGGTTGATATCCGACGAGTTCGTCTTCGAGTACCCGGACCCGGACGTCGGAACGCGGCTGGTGTGCATCACCGACGGCGGCATTCTTATCGCGCCGACGCTGGAGCAGAAAAAGCAAATTGTCGAGAACGCGGTCGCGCTCTACCACGCCCTCGGCGTCGAGCGTCCCCGCGTCGCGCTGCTCTCCATGGCCGAGAAGGCGGTGGCGGGACATCAACCGAGCGAGGACGCCGTCGCTCTGACGGAGATGAACAAGCGGGGCGAAATCGCCGGCTGCGTCGTGGATGGGCCGCTCAGCCTCGACCTGAGCATCTCGATGGAGGCCGTCCGGAAGAAGGGCTACGAGTCGGAGGTGGCGGGCCGGGCCGACATCCTCGTCGTCCCGGAAATAGTCTCGGGCAACCTGCTCGCGAAGGCGACGACGTACTTCGCCCACTACCGCCTGGCGCACGCCATGATGGGGACGGCCAGGCCGGTCCTCATCCCCAGCCGCTCCGATACTGCGGAGGCCAAGTTCCACTCCCTCGCTCTCTGCGCGCTGGTCTGCTGATATTGTATACAGCTATAAAACGTAGGCTAAAACGACGGGTTTTAAGCGATTTGCGGCAAGGCCATAGTAAGATTTCAATCTCCTAATTTAACTAGCAGCGCATGAATTACGAAAAAATAAAAATAACTATACCGGTTATAAAGCTAATAAGCATATTAGTCTTTTGTTTACCCATAAACGCGAAGTCTACAACTACTAGGTACTTAGTACCGGATTCTGACCCCCCGGAAGAACTCAAAAAAGAAGAAACCGTAGGCCAACCGTATAAAAAAGTAGTATTAGATGGCAACCGAAACATTTTAAGCATTAGCCTTTTCTCGAAAGACGGTAGTCCGGACGACTTCGGGAATTCGACTATCCATAAAATAGTATATAAATACGACGATAATAATAATCGAATTTCGGAGGCGTATTTCGATACTAAAAACAAACCTACTTTTGGATATAGTTGGAGATGCTTAAACCCCGAATACGAAGAACCCTACCGCACGACTTATAAATACGATGTTAATACTAACCTAATTGAAGTAACGGATTACTATTTCGATAGGCATTATAACTTACAAAAAAAATACAACCGAAGCTACGTCGTGCGCGAAAAATACGAATATATTTATAACGAGTACGGTAGAATACTAGAGGAAGCTATATACGACGGAGACGGGGACCCCATATCGAAAAAAGAATGGGATGGCTGCCATAAACGTGGTTACGAGTACGACGAATATGGTGGAATAAAGGTAATAACTAAATGGGATAAAGCGGGACGTTTGATAGAAAAAAAATCGAAAAGAAAAACTACGGGTAGAATAATCGATAGTCTATTATTCGTATCGAAGGAAAAGGATAAACCATTTATAATATACGCGGCAAAAATAAATTCGCCACAAGAAATTACGGAAATTTATACGGACGACCATGCTATAATAAGTCCGTTCTGTTCGCCGTTAGGGGATAAAATAATATTCGCATCTACGCGGGGAGGTGGGGGAATATTTTCGGTACTCCCAGACGGTTCAGGATTAACCCGCCTTACCGATAGTGGGGTCGGCGGTAAAGACCCCGTGATTTCTTCTGATGGTACTAAGTTAGCCTTCGCATCTAAAAAGGACGGGGATTACGATATATACATAATGGATATAAATGGGGATAATATAAAACGCTTAACGGACGCGGAAGGTGCCGATTCCCGTCCGTGGTTTTCGCCTGATGGTGAGAAAATAATATTCACTTCTGAGAGGAGGAAAACTAAACCGGACTGGTTAGGAAGACGAGAACCGATAGAGGGTATCTATATTATGAATAGCGACGGTAGCCGCCAAAAACGCCTATCCGGAAAGGACGAGTATGCTAAATACCCGGCTTTCTCGCTCGGCCAAGCGATTTTCTCGCCAGATGGAAGTAAGGTCGCTTACGAGAATATTGATCTTCGTAGGGCTACCGAAACTGGTATCTTCATAGGCGCCACAAACGGTTCTGACCACCAAAAAGTACCTTCGAGAGGGTTGGCTTTTTACCCCGTTTTCTCGCCGCAGTTAATCGAAGGCCGTTTACTGGATTGCTACGGGCATTGGCACGAATTTGGCGAATAACGGTATGCGTTAACCCTTTAACTAATCAAGGACTATGGCGCTGCGGACGCCAACTTCCACTCGTCCGCGCTCTAGGCGCTGTACGTGGGGAAGATGGCGTAAAAGAGTGGCGTCGGATGTTAGCAACCGACGCCACGTAAACGCGCGGATTAAGTGGCGGTTTTAGGCCGCGAAAGGTAGGAGGCCGATATGGTTAAAGAGAAAGATTGGGCGTTTTCGGTATATGGACCGTTCGATATACCCGTCGAGAAGGCGGGCGGCGGTAGCCTAAAACTATCGGACGAATGTAAAAAGAAAGCGTTTTGGGATAGCGATTCGGCGTTGGCGAATCTGAAAGATAAAAGCGGCGTTTATGTATTCGCAATAAAAACAAAAGGCGCGAAGAACCCTAAACCTTTTTATGTAGGGCAAACAGGTAAAAGGAAACGTAAGCTTAAGAAGAAAACGGTCACCGAAAAACGCGGACATCCGAAACGGGGATTCAAAGGCGAAGTGTTTACCACGACGAACGTAAATAAATATAATGACGCATTAAACGATTATAAGACCGGTAAAGCTAAGCTCTATTTAATAACGAAAGTAGACGGTAAAGTTAACCGTAATTATATTGAGCAATTAGAAACGTTTTTAATCAACGTCGCGGCTGAAAAAAACCCGCGGCTCCGTAATACCCAAAAAAGGGTGTTTTATAAATGGCGAATTAAAGGAGTATTTAACGCGAAAAAAGGAGAAAAACAAAAAGAGGCGCGCGAATTAAAAGCCGTTCTTGGATTAGAAAAGGTTAAAACTAAATAAAAAACGAAAACGGCGGCCGCTCCGATACCGCCGAGGCCAAGTTCCACTCCCTCGCCCTCTGCGCGCTGGTCTGCTGATACTCGGATCTAAGCCGTATGAAAAAGCCGCCCCGAGGGGCGGCTTTCTTCTTTCGGATATTCGAGGTTACGTAATTCCCAGCACCTCGGCGAAGCCGGGGATGTCCAGGAAGCCGTGGCCCGAGACGTTTACGGCGATGCACTTCTCCTCGCCCGACTCCTTACACTTGAGCGCCTCGTCTATGGCGCAAGCGATGCCGTAGGCCGACTCCGGCGCCGGTAAAAAGCCCTCCGCCCGCGTGAACTCGCGCGCGCGCTCGAAGACGTATTTCTCGTCGGCGGGATAGGCCACGGCGTCGAGCATCTTATGATGGCGCAACAGGCTGAGGATGGGCGAGCAGCCGTGGTAGCGCAGGCCGTCGCCCTTGATGGGGACCAGCTCGGCCTTGTGGCCCAGCGTGTACATCTTGAGCATGGGCGTTATCTCGGCGTAGTCGGCGAAGTTGAAGCGGTATTCGCCCTGGAGGTTGGGGGCCGCCTCGCTCTGGGCCGCGACGAACTTTATCTTCTTGCCCTTGGTGAGCATGTCACCGAAGAAGGGCAGCGCGAAGCCGCCGAAGTTGGAGCCGCCGCCCAGGCACGAGGTGACGACGTCGGGATAGTCGCCGAACTTCTCGAACTGCTTCTGCGTTTCGAGGCCGATGACGGTCTGGTGCATCAGGACGTGGTTGAGGACGGAGCCCAGGCCGTAGGTGGCCTTGGGGTCGCTCCCGGCGGCTTCGAGGCCTTCCGAAATAGCAATCCCGAGCGAGCCGGGGTGCTTGTTGTCCTTGTCGTGGAGCTCCTTGCCCACCTTGGTGAGGGGGCTGGGCGAGGCGTGGACGTCGGCCCCGTACATCTTCATCAGGCGGCGGCGGTCGTCCTTCCATTCGTGGACCGCGCGCACCCAGAAGACGGTGCACTTCAGGCCGACGAGAGCGCAGCCGTACGCCAGCGCCGTCCCCCACTGGCCCGCGCCGGTCTCGGTCGTCATGCGCTCGAAGCCCTGCTCGCGGGCGTAGTACGCCTGCGCCAGCGCGGTGTTGACCTTGTGGCTGCCGGTGGGGCTGTAGAACTCGGCCTTGTAGTATATCCGGGCCGGCGTCTCGAGCCTCTTCTCCAGTTCGGTGGCCCGAAAGAGCGGCCGCGGCCTCCCCGCTTTTAAGTATAGCTCCTGGATCCCCTCCGGGATATCTATCCAGCGGTCGGGCGAGAACTCCTGCTTGAGGCACTCGCCGATGAGGAGTTTGGGGAGCTGCTCGAGGCGGCTCGGGCCCTCCGGCGGGTCCTGCGGCGGCGGCAGCGGCTCCGGCAGGTCCGGCTGGATGTTGTACCACTGCGTGGGGAGCTCTTCCGCGGTTAAGTTAATCATCACGGGCTTCTTGGCCATACTCCGGCTCCTTCTCGAAAAGAACTTTTCGGATAACTATGAATAAACTACGAGCGCCGCCAGCGTGGATTGTAAATCTAAGACGGGGTGCCGCGGATGTCAAGGGTAAAACGGCCGCGCGACGGGTTCCGGCTTCGAGGTAACCGGCAACGCCGCCGTGCGGCCGCGTTTAACTTACCGTATATCGCTTTACTGCGGGGCGCCGGCTTCGAGGTAATC
>SDBS01008189.1_pt1 | contig 10111 bp, 6 predicted proteins | sample 2277091 | NCBI WGS metagenome assembly SDBS01 (sample SAMN10404972, study PRJNA504765) | marine sediment metagenome | isolation source: marine sediment core GS10_PC15, 163 cmbsf | place: Arctic Ocean: Southern Knipovich Ridge | collected 2010 | reverse complement strand
ATCCGCCGGGATATCGCCATCCTGGTTGATGTCGTAGTTGCTGTCGTCGTGGGTGGGGGTGCCAGTGGTCGTGGGGCCAAAAGATGCAGCGGGAGCGTCGTTGTCGAGGATAATGAGGGTTCGGTCTAGTATCGGATCGATGATATTCGGGGTGACACCAGGAAGTGGCAAATCAGGGCCCAGCAATCCTGCGTTAGGAGAATATGAATGCCACGTTCCAGTACTGTCCAGGTATCCTGCGTCAACAGAGTACGTGATTACTTCAGGACTTGTATTGTCGTCTTCTGGAGGTGTAATTCCAAAGAAGAAAGAAGTATTAGGTTCCGTTTGGTTAAATGTAGCCGGGATGTAAAAATAGGCAGTATTGGGGTTTGTGTCATCGACTTTAAAAGGTTGTTGAAAACCGATAAATTCATCAGAGAATGTCGCCACAAAATCTGGATCATCACTCTTAATTTGAACGCGAATTGCTATATCACGCGTATGGGGAGTATTTATGTTTACATTTATGAGATTTAATTCACCCTCCTTAGCGTAACCTTGTGTGGTTTGTTCAGATCCGGTTAAATCTTTTACGCTTTGAATTGCAGTAGACGAGAGTTCTAGGCCTGTGGACCAATAAACAACTGGATCAATACGGTTGTCACCGGCTTGCCACCCATTAGCGTCTGGCAGATAGATTTCGTAGTGGGCATGTGTTGGAAGGGCGTTGGGGCCAAGTGCGATAAGCTGATCGGTATCGGGATCTCGTGTCGCAGAGCGACCACCCATGGTTCCGAGTAGTTGCCCGGCTTCGATTTCCGTACCCTCGGCCTGAATAGTTGTTTCTATAGTATTCAAATGCAGAATTCGATGGATCGTTTTGTCAGCTTCAGGATCGTTGGGGTCATCACGTTCAATAGTAACTTCGCCGAAAAAGGTTGCATCAGTCCGAACGATTGAACCAGATACGGGTGCATAAACTAGAGTTTCACCATTGATGTTCTGGCCAGTGTCCGTATAGTTAAAATCGATCCCTCGATGAAGTTCACCGGCAATGAATCCATCACCCCCAATCCGGTAAAACGGTGAATCAATACTGACCGCATAATTTGGTAATATCCGGGACATAATGGTTATAAAGCTCATGGCTCGTTTCTCCTTTTGGCCTACACTACTTGTTTGTGGCAACCCATCCACTTAGTTTAGATACGCTATCCTCTAATATCCTCGACTTGCTTAATGATCGACTTGTCTTTACAAAATTTGGATTCTTCAGGCAATGACGTGAACTCGAAAAACATAGGCACGTGTGAAGCCTCGCGCGGAGCGCTGATAAGATAGCGGCAATTACCAGTTTCTATGATCCCTAATGGTGTATCAAGCGCATATCCAATACGCAAGAGGTTCCTGAAACTTATCCCTTGATAGATATAACCTAATGTTCTATCACTACCGTTTCCATAGAGGAAACCGATGGCTGCCCATGTTGACAGTTTGGCACCGAAACGACCCCGATCGCGAGCATGATCTGCACGCATTCCAACCGCTAGGTCGAGTAGTCCATCTTCATCAAAATCCGCAAAAAATGGTGCAACAATTTTTATTTCCGCATTTAAAAATCGTGGTGAATGCGTTAATGCCTCGTTCTTTCTATGCACAGTGCCCTTCACCTTCTCAGCATAAGCACGTGCTCTTGTAAGCAGAGGTTTCATTTCCTTTTCAGCGTATTGCTGGATCGGTACGATACTGTCGATAAGGCTTTTACTTGAAGAAGCGAAGAAGAAGTATTGCGGCCCGGAAATGGAGCTAGTGGCGACCGAGGGCGTGGTCGGTTTCCCCGATATTTTGTTTATTTTTCCTGTCCCAATAAGAGCCAAGGGAGGCGCTAGAATGGATCTCGCATTGATCAAGGTTTTCGTTTGTCTTGTAATATCAAATTTGACAGAGGATAACGTTATCCAGGTACCGTTGTTGTTTAATGTAAACAGATTCTTGTCAGGTAACGAGAATGGACGGTTGGCACAATAATCGCGCATTAGCGGGACGTTAGCCTCTGAGATTTTGAGGTGTGGTCCGTTGCCCAGATGAAGTTTCCGGCAATAGGCCCAAACGCCCTTTATTTCCTTTCCATCTGTAAAAAACAACGGCTCTACAAAGGCCTTGCTTTCTGGCTCGAGTTTCTCCGCTGAGACCAAATAGACCAGATAAAATTTGTTGTTCTGGATCTTCGTATGCCCGGTCTGATCGCATGCGAATAAACCTAGGCCGAAGAAAATGGTGAGAAATATTACCCAACTCGTTCGGTTTCCTTTATACATCGTTTTTCCTTTCCTGTTTATTTATGTTGGTCAGGCGGCCTGTCTAATTTTATTGGCCCAATTAGTGTAAATTCTGTTGCCGCCGATGGCGTAGAGGGTGTCGTTGCCACCTTCCCCCTCAATATGGTCATTGCTTGCTCCTGCGTCGACAAGATCATCGCCGGCACCGGCATAAATAGCGTCAGACCCACCCCCGCTACTAATGTAGTCATTGCCTGAGTCGCTGACGCTGGCGTCGGTTATTGAGTAGTAAGTACCGGCAACCATGATCGTACCGATTTCGAGATACCAATATCCTTCGTCCTGATTGAAAAAGTAACCTGCGGAAGCGTCGCCATATATAATGTCGTCGCCAATCCCGCTTATTATTTTGTCTGAATCTGCGCCGCCAAACAGCAAGTTAGCGCCGTTACCCCCATCCAGGTAATCGTTGCCTTCGTTGCCCTCAAGGTAGTCCGAGAGATCGCCGCCCAGAATGATGTCATCCCCCGTGCGCCTTCTGCCGTATTCACGCCGGGGCCGGTATCAATAAAGGCGTCCCGGAGACTGGCCGTTATAAAATCGTTATTTCCGGTATGTGCCGTTGCGGGTGTGTTGGGGTCATCCCCGTAAATAATTGCGCCCATGCCGGATTCCAGGATTGGTAATGACGCACTGGCAGCGTACTTCTCACGGAATCCCGCATCTCCCTCCAGATAGTATTCACCCGTCCAGAACGATCCGCCATCAATGACATCGGCTCCGGTGCCCCCCCAAATCGTAATGCCGCTTAAGCTCTTGCCATCAATAACATCATCACCACCCAGTCCATTGATAAAAGTGGTGACTGGGGAGGCGAGCAGGGCATGTGTTGATTCCGTGACGGGGCCGTTGTTGTCGGCGTCGGTACCGATTAATTCAATCAGGTTGTGGTCGGTGCCGGATTTTGGTTGGCCGGCTGATCCACTTTCCGCTTTGAAGGAGGGGGCGACCTGCTGAACGCCGCCTGCATAAGGGGAGAAAGAAAGGCCCAGGTTTCCATCACTGAAGTTTTCGACCGTGATGCCGCTGGTGGGGTTCCGGGTGTCAGTTATTGATAAACTGCCATCGGCATTTTGGCGATAGACAAAACGCTGGTCATTGCTGCGAAATGTGGTTTCGTTAATCTTATAACCGCCAGTGAGCGTAATCCCGTTGAACAGGATAGTGCCGGTGCCGTCAGAATCACTAATGGTGTCGAAGCCATCGCCGGTGTTATGGATGTAGTAATCATTGCCAGTGCCGCCTTTCAGAATGTCATCGCCGGTGCCGCCGTAAATGACATCGTCGCCGTCGCCGGCATTTATTGTGTCGTTGCCAGATTCGCCGAGTATTAAATCACTTAGCGAAGTGCCTGTAAGGTTTGCGTCCTGGTCAGATTTAATAGCTGAGCTACGTCCAACAGTTTCCCTATCCTCGCCGACTAATACATCACCATCAATAGTTCTGCCAAGTCCATATTCTTGGATTAGAGCTGTTTTTGCCGGAGTGATAATCACGTCAACAAATTCTGAGAAATAATGTGTTATTGTGGTTGGCAGGGTGGAAAACTCGGTTTCCCTTTCCTTGATGTAGTCCTGAAAAACCAGAATTATTCCTTTTGCCTCTTCATCTCTTGCAGCAGGGTCTGATTGTAAAAGATTTAGAGTAGGATTGTTCACAAAAATATTCTTGAATCTGCGCAGTGAGTCATTCAATCCAGATATTCCTTGAGCATGAGGCGTACCCAGATAGAAGCTAAGAATATCGGCTAGGTCCAATTGCCCAACCTTACGAATGACTGGCTGGCTAGAATTTAATTGTACTGCGGCACCATTCAGATAATTTGCCAAGTTATCATTCTGGGCGGTCGAGAATTGATTGCGAAAATCCCCCATGAACAGTCTTGCTGCTTCCGCATTCAAAAGAAATGTCTGATCGTTTGTATCTAGCACTGCTGTAACAGTGTTATCAACATATGCAACAATTGCATTTATTTCATTGACATGATTGGCATTGATTTGCTCAATTCCATATGCGCTACTGAGCGCAAGATCTATTAATGCCTTTTCGGAAGCGCTTAGTGTATTTGCATTACCGGTTACGTATATTTTGTTAATTATATTAACGATCGTATCGTTATCAATAATCCTCTGCCCGTTAATATCGACTGCATTATCAAGTATGTCTTCAAAAATAGTATCAGCTTTCGTGACGTTAGGAAGCGGGTTATGACTTACCAAATCCCATTGTATGGCCCCAAAACTAAAACCACTGTTAGGCGTACCGGCATGCGTAATCTTATATGGATCTGCCTTATTGATCTCATTTCGTCACAATAGGTCGCTTAAATTAAAAGCAAAGCCGGTTAGCGTGTCTTGTCCAGTAAAGGTGGCCATTAGTTTCTCCCCTTCAGCCCAATTAGATAACGCTCAACTGCATTGCGGACATTTTGATGATAAGCAATATCATCTGCATGCAGTCCAATGAGTTGTTCTTTTTTTATTCTTTGTATAATTCTGGTGTTAACCATAAAAAAGCGGCCTGTGTTAACAGGATGTTTCGTGGTTAAGTTGTTGTCGAATCGAATGATAAAGTTGTTCCTAGACTCATAAAGCAGGAAGTTATCATTCTCGATAGGTATAAATGTAAAACTAACATCACCTGTTCTGCTTGATATCTCACCGGACTTATTTACGCAAGGTGGTGCAAATAAATCTTTCTTGGGTTGATCGTATAAGATGATTGGTGTTTTTTCGGCAATCATCGTCCCTTTCCTATCAATAAGCTGAATAGAATATGGAAAATCGATTGTGCCGGAACATCTGCCGAAGCCACCGCCCGCCTTCATTACCTTGCTACCATTTTTAAAGACAAGTTTAAAATGATCATGTACCATCTTGTCTTTTGGTGACTTTCGGTAACCAGTCCGTTTACTATTATACTTTTTACCAAATTCATTTAGCTCAGTTCTCGATAACTCCCTCATTTCCGAACGAAAGAAGGTAACTAGGTAATGATTTAGTTCCTTACCGCAACACATACTCTTTCTGCTAAATCGGTAATAAAACTCCCCGTTGCCCATTTTGTATACTGCTATTGGTGTTTTCTCTGCCCACTCATACCCCCACACCTCCGGATACGGTGGGTACTTGTCTTGTACTTGATGGGTAAACACCACCTCCGGGGGTGTCATTTGGTTGGCCCTTAATCTGGCAATGCGATCTTGAGTCTCTTTTATCACGCATTGACGCTTTGTCGTGTCCTTAGCCAGTGCCGCTAACCATGCTTTGCGCCGGTCAGGTAAACCTTCGAGTTGGCAAACCACGTCTCGTTGCTTAAGCCATTTCTTCTGGGTCTTAAGGAGTATTTTCTGTGTTTTCGGGGTGCGGGTCTTTTTCAGGGCCCGATAGACCTTGTTTAAAGTGGCATCGACCTCTTGTAACGAGGCGGAAGATGGATTGGCTGAATGCCCAGGAGCCGACAGGCCCAGAGAGCCCAGCAGTAAGATGTATATAATCAGTTTCATGCTGCTCTCCTTTCCTTGAGATTGCTATTTAATAAGGATGATACCGTACTCACTTTTCTTCCAGTTATTTCACCCGTTCCGCTAATTTCTAAATCGTCATTGTATGCTCCGCATAGGCGCGAGTCAGTTGTTTGGTGAGATCGGTTAAACCCTAAATCGCAATTGTTAGATCATCCTTCTTGCTATTGACCGCATCTATTTGCATTAATATTAAATTCGCTACATCGTTCGGATTGTTTACCGCACGTTGTCTCTGGTTCTGTCGCGAACCTTCATTGGTTTTAGTCTCTGCTTTCGCTTCTTTGTCTTTCTTGCTCATATCACACCTCTGGTTGTATTCGATTATCTTTCTCGCGCGGTTTCCTTGATACCGCGGAGCAGGGGACTCAGGAAATATTCAATTAATCTTCTTTTGCCGGTTTTAATCTCTACCGTGACTGTCATGCCGGGGCTCAATTTAACAATCTTGTTGCCTACGAGGATGTCTGACTTGGCCATGCTGATGCGGGCAGCATAAACATGTCCAACATTCTCCAGTGGAACCGCATCGAGTGACAATGATTCTATGCGACCGTCTATGGTGCCAAATTTAGTAAACGGAAAGGCATCAATCTTGATTTCTACGGACTGATTGGGGTCGACAAAACCGATATCTTTATTTTCTACCCAGGCTTCAATTTCCAGTCGGTCTTCTTTCGGCACGATCACCATTAGTTGCTGGGCCGGTGTGACCACACCGCCAATGGTGTGTATGGAAAGCTGTTGTACGACGCCATCGATGGACGCCCTTAGCGTTTGTTGACTGGCTCTTGTCTCAGCTTTAGTCAACTCATTCGAAAGTGAATAGGCGCGTGTTTCGGCAGCGGCGAGTTCGGCCGAATATTGTTGCGCCATACCAGCCCGGCGTCGCTCCATCTCCAGATAGTGAAGCTTGGGCGCTACCTTCTTTTTATAAAGTTTTTTTAGCGCTTCGGCTTGAGTTCTTGTTGCACGATACTCGCTTAACTGCTCGCGCAGGCGCTGGCGCATGATTCTAACCAGTGAGGCGCTTGCACCTTTTGGCCCTTTAAATGTGTCTTTGTCCGCCAGAAGCGCTTTTAACCGTGCAATGTCAGTCAGCGTAGCAAGGTATTCGTTGGATAAACGGGCGCTATCTGCACCAGTCAATGTTGCATCCAGCTCTATTAATATTTCACCCGCCTTTACGTATTGCCCGTCACGTACTCGAATGGTTTTGATTACCCCACTTTCCAACGGCTGAATAATCTTTGTATGATTACTGGGAATAATCTTGCCCTGCGCAACGGCCACAATATCGATCTTGCCGAACGAGGCCCAGATTACCCCAAACACAAAAACCAGAATGATTGTGCCGCCAATTGCACGGCCCGTGGGCGAAGGCGGACTTTCCTGTAATTCCAGCACGGCTGGCAAGAATTCAAGCTCTTTACCCTTTGCTTCCGCGAGCGGCGTCTGTTTATTCTGCTCACGCCACGCCTGGCGAAAAATGCCAGCATGGGTGGAGATGCTATTGAACAGGTCTTTAGCCCACTGCATAAGTACCCTCCTGGTGTTTGTTCAACTGGGCGTAATAACCATTGAGTTGCAGTAGTTCTTGATGATTGCCCTGTTCAACAATCTCGCCTTTATCGATGACATAGATATGATGGGCCCGTCGAACGGTCGAAAGACGGTGGGCAATAACAAACACAGTGCGATCTTTTGCAATGCTGGCCATGTTCTTCTGGATGATATGCTCCGATTCATAATCCAGGGCGCTGGTGGCCTCATCAAAAATGAGAATTTGTGGATTCATTACCAGTGCTCTGGCAATGGCAATGCGTTGGCGTTGGCCACCGGACAGAGTGCAGCCATGTTCACCCACCATGGTGTCGTAACCTTCTGGCATTTCGAGAATAAATTCGTGGGCACCAGCGAGTTTGGCGGCTTCGATTATCTGCTCCATGGGGATGCCGGGATCGGCCAGAGCAATGTTGTCGCGTACCGAGCGATTAAACAGAAAGTTTTCCTGCAGTACAACACCGATCTGGCGGCGCAGCCACGCCGGGTCGACTTGCGCCAGATCAACGCCATCAATCAGTACTCTGCCGGCCTCGGGGACATACAAACGCTGTACTAACTTGGCTATGGTGCTCTTGCCAGAACCGGAGCGACCGACAAACCCGACGGTGGTGCCAGCTTTAATATCAAACGATATTTTTCGCAAAACCTCCATGCCATCGGGCCGGTAGCGGAAGGTGATATTATCGAAAGAGATCTGCCCCTTGAGCGCCGGCAGCGTGGTGCGATTGGGGTTGTACGATGGCTCGGGTGTGGCATTTAATACGTCACCCAGGCGTTGTACTGAAATACCGGCCTGCTGAAATTCTTGCCAAAGTTGAACCACGCGCATTACCGGGCCACTCACGCGACCGGCGAGCATGTTGAAGGCAATCAGCTGACCAATAGATAATTTTCCCGTTATGACCAAGTGGGCACCGATCCAGAGAATGGCAATGGTGGTGACTTTGTTAATAAACTGTGCGATCTGGCCGGCGACATTGCTGAGATTGTTGGCGCGGAAGGTAGACTTCACATATCCCGCCAGTTGTTCTTCCCATTTGCGCTGCATTGCGGGTTCTACCGCCATGGCTTTTATCGTTTCGATGCCGCTGATGGATTCCACCAGGAAGGCCTGGTTTTCTGCACCACGATTGAATTTCTCATTCAGGCGTGCGCGAATAATCGGCGTGATGACAATGGACAGTATTATGTATAAAGGTATGGTGGCCAGCACAATGTACGTCAGCATCGGGCTATAGAAGAACATCACCGCGATAAAGACAAAGGTAAATAGCAGATCCATCACCAGAGTGAGGGCAGAGCCGGTCAGGAACTGGCGTATGGTCTCCAGTTCGCGCACCCGGGCCACGGTATCGCCCACACGGCGGGCCTCGAAATAGGCCAAGGGCAGGCGAACGAGATGTTTAAATAACTGGGCGCCGAGACCGACGTCGATACGGCTGGAGGTATGACTGAATACATAAGTGCGAAGCCCGCCCAATAAGGTCTCAAAAAATACCAACGCCAACATGCCGATGGCAAGCACATGCAGTGTGGTCAGGCCTTTGTGTACCAGAACCTTGTCGATCACCACCTGGAAGAAAAGCGGCATCAACAACGCAAACAGCTGAATAAAGAAAGAGGCTAAAAGGACTTCGCCGAAAATCTTTCTGTGCTTAACGATGGCCGGGATAAACCAGGTGAAGTCGAACTTGGACGAGCCGCTGCCCATTCCCGCTCGCTGCGTAAACAGCAACAGACGGCCGGTCCAGGTCTTTTCAAACACCTCACGAGGCAAAACGAGCGGGCGTTTCTCGGTGGGGTCTTGCACCAATACTTTTTCTTTGTCTGCTTTGGCGATAATGACAAACCGATCATCATCCTGCAGAGCAATGGCAGGTAATGCGATAGAAGTCAGGCGTGACCATTCGCTGTCGGATGCAGCAGCTTTTATGCCAAGGTGTTTGGCAGCTAGTAGAAGTTCGGTTTCGCTAAAGGGTTTGCCAGATTGTCCAAACTCATGTTTTAGCTGCTCAACATTACCCGGAACGCCGAAGAATCGCGCCAAAATGAGCAAACAAGCTAGACCGGTATCAGTCTCCTGATACGCATCTATATAATGCGGTGAAATGGTAACTCCTCCCAATCCTGTATCGAGCTGGCATTATTTTAATTGCCGGCCGTCCGTGGTCATTGCCGAAACAGCATCCTTTTGATTCGCTCCCGACTCAATTCTTTCTTATCGGTATGGTTTTCAAAAGAGGGAGATCAGTATAGTCCAGAAGTGGAGCTTTACAAGCAGGGGATCAATTATGTACGGTGCAAATCGAAATTCTACTAATTGCTGTTGAATTAAATAACTGATATAAGTTATTGATGGAAAATATTAAACTAATCTACCGCCTCCTGTAATTTGACCCTAAAACTTTTCACATTGGTTACAGGTGGCAGACAAGTCGTGCCGTTGCATATGTAAGCAGTGACCTCCCCTGAAACTTTCCGATCACTTAAGCTTGCCGGTAGCGCGTTGTCATCAACTGGAATGTGATAACACTGTCGTCCAGGTCGAAACTCAGCATCACACACGGTAGACCATTCGTTAATTTTTGCTGCGTCTCCGAACAATAAAATAATCTGGCCGGGATGCAGTGCGTCTTCCAGTGCCGACAACAGAGCACCGCAGGTAGTGGGGGATTGACGCATTTCGCCACTGAACGCTTTC
>SDBS01008188.1_pt1 | contig 10114 bp, 8 predicted proteins | sample 2277091 | NCBI WGS metagenome assembly SDBS01 (sample SAMN10404972, study PRJNA504765) | marine sediment metagenome | isolation source: marine sediment core GS10_PC15, 163 cmbsf | place: Arctic Ocean: Southern Knipovich Ridge | collected 2010 | reverse complement strand
TACCAGCTTCTCGATGACTATTCCGTCTGGTTTGTTAATAACCGCTAACGCAATATCTTATAAAGCTTCGATTGATTATATCTTCGAGCCTCCAATGTCCCGGACGGAACAATACGGATATTTATCAGATTAGCCGCTTTAATCAATTTATTCGTACAGTCCGGGTTTTCCATAGCAAACTTAATCGGTATTGCTAAACTGTGATTTTGAGCTGAAAAATGGGTCTGGATTTTATCTTTAGGGGTTCATACCAAAGTCATTACAATGTAGCCACAAATCCCGCGCTAACAAAAAGGTCTATAATTACGATATACAAACCTTAGCACCCACCAGTTGCAGGCCCTCAGAATCCTGCATCATCCCAGCGCCGCCCATCTCCAGCACAATTCTACCCATTCATACGGCCAAAACATTAGTCTTATGCTCAAGTTCGTTTTTCCAGCAGCCGAAAGAAAGATTAAGTAGATCGAATCGCAAATCAGACAAAACAGAATCAGAACGAAGAAAGTAGAGGAAAGTAAAACGAAAAAGACAATGTTAACAATTCTATTGGCATTGATAGTTGTTGGAAGTGGATGTACCACATCTCGAACTTCTACTTCAACAAAACCTATGAACTCAGAGGAAATACAACAATGGGTGCAAAACAAGACAAAGGATAAGGAAAGACAAGAAATTGCTAAAGCATGGGAAGACACAAGGGAACAACTACGAAAACAGTTACAGAAAGAGCAGAAATATCCACGAACAGAAGAAGAACGAGAGCAAGTTGAAGCACAGCTTGCGGAATCAAAGCAGGAAGACAGAGAATGGCAGATACCTCAAGTTAAACCTATACCAACCTTTACATATCTGCGAGAGTTCAAGCCCAACAATATTCAAAACGGATATGGGGCTGATATTCTTATAGAAGATGAATTATCTGAACAAGAGCTTGTAAGTTTTGTAAAGCGTCTTGCCGGTTCTCATGATCCAGTGGTGATCCGCATCTTTACATCACGCATTGCCTATGATCAAGAACAAAACGACGACTACGGGCCAGAATATGATAGTGATTACATCCTATTTTATGTAAAAAATTTTTCGGGTCGTGGAGCATACCGCGGTTGTAATGAAATTCGATGGATGCAAGCAACTGGCGAGTTCAGTTCGAAATTTGGAACCAAAACAAAATTCTAGTGATCGGCATGGCCGACAAATCCAGACCCATTTTTTAGCTTAAGGTCACAGTTTCGATCTTGGCAACGAGGATGCAGAGGAAAAAGAACGCCGTATTTGTCCAGAGACTTTGAGAGCAAGGTCGTGGGTTCGAAACGCGCCCCCGCTATGAACCTACGACCACGGTTGCATAGGAGCGGCAAAGGTTTTCAAGAACTATGTCTTGTTTGCTCCTGAATATGCATTAAGGGAATGTTCGGGTAATATACAGCGCCAAAACCCAATAGTCTGGGTGTTCCAATCGCGGGTGTTATTATGGACATGGGAACAGGGTTGGCATTGTTTGGTACTGCCTTAAAGAATTATCTTCGGTGACCATATAATAGAAGGTCTAATGTGTTTTAACAACAGAAGCATACAGGTCTATTGTAAAGTCGATATATTCTTTGAAGTTTTCTATTTGCCTCGAAAACTTGTAAGCATTTTGGCCGATTCTTAATGCTGTATCTGGATTTTGAATTACATCCTCAATTATTGCTCTGAATTGCTCTATATTGTTAGGGTCTATTAGTAAAACATTTTCGCCATCGGTCAAATTACCATAACATTGCTTGTTGTAAAGTTCCTTACTGAGAATGAGACATTTTCCAACCGCCATTACCTCTCTCGGCAGGATTGGCATATGATATTGGATAGGGAAATCTCGTTCAGGCACAACTACACAGGTGGAAAGTTTGATTATTGACGGTATTCTCCAAGGAGGCACAAAGTATATGAAAATTGAGCGTTTATCAAGATTGCTCTCTCGGATCAGATTTTGAAACTCAACCAATCCTTTTCCATTTGCTACAAATAATAACAAAAAGTCACTCTTTATTTCCTTCACGGCTTCCACAAGCTCAGTTAGCCCTTTTGTTTTCCAGTAGTAATTGATCTTGCCAATGAAAGTGATTATTGGGCATTCTGGAATTTCTCTTTCGATATGTTCGGAAAGAGGAAACGGCAAAACCTGCGGGTTAAAGGCTTTTGTGTTGATGCTCACTTTCTCATCAAACCCAATTTTCGACTCTGGTATTCCGAGGGACAAAAACATCTTTTTCATGGGAGGTATGGTGATGATTTTGTCTGCCTTTTGAAAAACCTTCTTAAAAAGGGTATTATAAGAGGATGAGACAAAAAGTTTACCCATATCACTTCCCGCATGTCGAAGGATTTGAGGTTTTCCAGTAATACTTTTGGCAATAAATCCGGCAATTCCATAAGGAAGAATATAGGAAGAATCTATAAGTTGGATATTGTGTTTTTCGATAACCTCAAGAGCAAGATTAGAAATTCTTTCAGTATATGCTTTTGAAAAAGGAATGTGCCATGGATTTGTATCGGGGTTTGTGCTGTGCAGATAGATATTTTTGGGTAAATATTCCTGCTCATTGTTGTCAAACTGTTCTTTATATTTTTCTTCCACCTCCAGGGCATTGGTGACGATATGAACTTCGTGCCCTTGTTCTCCCAGTGCTTTTGCAAGCCAATATACCCTTGCAGAAACTCCGCCCTCAATAGGCGGATATTTGCTTATCATGCATATTCTCAAGATAATCCTCCACCGTTGGTGGACTTGACAATCGATTCCAACGTTCGACCGTTTTCACAAAAATTCTTCAGCTTTTCACCGATCTGATATGATGACAAGACTCCGTTGCATTCTTCACACACAAAACATATCGCTTCTTCTTTTCCATAAGCGATGGGCTCAATTCCATTTCGTTCTACAAATCTTCCACAGCAGTGACAGTACACGTCTCCTGTAAACACATCAACTTGTAAACCTATGTCTCCCGGAAAACATTTGAGATTTTTCATTTCTTTGCTTAAGCAAGCATCAAATTTTTTGTATAAGTCAATACGAATCCCGTTTTTAAGCTCTTCACCAAACTCGGACACTATTCCCACCTTGAGCCTATCATTATTTGAGGACATAAAATCAAAAAACGATGCAAGTCCAGCAAGATATAAGTGATTTTCCTTACGAATTTGTTGGACGGTCATAGCTTTAGTGACGTTAACATTTTCAAATCCAGATTTTTTGCACTCGTTCAACTTTTTGCATTTGTTGTCATTATCATTCTTTACGTAATCTACACAGAAAGTATTGCAGAAATCTCCATCACCTAAGATGTTTACTATTGAGCCAAGATGTACACAGACAATATCACAGTCTGTAAGATATTGGGGCCATTTATCTTTATCCCATTTCGCATCTCCCGTATAACCAATCACTGTTGCATTTGTTCCATTTTCTTTTGCAATTATTCTAAAACCTAGGCTCTGAAATTGGCTTAGGTCCTTATGGGAAGTTCCAAATGCTTGAATTTCTACTATGATTTTCTCATTTTCTTTAAACGGATGCTTAAATATTATTTCTGTTTCTTCACCCTCTTTTGCATGAACAACGATTATATCCTTTAGCACCTCTTCGCTAGGCTTTATGATGCGACCATAATGCTCAAAAACTCCAGGAGATAATATTAAGGTAAGAGTTTTTTTGTTTACCGCCTTCTTGTTATGGTAATATTTTCCTAACCGTCCATTCATTTCATAAAAGAGAGAAAGTATAGAACCAAGATTATCAGTATGATCTGGGTGTGCATGTGAGACCAAAACCACATCTATATCGCCTATTTTGAACCCCTGTGAGAAAAAGTTCTCTAGAAAGTCATATCCCGGATCGATAACTATTCCGAGAGACTCTTCCTTATAAGAAAAGTGGAGAAAATAACCTCCACCTTTGCTCTGATTTACCGGTGAGCTTAGAGCAGGTGTGAAGGAGTTCCACCGCCTTAAAACACTCAATCTTCCTTTAAGCTTTTCTTTCTTTCCATTATGAATTTTAGACGTACCAACCACATTTTTTACAAATTCACCGGTATTCCGCTCCATCTGATCCACAATACTTTCGGCCCCCATTCCTTCTCTACTATCCTTGAAGAAATAATCTTCAATGAATTTCTCAGGTTTTCCTTTTTCACCTCGAACTATTTCGTTAAGCCCTTCAAGAAAATCTTCATGCTTCTTTCTAACTCTTTCTAGCTCAATATCATTGTCTTTTTGGAGAAAAACAGATTCCAATCGATTCTTTAACTTCTCTACAATTTTTTTCCTCTTCGACAAAGTTTTTATGTCTTTCGATTCCTTTTCCAATTCTGATTTAGTATCACTGACATACATATTAAAAAAGGCATGTAGATATTTTTCATCCTCCGTACGATCCAATTTTATATAGAATTCAGCTGTTTGGTAATCTTTTAGTAAGTCGGCTAAGCTTTTGTCTGCTAACCAATCATCGATTACATCGCCAAAGTTATCCTCATATATTTTCTTTGGAGTTTCAAATAAGTATAGATAAAAACACTTAAGTGCTTTTTCCGAACCTTCTTTAAAATATCGGTAATATTCAGCTAAGCAAATGCATGCTTTCTTGAAATTATCCCAATCTTGCCTTTCGGCAGCCTTTTTTAATATCTCTTTTGCGTTTTTCTCAAATTTAGTGTACTCCTCTTTAATGGCTTTCATTACGTCGGAAATCTCATTATCTGCATGGAGCTTCTTCCACAGTTTATCTATAATGTCTTTACCTTCTTTGTCCATGACAGCGATGATTTTATCTTTATTTTCTGGCGTTAATACCAAAGTAATAGTTATGTCCCTCATACCTTTATCGTAGTGGACTCCCGAAATCCTCTTTATTTTTTGCCAAGCAGTAAATTTTGTAAGTTTGTAAGTTGCCTGAAAATCTTCCAGTTTATTTTTCCGAAATTCATTCAGAAGGCGAAGCATATGAACCTTCGCCTTACGTTGGGTAAACGTATTATCCCAACTTTCCTTCATATACTTCTCAAGGACATGCCATGCTTCCTCGTATTCCTTCTGATCAATCAAAGCTGAAGCTCTTTCCAAATCACAAACTTGGATACGATAATCTAGACTATCAAATCCTGCTTTTTTTGCTTCATCAAAACAATTAATCGCCTCTTTACCTCTGCCCTGGTCTATAAATATCAATGCCTCACGCAGTAAAGCAGAATGGTAATCAGAACGACTGACGCCGAAATTATTTTTCTTGCCGTTCGTATAGATCCTTGTAATCCTTTGAAAGGTACGGAGTGCTGAGATTTCTTCATGAAGAAGCCTTTCCGCTTCACCTTTGTTATAAAGGGCAAAAGTATATAATCTCAATACGTGAGAGAACAAAAGATATCCCTCTTTTCTTTCCACCCTCGTTACAAGGCTACCACAACCGGCATCACTCAGATTCTCTAAGTCCTTCAGTCCAGCATATAACTTTTCCAGAATAGAAATTGATTGTTCAGCGTACCCAAGGGACATCGATGATTTTGCAAGTCCTGAATAACAAATGGCCAGCTCATTGTAATAAAGAACCTTTGCCCAATTATAATCCTTGGCAAGATTTTTCCCTTTTAGGCTACACTTGAAATGTTCTAGTTCTATTTGGTCGAAGGCTTTATGTAACCCGTGTGTTGCATCAATATATAATTTTTCTTCTTCTTTTCTCCCACTCTTCCGAGCTTGCAGACGAATACTCTTCATTTCAAAAAGCGTGAAAATAAGGTGTTGAGTACGTGACCGATCGTCATATGGTATAAAAGATGCTTCTTTTACATTTACATCAATTTTATTGAGAATCTTGTCTAAACATTTAGATGCTTTCTCAGTTTTCTCGATATACGATACATACGCCTTGCTAGTTCTGACTTCTTTATCAACCTCTTCCTCCAAATAGGAATTGAAATCAATGCTGTCCATCAGCAATTCAAAATCAATACTGGCTTCAATGGCGTTTTTGATAAGGGTGTTCATATCATTTTTGTTTTTAGCCATAAGTACTTTCTCTTATATCTGAGTCTATTCAAGAATAGACTTCAGATTTACATGGGACCGATTCTAATGCTACGTCAAATCCTATACTTTCTCTTTCCACGACGGATTTAGGCAGATATCTTAAAGCCAACTGCTTTTCTATCTTTCTGTCAATTCTCTCGGTATATGGTAAACTCCTCATAAAATTCAGAAAAGACTCGGAAAAAAGCGGGGTATAAACTTCAATATTTAAAACCTTTGCAGTATGTAATAAAGGAGCAAGATGTTTTGGTGCTAAGCACTTTACAAAGTATTCCCATACAGCTTTATAATCTTCTTCTTGTGAATTTTCTTTGTATAGGAAATCCCTGAATCTCATTTGTACCATTTCCCCCAGATGTTTTCTCGGAGCAGGATGTATATCATCAAAGATTTTAACTTCTCCGGTTTCCTTATGTCCTAATGGATACCCATGAAGCCAGTATCCGCCAAAGCATTCATCTCCCCCATCACCAGTTACAATTATATCACTGAAAGCTTTAGCAAAAGAACACAGGATATATACATTTATGTCACCCTTAAAATCGTGCTGTTTAACTTTATTGTATTCGTAGAGAAACTGTTTATATTCTTCATCAGAAAGAATTATCTCATTATGCTCTGTCTCAAACAAATCGGCAACTTCACGAGCAAAAATCATATCTGGGTAATCTTTTGATTTAGCCAATGTAAATGTTGCAATTGGCACTATGGGATAAACTTTGCGGAGAAGTGCCAAAACAAGAGAAGAATCAATACCTCCCGAGAGTAAAAGCGCCATTGGAACTTCAGGGATTTCTCTTATATTCTGAACAATTATTTTTTCCAATTCTTCGGTCAACTTCTTCTCCCATTCAAGAAACTGTACCCCATAGTTAGAGCGTATAGAGCCCAACTGCTTCCATCATCAATATAATGGTAGGGCCAAAGTCCATTTGGAAGTTGTTTTTCTTCAAGCCATTCCAAACCATTACATAATACCTTTTGAGGAACTGTGTCAGGATATTGGAGAAACCCTATCATACTAATCGCTGTACACCATGGATCGCTTCCAACAGAATGGCCTTTCCACGGCCCCCATCCTCTGTCATCATTTTGTTGACTACATAGCCAGTGAGTAGTTTTTGCAATAAGGTCCTGATTTACAGGAAGGTAGTTATTTTGCCTAAATGCCATCAGAGTAAAAGCTGCTTTATAAGTCAGGCATGGTTCAATCTCCAATTCCTCATACCACTTGTTTTCAAGCCATTTAATATCTTGGTCAGACAATAGTTGAGGAAGAAGATATAAGAGAAGACCCGTTACGGGGATACGAGCATCGTCTCTTATGGATTTGCCCCACCCTCCTTCATTATGTCTCTGGTTTTTTAGCCATTTCAGTGCCTTCTCCTTAAAATCTGAAAATTCTTCAAAGGAGTTAAGAAGCGAAACACACCATATCGTCTCTACCACATCTGCCCAACCTCCATCGTCTTTCTGCGTATCAATACATTTTTGGGCTAATTTATGATAAAGAACGGTATTTGGATTTATACCGCTTTCCTTCAAAAGTACCGCTAATCTACAAATCCGGGTAAGCTCAATTCCCTTACAAAGAAAATCACTAACTATTTGACTCAAGGATATTACGCTATGCTGAACAGCGGTTTCGATTGCAGACACATCCTTATCTACATCCATGGCATCCACTGCATTGAACACAAAACCGCCCACCATTAAATTTTTCTATGATTTCCTTTGGGAATGTAAGCTCCTTCTCTTTCACAAACACAGGCTTTTTGTAAACCTTTTGGTTTTTTGGGCTTTGTTTCTTTGCCATTATTTACGCTCCTTTTCGTTAAATATATTTTCCTTTACCATTTTCTCTAACAGTTCCTCTAAATCCTTTAAAATTACATCAGGATTTGAATCAGGATACTCATCAAGAATGCATTCCTGTATTTCTCCTATACTTTTACTTCCATCGAGAAGAGATAACATGCGATAGGAAGTCTCGTTTAGTTTGAATGAATCCCCAGTTTCAATATTGAATAACCAGAACATCCCATCTCCCACTTCCAGCTTATAAGTGAGAAATTCTTCTTTCAATTGTAACACCTTATCTATCTCCAGCATTGCGGGTCCTCTGCTAAATAATCACCAGTTATAGCATAAGCTATTGCTCTACAACCACCGCACCGAGGGATTAGATCACATCCGTTACACTTGCCTTTCAGATTGTTCCTATTCCTGATTTTCCATAAGAGGTCTGAAGTATACCATATTTTGAAAATAGAGTCATTTTTTATGTTCCCGATAGGAAGGGGCAATCTCCTACAGGGAAGTACTGTGCCATCAGAAAGTATAGTAAGACTTTCTATTCCAATAGAACATGCAGCACCTAAGTCAATTTGCAAAGGAGTGTCGACAGATTTTGCTCTTTGCGGATCAATATCTGCCCATAGAGTCCGATACTTTAGTATTGTCAGAGGAGTACCTTTTTGATATTCTGTATCAGATCGTAAGGCAACATATTGAAATAATTCATGAACTTCCTCTTTCGTAAGAAACCAGTCTTTAACTTCAATTCCTTTTCCCTCCGGTACAAACCTCTCAATAGTAAGGGTATCTATCTTTTCTTTTATGGCAAGGTCAATCAATGAAGGTACTTCAGGTAGATTTTTTTTATGCACAGTGAACATCAACCGTGTTTTTATACCTTTCTTATGAAGGAGCCTAAAGGAGTTTATGGCTTTTTTATAGGTTCCTTTTCCTCTGATAAAATCATTTGCTTCTTCTGATGCACCATCTATAGAAATCTGGACATAATACAACTTTTGAAAAGCTCTCAGTTTGTCTGCAATACCTTCATCAATCAAGGTCCCGTTAGTAAGTATTCCAACCCTCCAGACATACTCCTTTTGTTCCAGATATTGCATAAGCGGCAACAACTCTTTCTTCAAAAAAGGCTCTCCGCCCGTTAAAGCAATTCTTCCCTTCTTATGCCACTTCTTTAAAGTAAGATCAATCAGATCGGCACTCTTTTTAAGTTGAGCAAGAGAAAACTCCTGCCGGACATTATAATCCTCCTGGTAACAGTGGGTACAACGAAGGTTACATTTTTCAGTAATATGCCACTGAAAATAGAACTCTTCTAAATCAATGCTGCCGGGATTTTTAGTAAATGTACTTGGTTCTGGATTATTCATCGACAGTGCCTGTCACCTCAAAATATACTATGACTGAAAAACATGCAATGCTGCGAAGACAATAAAGCTTCTACAATTATTTCCAAAAAAGTACATAAAAAGTAGGATAAAAATACAGTCTTCTAATACAGCCTAAGTGCCATTTTAATATAAAGTTACGGGTAGTAAAGAAAAAAAATTACACTAAAAGTTCGTAAAAAGTTCAGAAGTATTACATTTTTCAGGATAAACTACTCTTTAAAATCTCACAGGATAGCTCTCACAGCGTAATCTTCCGGGTTGTTCCTTAGTCTTTCTACCGCGGCCCAATATGTTTCGTAGAGGCTCTTGTAGTAAAACTTTTCTCCGGGTAAAGGTTTTGAACTATACCTTGCCAATTGGACTTCAATTATTGAATATTTAAAGGGGCTGCGGCCTCCAGAAACTTGGACTGAGATAGAACAGATGATGGAGCCAAGACGAAAATGAGCGTTTTCTGCGTTTTTAGACGTGGCGTGTAAATTTAACCATATATTTTAATAGTGATAAGAAGTTTTTCAGCTTTTCTTCTTATCATTCTTATATTTCTTAGAACCTAATACTACAACGCCATTTAGGTTTCCAAAATGCAGCAACGTATAGCTGATAAATCAATACCAATTTCACGCAATCGCCTGCGCTTCTCTCGAATATGGCAACGACGAGAACGGACTATACGCAACTGCGTTAATGTAATAATTCCTGCTGTTTTTTCTAACAATCTTTCTCTCACTTTTCCCGTCAGCCATAAAGATCGAACCAGTGCCGAAGAAGCTGTGCGAATCTGGCAAACCGTCAACTCCGGATTTTTCCCCCCGCCACAATTGATGTACCTT
>SDBS01008187.1_pt1 | contig 10115 bp, 11 predicted proteins | sample 2277091 | NCBI WGS metagenome assembly SDBS01 (sample SAMN10404972, study PRJNA504765) | marine sediment metagenome | isolation source: marine sediment core GS10_PC15, 163 cmbsf | place: Arctic Ocean: Southern Knipovich Ridge | collected 2010 | reverse complement strand
ATGCGAGCGTAAGTGCATCTTGGGATATGTCAATCAGCTCAACTTCAGCACTTTTCATCTTGCTTTTAAGATATAATCCAATACATCCGCCGCCGCAGCCGACATCCAGTATTTGAGGCGATTCAAACTTCTTTGCCATATCAAGTGCAATGAGTGCAAGATATTCGGTTTCAGGTCGTGGTATTAATGCTCTTTTGTCTGTTATTATTTTTATATCAATAAACTGCCACATGCCTAATATATATTGTATCGGCTCATCTGATGCAAGCCTTCTTTTAATATTTATTATTTTAAGCTCCTGCTCAAATGAGAGCTTATTATCAAGCATTAGCAGTAATTCTGCAGTGTTTATATCGAGTACTTTGGAAACTGCCCAATTTGCCTCTTGCTTTGAACTTATCAAGACAAGTAATTCAATCGCTTGTCTGCATGTCATCTATAACATCTTCTTTTTTATCATCTTCATTAAATGCCTTTGGATACTCATAACCTGCAGGCGCAGTTTTTTCATACCAATATTCATCCATTACACATAACGCAGAAGATATTGCGCATTTTATCATATCCTCATCAGGTTCACTTGTAGTCAGCTTCTGGAGCTGCTTTCCCGGCCATGATATAATTTTTGTAAATAGATTATCAAATTTTGCAAGCAGCATAAGCATCTCATATGAAATTGCGGCAACAACAGGTAATAATGCCAGCCTTATTGCAAGCCTTATGAGCAGCGACTGTCCATTCCAGCCGGTCAGCGAAAATACCAAAACTGCAATTATCATAACAAGAACCAAAAAGCTTGTTCCGCAGCGAGGATGATATGTCGTATGCTTTTTTGCATTTTCAACTGTCAATTTTTCATTGCTTTCAAAAGTATTGATTACTTTATGTTCTGCACCATGATAACCAAAAAAACGTTTTATATCCTTCATTTGTGAAATTGATATTATATATATAAGAAATAAGGACAATCTAATGCCGCCTTCAAAAAAGTTTACAGCAACAGAAGATGATATTCCCCCGGATATCCAATTAGTTATGAAGTTTGGAAGCAGGAAAAACAAACCAATTGCAAGGAATATTCCAATAACCAATGAAAATCCGGTTAGGATATCCATAATATCCCTGCCTGTTTTCTTTGACAGCCACTTTTCAAACCTGCTCGGTTTTTCTTCATCAAGACCCAGCATTTTTACACTATCATTAAGACACCCCATGCCTAATTTCATAATGTCTATAAAATTCGTAACACCTCTTAAAAATACCCATTTTTTATACCAGGGCTTTTCATCTGAAGGTTTAATATTATATTTTTTTAGTGTCAGATAACCGTCTTCACGACGAACGGTTACCGCAATGTTATTACCTTTTCTCATCATGACACCTTCCATGACGGCCTGACCACCTATGTTAGGTCTTTTCTTCATAATTGCTCCCTTGTTAAATAAGAAAATACAGAACACGAAAAGTGCGTTCTGTATTATAAGTTTTATAAATTTGCAGCTAGATACCGTAACGTTTGTTAAACTTATCTACACGTCCGCCGCTATCTATCAGCTTTTGTTTGCCGGTGAAAAACGGATGGCATTTTGAACATATCTCAACACGAATTTCTTCTTTGGCAGAAGATGATTCGAATGCTTCACCACATGCACATTTTATTACGCACTTTTTTAATTCAGGATGTATTTTTGCTTTCATATCGGCCACTTTTCCTTTCTAACCGAGTGGTTTTTTAACTATCACAGCTTATACAAAGCCATTAAATTCGTCTATTTGGCATAAACTGTGCAACGATTATTATATCATATAATTTCATATCGTCAATGTTTTTTTTAGGAAGCCACTGATTAATTGCTTTGTGCGATTTGGCTGGAGAATTTCGTTCATAGTGTACACAACATATTGTAGTTATAGCAGAGTCTACCACTAGATATGGTGTGTGTGCTATGGGCTAAATAATCAGTCAAGGTGTGCGAATGAATTAATCAGTGGTTCCTTAGTGTGTTATCTCAACGGATTTGCCATAGTACCAATCATCAAAATTCCACCCGTTTGATTATCTATAGCCGCAAATAAAAATGGTCTGTTTACAGAAAAGAAATATTCTCCGTTTCCCCGTGCACGAGTTAAGTCAATTGCTGTAATATCAGAAGGTTTTGCTCCATTTTCAATAGCACGTACTATTGTGGTCTGCCAAATATCACCGAGATAAAAACCATCACCCATATTTGAAAAGTCTGCAAGGCTTTTGTCAAACATATCACCTGCACCCATTTTGCTAAGCGGCTCTTTAAACGATTTTACCTGATACCAATCAATCTTCGGCATGTTTATGAAATGGTTTACATCTGCTGCAATCAATCTCCACAGCTCAATATCATCCGCACTCAATGTATCCAGGAAAATTTCAAGAGGCACATCTTCAGGAGGCATTATGATTGCAAATAAGGTTTGTCCGCCATCCATCGGCAAAAATCCTGCTGTCACATCTTCATCCTCGTAAAGCTTCATATTCATTTTACCGCGCATTGTCGGGGCGGCTACACCCTTGCTTTCACTTATGCCGAAAGGCATCAGGCGCGTATTATCAGGGTCAAACTCCATTTCCCAGATAGAATCAAGTGCATTTACGTTTATGAGTAATGTAAGAAGATCCTCCGGCAGTTCATCGATACGTACAAGTTCGGTTACACGACCGGAAGTAGCTTCATCGCCCCAGTCATTAATTTCTATTTCAGCTCGATCGGAATTAAAATTCATAAACTTAATTAGTATGTCAAAATTATTTTCAATACTTACCGCATAGCTTTCTTTTATTGAAGGACCTTCATCTATAAACAAGCCGCTTCCTGTTTCATACCAAAGACCTTTAAGCTCATTAAGACGATCAACAATTTCTGCACACTGCGCAGTCGCAGCATCAAAGTCCGGATAGGTCATGCCCAATGTATTATCTATGCCTTCTGCTGTTGCATTTTTTGCACCCATCCTGAGCATGGTCAAAGTAATTCCTATTGAAATTGGCGAGATTATAATGTTTTCTTCAGCCTGTCTGGAGTTTTTAAGCAGTTCGAGTGCAAATTGATTATATGTAGTAAAAGTAATATCATTTACTACAGGCAGCGTTTCCTCGGCTATAATCTCTTCTTTTTTACATCCTTGCATAAAAAGCAATGCTATAATTAATAACAGCGATATTAAAATGAGTTTGTTATGTTTTATATTTATCATATGCTTTATTCGCTTGTTTTTATCATTAATGCAGATATATCATTATCTTTGGTTTTAACTGATTTTTCCATAGCTGCAGTCGTTAATACTTTTGCACAGTTTTGAAATATGCCCTCATAACCATTAACTGTATCAATTATCTCATCTTCGCTGAGTATATTATAAAGCCCATCTGAACAAAACAGTAAAATATCACCTTCCTGCATTATTATAGGCACATCATTCATATCAATATAGTTCACTCCACCGACGCCTATATAACTTATAAGATCGTTTCTGTGAGGATCATTTTGAGCTTCAATTACATCCAATTCGCCTTTTTTAACTCTATTATCAAGTTCAATGCTGTATGTGTGTTCGCTGGTAAGTTGTTTTGCATTTCCGGATCTGAAATGATAAAGCCTTGCTGCACCTACTCCTATAATGTAGAGTTCATTATTCATCAGCACACATGCAAGTAAACTTGTACCTGATTTTTCCGAGTTTGTAAACTTCATTATTTCGGCATCAAGTTTATCAATTATGTTTTCAAAGAAATCCTGTATACTGCTTTCTTGTCTGTCTTCACTATAAAATTTGTCCATAATTCTTTTTGATATATATGCAGGTGTATCCTCATCGGATTCAATTCCATCACACAGCATTGCCAGATAACCGTTTTTTCTTAATACATCATCATCTATGTCGTGTGCTATGCGTATGGAGTCACGCACTTTATATGCATTTGTTTTTATAGAGTTACCTACTTCAATTTCAGAATATGCTCTTTGGGGTTCGACATATTCTTTAGTCTTTTTCGGCACATATACTTCATCATCATCATTATAGATTTCACCATCATAACTATCATAGCCTTCTTCTGATTCCTGCATATCAACTTCTTTTTTGCCAAACTTTAAATATATGCCAGAACCAATTAAGCCGAGTCCGACTAAAAGCCCTGCAAATAAAACTATTGTCATGGTTTGTGACATTGGGTTTTGCGCACCTGATATGACATCTAAAAATAAATTAATCATTCTAAACCTCAGTTGAATTTTATCTCTATCGGTACTGTTGAATAATACATTATTGCGCACTAGTGGTGAAAATTCTGCCAAGCACATCCACTACATGTAGATACCTATGGGTAGCACCACAATATATAGTGTATGTGCTATGGGCGAAATTCTTCGCTAAGGCGTGCGAATGAATTAATCAGTGTTTCCTTAGATAGGAGATTAATCTATGAGTCATTTGATAATGGGACTTGCACACATTGGTATTAAGACATTAGACACACAAAAATCACTGGATTTTTACACAAAATTATTGGGATTTCAACAATTTTACAGCAAAAAAATGGGAAACGGTACCGAAATAAGTTTTATCAGAGCCGGCGGATGTATTATTGAACTGATTTGCAGCTCAAAATACAAACAAGACGATATGAACAAGGAAGGCACCATAGCTCACGTAGCACTCGAAGTTATTAATATTGATGATATCATATCATCTCTAAAAAAAGCCGGAATTGATAGTTTTCAGAGTCCATCAACAATCGATTTTGATGATTTGTTCCCGTTGGGCAGCAGGATAATATTTTTTAAAGGACCTTCCGGAGAAATAATTGAATTATTTCAATATTCACCAAAATAAATAGTACATGTTTTGCTATAGAATTGATTGGGTCTGATAAATAATTACTTTTTATTGATTGGCGAGGATAGGTTTTATTTAGTACAATCAATATATTGTAGTGCTACCCATAGAGTACCACAAGATATAGTGGTTGAGATAAATGAAATATGGACCGCCAAGCGATGATAATGAATTATTGGGCAGACCTTGATTGTAAAATTAATAAAACTGCATTTACACGACTGGCGTTTAATGATATTATAGTAGATACAAATATTCAAGGAGTTGACTATGAAAAAATATGTAATTATATTTATTGTAATTATTGCTTTGTTCTCTACAGTGTTTTTTACCGGCTGTGCAAACAGGGTTCTTTATGGTACCTGGCAGTTAAAAGAGACAATAAATGCCGAAACATTTGAAAGCACTACACCTATGTTTGCAAATATAATGGTATTTACTGTAAATAGAAACGGCACAGTAACTTTTATAGATAAAGAGTTTGGAACATTTACAAAATCAAGAAATGAGTTTCGTTTTATTGAAACTTCCGATGAAGAAGAATATATGGATATAACAGGTGCCTGGGAATTAAACGGCGGAGATTTATATATCTGGCCGGATGATATTCCTGTATTTTATCACTTAGTCGCAATACAAAAGAAAGCTGAATAAAATGAAGAAAATATTGGCCGTGTTACTTGCTTGTATATTGCTTACAGCATGCAGCACTGCTTCTGATGTATCTCTTGAAACCATTGAAAAGTCAGGATATTTTATAGCAGGATATAATGCTGATAATTATCATACCTATGGAGGATATGGTCTTGCAATAGATATAATAAAACATGCCGGCGACAGAATGGGTTTTAGTGCCCCCATATATCCTGTCAATAGCTATGATTGGCAGACTCATCTGGCAAATCAAACAATTGACGTTATGCTGTGCGAAAATTCTTTAGATGATTTGCAGACTGTAGAACTTTTTAACGATCAAATCGTAATGATTTCTCGTGATGATACAAAGATAACAAAAATAGGCTTAATGGATTCAAAGTCCTGCATAGAAGCTAAAAATAATCTAAAAAACCAAAATTATGAATTCATCTACTATTCCGACAGCACATTGTTATTAAATGATTTGGAAATCAACATAATCGATTCTGCGATAATATCCGAATATGAAATAAATTTATTAAGTAATATATCAGATTATTCAATAGAAAATCTTAACTTACTACCCGTAACATTTGTTGTATTAAAAGACAATCTGACATTTTATAATGCACTAAATTCGATACTTGCACAAATGGTTGACGATGGTACAATTGAAAGATTAAAGCTGGAATCAAAAGCAGTCTCAAATTAGAAGTTTGACTATATCATTAAAAAGATATATTATCATATTATGAAAAACTTGCTGCCTGATAAGATATTAACACAAAGAAAGACGGCCAGAAAGGCTGATGCCAGAGGTCCTTATTTCAGAGACCAGACAGCAATAATACACTCTACGCCATTTCGAAGATTAAAACATAAAACACAAGTTTTTTTTGCTCCTGAAAATGACCATTTATGCACCAGAATTGAACATGTCCTGCATGTTGCTACAATTGCCGCAGCAATTTGCAAGGGATTAAATTCAAAGGGATGGGATTTATCTATAGAGCTTGCATATGCCGCAGGTCTTGGTCATGATTTAGGACATGCGCCATTTGGTCATAGTGGAGAAAGTGTGCTTAATTCAAAAACTGCAAATGGATTCTGCCATGAAATACATTCACTAAGAGTAGTGGATTATTTAGTACGACATGGTTTAGGTCTGAATTTAACATATGGAGTGCGTGATGCCATTTTATGCCATAACGGCGAAAGATTTGAGCAGTATTTACAGCCTATACAAAGCCATATCAAACTAGAAAATAAATTAAGCTCTGAAAGAATACCTTCAACATGGGAAGGCTGTTTTGTGCGTTTTGCGGATAAAATTGCATACTTAGGTCGTGATATTGAAGATGCACTGGCTGTTGGCATAATAGATAGAGCCGATGTACCAAAAGAAATATCTGAACATCTAGGTCAATCAAACGGAGAAATAATCAATTCTCTTGTCATAGATATTATAGAAAATTCAGCAAAGACCAGCAGAGTGGGATTCAGCGATAAAAAATATCATCTGCTGAAGAAGTTAAGAACATTTAATTATGATAAAATCTATAAAAACCAGACTATTTTATTCTATGAAAGAGATTGCATTTTTAAGCTTAATTCTTTGTTTGATTACTATGAGAAATATTATGACGAGATAATTAATGACAAGATAAGCAATGAAGTAGCTGTATCATTTTCTAATTATTATAATAACATGAAAGAATTTTACAAAAAGCAAGATGCTGATAAAAATATTATACTTGTGGATTATATTGCCGGCATGACAGATAATTATGCCATATCAAGCTATGAGGCTTTGCTGCGATAGGTCCAAATCTTATTCAAAATAAAATTAAGCGGCATAGTAAAACATATTGTTAATGCCTGTGACCATATTTTTTGAATTGAAACTATATCAACCCACAGCCACATAAGTATCGAATTAACACCGAGTACCACTAGATTTACAATTACAAATTTTACAGCATTGTTGAGAGTTTTCTTTCGTTTGAATACTATTTTTGAAGACCAAATATAGCCATTTATAACACCACAACTATATCCGATAGGACTTGCGATATAATATGGCACCTGAAATCTTATCAATAATGCATATATACCCATTGTAATTAAAGTATTCGATGCACCTACCAAAGAAAATATTATAAATTGCTTGTATTTTTTAAATAAATTGATAATTTTCTCTTTCATGCTGATATTATAACGTTTTTTTTATATTTAAACAAATATTTACATATTTTAGCAGCTTTAGCATTATGGTGTCCCAAATCAGGGACACTTGTTATTATATAGTATAGATATAACTATCAAAAGGATAAGAGTATGAAAGAAATTATAAATAATCACAAAAAAGAAATATCAATTTACTTGACAGCGGGTGCACTGCTTCTTGCGGCATATTTAATAATAGGAAAATTCATGCCCATAATTTTAGCATGCAGGGTAATTATTGATTAATCATCAATTTCTATATCGCCCTGACCTGATATTCTAAGATAATCAAGTGCCTGTCTATGTATATCAAGATGTATCTTGGACGTATCATCAAGTGCGCTCATAATATCTTTCATATTTTCAAAAGGAAAAATATTTCTGATTCTGCTTTCAAGTGATGACGGATATTCCTTATTGTATTTTGCAGGTTCGTTATATTCTGTTAGACGATAATATTTTGACTCTACAAATGTATAAACCATTCTTGCAGCAGTTTCCACATGATAATCAGGTGCTAAAACAGCAGGAATTATCTTATCTGTTTTCTCATCTATGCTTTCTTTAATAATGCTGTAACCTGCATATCCTACAAGTGCATATACCCTGAGAGTTAAAAGTCGTTTGGATGCATATTCTGCTATTGTATAAATATTATAATTTAGAAAATATGCTTCTGACAATCCATATTTTTGAACTAATATGGTCTTTAAATCATGTGCCAGACGAAGTTCTAATGCAGCTTTATCATATTCTGTACGCTCATCGCCAAGTGGTTTTTTTGTCCAGTTTTTTAGTGGTTCAACGAGTGATGATCCTATTTGCAGCAGACAGTTTTCAATAGTGTAATATGCATATTCAGGCATTAAAAAAAGTTCAGAATTTTTGTCAATCCTTGCGTAGAGCATAAAATCCGATGAAATCTCATAGCTGCCCAACAGTTCCTCTTTTACATTATAAATATCTATCCTGTTTTTATATCCCCTCTTGGAAGGCTCAATGTTTATAATACGATTAGGGTTTTCAGCTGCTTCAAGTATCAGCTGTGCAGCATATTCCATGCCTTTAATACGCAGCTTTTCCCCAAATGCGGGTTTAACATCAATATAAACATCCTGATATTTGAGATTAAAAGGAGGATGTATTTTTTCTTCCCAATCATAAATTTCAGGTGCTTCATATTGAGTGGGTTCTTCGACTAAACGTGCTACATCAAAATTCTTGAGACAACCTGTATGAGATATAATAATAGTTAATATAACTAAGATATATGCGATTTTTGATAAAAGTTTCATTTGTGTATTATATCATATATACCACTATTGTAAAATAAATAAATTGTTAATTATAGATGAGTATAGGGACTGTTGAATAATTACTTTTTCTTGATTGGTGAGGATAGATTTTATTTAGGGAACCACTGATTAATTCATTCGTACACCTTGACTGATTATTTAGTCCATAGCACGCACACCATATCTAGTGGTAGGCTCTGCTATCACCACAATATGTTGTGTACACTATGAACAAAATTCTCCAGTCAAATCGCACAAAGCAATTAATCAGTGGCTCCTTAGCATAATCAATATATTGTAGACACTCGTAGAGCACCACAAGATGTAGTGGTTACGATAAATGAAATATAGACCGCCAAGCAGTGATAATGAATTATTGGGCAGTCCCTATATATGAATATTCCTTTCGGAATATTACAATTAATCAAACTCGCAATTAATATATTTTTATGTTAATATACATTAAGTGACTGTTAAATAATTTTCTTTCTGAAGATAAATTTATTTCTTCGAAAATGGATTTTCCAATAGGGGGTCTGTTGAATAGTTGCTTTTTATTGAATTAGCAAGATAGGTTTTATTTAGCACAATCAATATATTGTAGACACTCTTAGAGTACCATAAGATATAGTGATTGAGTATGGATTGCCAAGCGATGATAATGAATTATTCTACAGACCCCAATAGTCATTAAGTTTTATTGGAGGTATCAAATTGAAAAAGAAACTATCACTTATACTGTCAGTATTATTGATTTTATTGCTTGTTTTATTAACCGCATGTTCTAAAGACATAGATGCTAGAACTGTTGTGGCAAAAGTAGATGGTGAAAAGATATATAAAAGTGAATTTAACAGTTATTGGCAAAATGTAAACCAACAAATGGGTATTACCGAGGAAATTTTAGCAGATGAAAAATATACAGATGATATAAACAAGATAAGAAATGATGTTTTGGATAATGTGGTAAACCAATTTGTTATGAGAATTAAACTTGAAGAGATGGGATATTATAATCTTAAAATAAATAAACACAACACAACAACAAATAAAAAAAAAGAAATAAAAAAAAATAAACATGAAACA
>SDBS01008186.1_pt1 | contig 10116 bp, 10 predicted proteins | sample 2277091 | NCBI WGS metagenome assembly SDBS01 (sample SAMN10404972, study PRJNA504765) | marine sediment metagenome | isolation source: marine sediment core GS10_PC15, 163 cmbsf | place: Arctic Ocean: Southern Knipovich Ridge | collected 2010 | reverse complement strand
CCACAGGCAACTGCATCCTCTACGGCGTATTGAATTATAGGTTTATCCAGTAAGGGCAATAGTTCCTTAGGGACGGATTTGCTGAGAGGCAGGAATCTCGTGCCCAAGCCAGCAGCAGGTATGACAGCTTTCCTAATCTTCATCTTATCAAGCGCCAAATTTATTGAGCTTTAAGGCGTTGGCCATTACCAGAGGCATGACATCCACGGCAGGAAACCTTCCCAATCCTCCAGTCGCACATGCCCGCTCCGAAAACTCCGTTACATTGTCTGGACGGCACCATTTCGAATTCACCATGAAAGGCACTGGGTGCCAACTGTGCAATGCTAAAGTTGCCGGCGTGGAATGATCTCCAGCAACAACAAAAACATCAGGGTTCAGCCTGAGTATATTAGGAAGAACAGCATCAAGCTCTTCAATAGCCTGCATTTTAGCATCAAAATCACCATCTTCCCCTCTGGAATCAGGTTTTTTGAAATGAATAAAAAAGAAGTCATAGTCTTGATAATGACTACGCAACTGTTCAGTCTCTTCAACGATATTATTGACTGCGTCAGGTACCTGCATTCCCAGCATTCGGCCCAAACCACGATACATGGGATATACAGCAATAGCACAGGGCTTCAACTTATAGATGTCCGACATAGTAGGAATATTAGGATGTTGGGAGAAACCACGCAGGAGAATCATGTTGGCATGTTTCTCCTGCTGTAGTTTTATTCTCGCCTTGTCGATAAATTCGTTGACTATTTTTGCTGTCCCTCCTGCCTCCGGGGATAAAGGTTTTGTCATCATGGCAGGCAAGCCAACTTGCTGAGGGTCAGAATCTTTCAAATCAGATAGCAGTCCATTCCCTTTAAGGATTAGCACAAATCTATGTCCCTTAACCGGATAGACAGCGATATCAACCCCCTCTATTACTATTTTGTTCAGCGTTTTGCATAGCTCGGTATTTTTTTCTGTATCTATTCGGCCTGCCCTACGGTCAGTAACAATCCCATCGTTATCGACTGTACAGAAATTACCACGAGCCGCTATGTCAGAAGGACTCAACTGTAAATCAATACCCAGAGCCTCTACAATACCTCTTCCAATGCTATATTTCACCGGGTCGTATCCAAATAATGCAAGATGTCCCGGAGTACTTCCTGCAGTAATCCCTGAGCTAATAGGAACAGTAAGCCCACAAAGTGAATGCTGGGCCAGATAATCAAGATTCGGTTTTCTTGCAGATTCCAGCTCGGTCTTTCCAGTTTCAGGATGAGGTAAGCCACCTAATCCATCTATTACAAGAAATACTATTTTTGATATTGATGTATGAGAAAGCGTCCTGAGTTGTTCCATGTCAATCATAATACATAGCATTCTATAGTAGGCATACCCAGTTTGACAAGACAGCAAATCCAGTTGAGGTAGTAGTTTCGTCTCATCTACGGCAACATTACCTAAGAAAGCCAATAACCACATGCCGACGAAATACATTCTACGGTAAATAAAATGACTACCACGCCACAGTTATGGCTAATACTCCCTGAAAATATTTTTTATTGCTATATATCTATATTGTCAGTAAATAAGATAAAATGTTAAACTCAGAAAAGGTAATTAAATATAGTCATCAAGGCAACGTTAAATAAAACAGAGAGGTTATTATGCAGATGATAAGTAGCGGGGTTGGCCTATTATTATTAGGAATAATCAGCCTGGTAGCAGGTATTATAGTTATGATCTTCCCTAAAATACTCAATTACCTGGTGGGAATCTACTTTATAATATCTGGGATAATAGCGATTATAATTTATTTCTAGGCAGAAGTCGACGCTTTGCCAGCTAGCTGTCAGCGCCAGGTGACGAGTAATGAGAGCAATTTTTCATCGTGATTCGGGAGAGGAAGAGCAAGTAAGAATACTGGATATTTTCGTCGATGAAGAAGGGACAGCCAAAGTACTCTTTATCGGTAAAAAAGATGAAATTATCGCGGCACCGATTAATCGATTCACAAATTATGAGGGAGGAGTAAAGGAAAACGATACCTCTAGTCAAACTGAATAGACTGATAATTAATTAGCCAGCACCTATATTTCAACATTAAATAAAAAGGAAAAGGAGGTTGCACAAAATGGTAGGAGGCTATATAGGAAAGATTCTCTGGGTAGACCTTGGAACAGGTACAATGAAAGATGAGGTCCTGGACGAAAAGCTTTGCAGAGATTTCATAGGAGGTTACGGCATAGGGGTTCGGCTTATCTACAGCCGAATGAAAGCCGGAATAGATCCACTGGGACCCGACAACATTCTTGGAGTTATGACTGGCCCGTTCACTGGCACCCCGGCAATTTGTGGCTCGAGATTTCAGGTAGTATGTAAATCACCACTAACCGGTGGATGGGGAGACGGAAACTGCGGCGGCGATTTTGGTCCTTACCTGAAATTCGCCGGCTATGATGGCGTCTTTTTCACCGGTATTTCCGCTAAACCTGTATATCTTTATATAGAAAACGGTAAGGCAGAATTGAGAGATGCCAGCGATTTATGGGGCAAAAACAGTTATGACACCGAAGATATTCTGGCTGAACGATATGGGGCTAAAACAGCAAAGGTCGCTTGCATCGGTCCAGCAGGGGAAAGACTCTCCTTGAGTGCCGCTGTTATGAACTACCATGGGCGAGCTGCCGGTAGATCTGGTGTAGGTGCAGTCATGGGATCCAAGAAACTGAAGGCAATTGTTGCCAATGGAAAAAATGGAGTGACTGTTAATGACCGTCCTAAGGCACTTGAATTGAGAAAGAATTACTCAGCAGCTTTTGAAGGCCATCCTTTCTATGCGCTGTTTAACACCTGGGGGACACCTGGCTTAAATGCAGTATCCGCCCACAGTGGTGATTCTCCAGTTAAGAACTGGGGTGGTGTTGGAGTTGTGGATTTCCCAGAGGCAGACCTCATAAGTGGAGACAGGACAATTGCATTGCAGAAAGAGAAAGAAGGCTGTTGGCATTGCAGTATTCAGTGTGGTGGGCGGATGAAAGCACCAACTGGCGAGTACAAATATCATGAAGGAGAAAGCAAGCCGGAATACGAGACTGCCTGTATGTTTGGCACCAATTGCCTTAATTCGAACCTGGAATCTATCATCATGGCTAATGAAATATGCAACAAGGCAGGGCTTGATACTATCTCTACAGCCGTAGCTATTTCATTCGCTATAGAATGTTATGAGAATGGTCTCATCACCAAAGAGGATACCGATGGCCTAGAGATGACCTGGGGTAATCATGCTTCCATCGTAGCCATGACCGATAAGATAGCCAAAGAAGAAGGTTTTGGTGCATTACTGGCACAGGGAGTTGAGAAAGCAGCAGCTAAAATAGGGAAAGGCTCTGATAAATACGCAATACACGTAGGAGGTCAAGGACTCCCTGCCCATGACCCGAAGCTCGGGTATCATTTCGCCACCCAGTACAAAATGGATTCTACCCCGGGTCGTCATACCCAGGGCAGTGAAGCATTGAATCCTCCAGGGTTATTCCCTGCTTTCGATGAAAAAAGTTACTCCGGCAGGGGAGAAGCTCATACACGAGGCAGCGCTATGATGCATATCATTAACTCAACGGGAATGTGTATGTTTGGATATTTCTGTTTATCCAACGTCGTAGCTATCCCTGAGTTCTTAAAAGCAATAACTGGCTGGGATATCGATCTTGAAGAGGTTATTAAGGCAGGTGATCGTATTGCCAATCTCAGACATGCCTTCAACCTCCGAGAGGGCATTAACCCACTAGAGCGCAAGTTTCCTGATAGAGTGCTTGGTAAACCAGCCCAGACAGTAGGACCTGTCGCTGGCGTAACAGTTGATGAGGATACCTTGTTGAAGGAATACATGGCCGCGATAGATTGGGAACCAGGCACTACGAAGCCAAGCAAGAAAAAATTGCTGGCTCTTGGTCTGGATGACGTGGCTAAGGACCTCTGGGGTTAATAAACACACAACGAGTTTATTCTAACCAACTATAGATTCAGTTAGTTGATTAAGCAGAAGCCAGGCACAAATAAAGATGCCTGGCTTCTGTTTAATGTCCTGAAATTCACTTCTAATGCTGCATAAAGTGAACTTTCAGTCTGGCTAATACCACTAATTTAATATATGCCGTGCTCCCATATTCTATAACTCGAATGTCATTAGATCATGCGCCTCTACTATCTCTCCATCATAGTATTTTCTGATATCTTGAATCTTTGTCCTTAAATTGAGTTCATTACCAAACCAGCTATAAATAATATGGGGCAGTACCAGAGTTTTAACCCTGGCCTCAGTAGCGGTTCTGCCAATATCCTCCGCTGACGGATGCATAACATCAATGAGAAAGATGTCAGCATCTTGAGCAAATTCAGTTAATTCAGATAACCTCGATAGGTCACCACTAACTACAATAGACTTACCCCATTCAGCCGTAAAAAAAGGCGATAACCGCTTGCCTCCTTTAATAAAGGATAGCATAAAAGGTAAGACATGCAAGTGGGGAGAAATAGCCGCTCCTCTTGATATTAGCAGCAAAGCTATATATGACAGAATAACCACGACAAAACATCACAGCTAATTCCAGCCATAGAGATCTGAATAACTCTATATTCTTAGCTCGCATCTTCATACTTTCTAGCTGACACCTTTCAGGAATACCTCTATAACATCCAAATCCCCCTTCTCCACCACTAAATTGAACATTTTATCCTTGGCCTCTGCCGGAATCAGTTCGATGCTCTTAGTAGTGGCAGAATCCCACTTGGCCATCGGGTAGATTATTAAAATCCTATCCTTCTGTTCACCCGTACATTGCAACTGGAGCACTTTCATTCCCGCTAATACATCTTTAGTCATATCAGCCAGACCGAGTTTATTTAATTTCTCATACCTCTCCTCGTTAATCCACAAATTGATAGAACACATTTCAGCCATTTTAAACCTCTTTAAATTTCCTCAGGGAATTTTGCCGACTGCCTACTTCCTATAATGTTGACAACTCAAATAAAGGCTGCCTTCTGCTCAGATATTCCTCTGTACAGAAAGGAGAACCAAAACCATACTTATCGGCAGATTCCATCAATTTATCAAACACTTCTGGCCTAAAGATAAGCTTGGTGGGTTTAACTTTATCCTGTACCATGCTCCTAATCATAGTGCCGCTAAAATTCTGCCTTTCCTGGCTATGTCCACATAACCCGGAGTAGGTTACTTCTCCACATATCGGGCAATACCACCATGCTAAGATACGCACCGGCTTGATATTCAAGCTACCCGCAGGAATCTGGTCAAATATCCTGTGGGCATCATAGGGATCATAATAAGTGCCTACACCAGCGTGATCTCTACCAATCATATGGTGCGTACAGCCCATGTTCTCCCTTAAGATGGCATGAAAGATAGCCTCCTTGGGCCCAGCATATCGCATATCCCATAAGGCAATAGAAACCATGTGGATATCATCTCTAAAATATCTGGCTTCATGTAATGCCTGTTGACCCAAAACAATAGACTCATCTATATAATCTCCCACCCTCTTCGGCCCAATGATACAGTTCACCAGTATACCTGTTCTCAGTTTCTCTACCGACAGCTCCCCATTGGCAGAAAACCAGGCTCCTTTCATCAGCCACTCATGCCCGCTGTGCGGCACATTCCTGGTCTGGTGTGCTACTATCTTCTTCCAGCTTTTCTCAGCAAACTTTTCCCTGAGCTGCTTCGGCGTATACCAGAACTTATCAAACGGTGGATTAAATCGTGGAATATTTACCAGTGTGACTTTTCCCCCGATGAATGTATCTTTCATCTCATTAAACATCCTTACTCCAGGATGCTTTATATCAGTTGTACCCAGCACAGCCTGTGACATTTTCTTAGTGCAATAATTGAAGATACTCCTCACTTCCAGGATAGCTAAAGGCTTATCTTGATAAACAAGAAGTACAGTGTCCCCTTCCTTAATCCCTTTCTCCCTGATTTCTTCACTGGCAATGTCAAACACAATCGGCATAGACCAGAGTATGCCATCTGACAATGCCATACTTTCACACACTGCCTCTACGTCTGCTTTGTCCATAAAGCCCTCTAACGGAGTAAAAAATCCATAGGCAATGTCAATGCACTCCCTGGCAATTCTTCCATTAATCGCTACCCGCTTTAATCCCTGAACACGTTCCCTCGCCTGTGAGGGCGAAACTATCACCCTCTCTACAATTCTTTTACCACCATGACCTATATATTCCACTTAACCTTCTATCCTCTCTATATTTTTGGGACGAAAAAACTACTACACAGCTCACCATTCTGGAAAGCTTTTCCTAAAGATGGGAAGCATTCCTGACACTTTTTGAGATATGCTATGCCCGAAAAGCACTTGAGCTATACAACCCGTTCCATGAGGCTAACTTCTCTGGGGCAAGTGTTTTTCCTGCCAGACCCTCGTAGTCAGGACCATAGCGATAGGCTCTAAACATCCAGTTAGTTATCCCCTGTTCCATCTTTCCATAAAATGGACTGACAAATTCCCATACTATCTCGCCTTTCTCAGTTATCTCAAAAATTCGCCCTTGCGTAGCTGCGCAAATCAAAGTGTTACCATTTGGCAGTCGCTGAGTACCAGAGCAAACCGCGCTATAGAAATCGCTTGGTGGGCTGCCTTTATACTCCCACACGATTTCCCTGGTTTTTGGATTGAGCTCGATTACCAGCGATACATTCACATCAACACCTGGGCGATGTGCCCCATTGTCAAATATCAGCAAATTTCCGTTAGGCAGCTGATGTGGGTCATGTGGATGTGCCAGTTCTCCTAAACCATGACCCCACTTCCACTTGATATCGCCCGTCCCCTTGTCAACAATACAAATAGTATTAATATTACGAAAACTGACAAGTATGTCCCCACTGTCAAGGACAATGCAGGCGTTACCATGTGTCCACTCTCGGCGATCACATAGAGGACAGATACTATCCTCCACGGGGTCTAAATGCTCGTATGAAAACCACTCCCAGACCACCTTGCCTTCGGGAGTAACTTCATTAAAGTTAGCGCACCACATTTTCCCATTATCCTCAGTTTCCGGAAGGCCGCCTTGAATTTTCACCATAATTTCATGAGGTACCTGTACATACCTGAGAAGCATGGTGTTTCCATTTTCCATGCGGCAAAAGTCGTGATGCGCAAAAGGATCCTCATATTCCCATATCAGGTTGTTATCCCAATCCACCTCTCGCACCAATCCGCTCCGGCCGGCGAGCTCGGGCACACCTGCTCGGATCCTTTTCTCCTCATCACCCTTACAGCTATAAACCAAGTGCCCGTTGGGCAAAAGCCTTCCGTATTCTCGCGGTAAAGCAGGTATTGTCCAGCGATGAACCATCCGACCTTGCATATCCATCAACCACACGTCCTTACATCCCTTCGGAGCAAATAATGTATACCCATTATAAGCCCTTGACGTGTCATAAAAAGTCACACCATAATTATACCTATTCATTGCATATCGTCCTTTCATCCAAGAGTAATTCTTTTAATTGAAACCCAAAAAGTACTTTTAAATACCCAACCAGGAGAAGGCCACAAGCAACAGCACTATCTACGCTTGTAGGCCTTCCCTCTTAACCTTAACAAAGCTCAGACTCCCTGAAAGTATTCAACCAGTATATGCCGAACTCAAAGAATATGGCATTGATGTTAGCACTTAGTTACATATATCCAAACCTGCGCATCCTCGCCATTGCCTTTTCCTTGTCCTGTCTTCTACCAGCTCTTTCAGATATGTGTTCCAGGTCCTGCTCCCAGGCAGGCACGCCAATCGCTCCCGGATTGCTGGTAGTTCTGGCTCCCAGGGAGCGGTAGCCTATTTCATAGAGTGGACAATAGGGGATGTTATATAGCTTGTAGGTATTCCATTCATCCCTCTCCGTGAAATGCAGAATCGAAGAGATTCTAATATGCTCTGGGATTAAGTATCCCTCCTCTTTTTTCGTGAAGTATTCATCTTCTTTCCTTTCTGCCTGCTCATCTCGCCGCAGAGCCATAAACATAGCCTTTACATTATATTTCTCAATGAACTGGTTAAACATAACTGTTTTCATCAGGTGATTGCCTTCAGTAGATTCCGCTTCAAAGGTAAACTCTTCCTTCTCAGAACCAATCCGCTTTAGCTCAGCCCGATTGCGCTCGTGTAAATCCTTCACCTTAACTGTACTACCTAAATGACTCATAGCACTCTTAAGCACATCAAAGTTACAAAACCACTCAAGGTCTATATTCCACTTTTCCGATATCCTTATTAGAAAGTCTGTTATCTCCGGAAAGGCATCACCTTCGTCAATCGTCATAACCCTGGGAAGAGTGATATTGTTCTCCACACACACCTGACGAATTATCCACAGGTTCAGGGTGCTGTCTTTCCCTCCTGTCCATGTGATAGCTGTGCTAGCAGGGTCAAACTTCTGGAATGCTTCGCGAACCACCTCCTTTGATTTCGTCACTAGTTCTGCACACCTGTTTGCTTTGTCCTTTTCTACCATTTTTGTTCTCCTCTCTTTTTATTCTATTTCTGTTTATTGTTTCCCTATTTTTAATTCTCTACAGTGACCTGCCCCCCAAAAACTAGTCCAACAGTAATGTTAGACTAAGAAAAGGGGGAAACATGACAAAGGGAGTATATAATACGGAACAGGTCATCAACAAATTTCAGTGTTGCTTCCGGGCCACAATCAATAAGAATGCAATCATCCCCAGCAATTATTAATTGGCTCGACCCTCCACGAGGAGGTACAGGTGTGAGCCTGGGCCCCCCAGTCCCTAGTAGCACAAGTTTAAAAGAGCTTTCCATTCAAATCCTCCATCATCGCAAGATATAATTTTCTAACTGTACCAAATAATATTAGTAATGTAGTATGAATACTATCACCCCGAAGCTATATTATATGAGTCTATTCTTGCTGAAACAGGTCACCACGTCAATGTAGAAAATGGACTTTATATTACAGCGTGGTGGGCGCTACAGGACGATAGGTAAAACTTTTAGATTAGCTATTAATCTAACTGCCTGACAAACCTCTAATTTAAAAGACATGTATAGTACAATTATCAATATTCATCACATGGAGATAAATACACAATGCTTGAAACTCACGGTATGACCATTGCCAACCAGTCAGGAGTGACACACCAGCAAATAGAGGCTGTCAGGTCACTGTTTGATGCGGGAGCGACTATTCCATTCATTGCACGCTATCGCAAGGAGAAAACGGGGTCACTTGACGAGGTGGTACTAAGCGAAATACGGGACGGTCTGGCACGGCTGGCAGCACTCGATAGTCGGCGCCAGGTGATTCTGAAATCCCTTGAAGAACAGAATGTACTCACTGTCGAGTTACGCAGTTCCGTCGAATCGGCGGCGACCTTAACTGTATTGGAGGATATTTACCTTCCATACCGCCCCAAACGGCGCACCCGGGCCACCATGGCAAAAGAAAAGGGGCTTCAGTCTCTCGCCGAGCTGATACTGGTCCAGGAGGTTGCTGACCCGTCTCACGAAGCTCTCGCGTTCGTGAACATGAAAAAGGGCGTCGATTCTATTGAGGATGCCCTAGCCGGAGCCCGTGACATCATTGCCGAATGGGTCAACGAAGACACCCAGGCAAGGCAGATCATACGCAGGCTTTTTTACAGGGAAGGCGTCATTCAATCAAGCGTGGTTAAAGGTAAGGAAGGCGTAGGTATCAAATATAGCAATTATTTTGACTGGCAGGAGCCGGTTGCCCGAGTGCCCAGTCACCGGATACTGGCCATGTTGCGTGGCGAGAACGAGGGATTCCTGAAACTCGGGATAAGACCACCTCAAGAAAAAGCTCTGTCATTCCTGCACCGACGCTTCGTTAAAAGTACCGGTTCCGCCTCAGCACAGGTAGTTCAGGCTGTAGAGGATAGCTATCTGAGATTACTGGCGCACTCTATTGAAACTGATATCCGTCAGCAGGCTAAAATGCGCGCTGATGACGAGGCACTCCGTGTCTTTGCGCGCAATCTGCGTGAAACACTCATGGCTCCACCAATGGGGCCGCGGGCTGTACTGGCCATCGACCCC
>SDBS01008184.1_pt1 | contig 10116 bp, 6 predicted proteins | sample 2277091 | NCBI WGS metagenome assembly SDBS01 (sample SAMN10404972, study PRJNA504765) | marine sediment metagenome | isolation source: marine sediment core GS10_PC15, 163 cmbsf | place: Arctic Ocean: Southern Knipovich Ridge | collected 2010 | reverse complement strand
TCACAGGGCGGGCACAGTTGGCAGCTCGTGATCAGCCCCGGCGGCTACTCCGGCCGCGGCGCGATGCAGGCCCTGCCGGATAATGGGACAAACGAGGATACTAATTTTGTCGCCAACAGCCCGTGGCTGGACTTCCAGGTGGACTTCCAGACCACCGGAACGTATTCGGTTCGTCTGCGAGGCTACACAACGGGCAACGGCAACGACACCTGCCACGTCGGCCTGGACGCTTCAGCCGTGGATACCTCTGATCGGGTCGGGAACTTTTCGCACGGCCAATGGTACTGGGAGGATGGCACGACCGACGGACCAGGCGCTACGCTGGAGATCGACACGACGGGGCTTCACACGATCAACGTCTGGATGTGCGAGGACGGATTCACACTCGATCAGTTGGAACTATCATTTGTGCCGCCCGCGCCAGACCACCCTTATCTGCTATTGACACCAGCGGATCTTCCGGAGATACGCCAGCGATCCCAGCAGCAGCCCGCTTTGAGATTCAGGCAGGCGCTGCAGCAGCAGTCGAGCCAGCTGAACCCCGGCCAGTTGGCAGGTCCGGGGCGGTTACCTACGTACACCGACCGTGTTCACGCCAGCCGCATGACTATGTCAGCGCTGGAGGGACTGCTCGCCGAAGACAGCTGGCGGATATCCCGGGCAAAGGAGGCGCTTCTCAACCTGACCAGTTGGACTTACGCCGGCAGTACTCCCAACATGTCTCACGGCGGAATAATGCGCAATTCGGCTTTGTCGTACGACCTGTTGTTCAACGAGCTTTTGCTTAGCGAGAGGCAACAGGTGGAGAACTTTATGGCCATGGTCGCCAACTTCGTCTACGACGGTCAGGCTGGCGGCGGACATTGGACCGTCCACGGATCGCGCGGGGCGAACTGGCGGGCCACGATGTACTCCGGGATGGGCATGGTGGGCCTGGCGTTGAAGGGCGTACATCCGGACGCCAATACATGGATCGCCGAGGCCAGCGGGATACTGAAGGACATTCTCGATTACGACTTCGACGGCGAAGGAGGCATATACGAAGCCTTGGCGCGCTACTCCCTCAACGTCACCTATCACAGCATCCTACCGACGATGGAAGCCCTGCGCCGAGTAACGGGCGAAGACCTTTTCGACTGGAACAACCAGGTGCTCTATCGCGCGACCCCGTTCATCGCGTACATGCTCTACCCGACCTATGACGCAATGCCGTGCATCGGCGACAGCGACGCTTACCCTTACTCGATAGGCTTGGGTTTGGTGAAGGCGGCCGCCGAGTACAATGACGGCCTGGCGGCGTGGTATCTCGACGAACTCATTCAGCATGGCTGGAGCCCGGGATCGGATTCGGCCATCTGCGGGACCCTCTGGGCCAGGCCCGTCGCCACCGAAGACCCGAATACCTCCCCAAGGCTTTCGGAGGCTTACGCCTATAACAACGACGCGGCGACCAAGCAGATAGATCAAACCACCGATCACGCCACCGGCCATGTCGTTCTGCGAACCGGTTTCACGGACACCGAGGATATCTACTTTGCCTGTCAGGCCGCGGACTGCCAGGGCTTCCACGATCACGCCGACAAGGGCAGTTACGTCCTGGCAGCATACGGGGTGAAGTTCCTTCGCGACTATTTCGCGGGCAGCTACGACGGGGCGGAGTTTGTCTATCGTCACAGCGGAGAAGCCCACCAGACCGTGCTGGTCGACGGGATCGGCCAGGGAACCCAGGAGCACGGGCTGACCGACCCCTACTACTTCACGAAAGTTGCCGACGTGGAGACCCTCGAAATCCACACCGGGTACGACTACGTGCGGATGAATCTTGTAACGGCTTACCGCTTCAACCCATCCAACAGCACGATGCAAAAGGCGATGCGGCACGTGGTATTCATCCGCAAGCCTGCCAGGGAAGGCTACTTCGTCGTCATCGACGATGTGAAGAGGGACGATAGCACGCACACGTATTCGCATCCGTTCCATTACGAACCCGAGGTGTCGGTCAAAACGGCTCAGAACGGACTTGTCATCTTGGGCAACTCAACGGCAGATCTGCACATTTCCGCCGTTGTCCCGGATACGTTGACGGCGAGCCAGCAGACGAAGTACAACGATTCGTTCGTGATGCTGACGTGCAGCCAGCCTGTCGTCCGCTTCGTAATGGTAACCGTGCTCTACCCCGCAAGGGCCGGCGAGCAGGTCCCTGCGTTCACGCCGATCGACGACGGCAACACAGCGGGCGTAGAGATCGATGGGGTATATGTCGAATACGACAAGTCTACCGACACAGTCTCGGTCAGCGGGAACCTTTCCAACGTGACGGCGCGCCAGGGCGGCCAATAGACTTTCTCCATCCTACCGTTTGCGTCTGACTTGCCGGAGGCTCTGAGCTTGCCCAGTAGCTGGTTGGCTCACCTGGCTTGGCGCCGTTGAAGCGTAGGCGCAAATCCTGAGCCCCGGCGCGCCGGGGTCGAAGGAACCCGCCTGAGCGAAAGTCCCGACGCAGGTCGGGGCTGGCTATCGGCGGGCTGGCGCTGATTGGGCGGAGAGGCAAGAATTACGACGATCTTGACTCGGAGATCGATTGAAAGCCGCTGGGCCTTTCGGCTGCCCCTTCCAATCCGCCGACAGTCTTTCATGACCAGCAGTAATCTCAGATCCACTCGAATTGCCGCAAGTTATTGGGCCCTGCAGGATTCGAACCTGCGACCAATGGATTATGAGTCCACTGCTCTAACCGCTGAGCTAAGGGCCCGCCAAATTGACTCTACCCCAGCCGCCCTTGATGGTCAAGAAGGCAGCAATACCAGGCTGGAAATGCTGCGGGGCAGCTATCGCTATAACCTGCAACACACCTGACCCGCTGAAATCGGCGGGCCATCTTTGCCAAGCCGCCGGTGGGATTCTATAATTAAGACAGCACGGAGGAAGTGCAGATCCCGAGCAGGAGGCAGGGAGGGAAAGAATGGTTGCTGGGCACGTCAGAACTGTCAAACATCACATGAGTCGCTTGTCCTACCGCGATGCAGCCGACATCGCAGAGCAGGTGCGTTGTGACGCCTCCGCGGACTTGGTCGTGGTCGATCTGGTCCACACTACTGAGGCTACCACGGCGGCCTTTGCACGGCTTGTTGTCCTGAGGCGTGCACTACGCAGATTCGGCGGAGACTTGCATCTGGTTCACCTTCACGGCCGCGCTCGAAAGGTCTACGAGATCAACCGGATGAACAAGCTTCTGCCCTGCGAGCCGGAGTCGGCAGGCCAACTGAGCTGAAGCCGTTTCAGCTCGTCGGCGAGATCGCATCGCACGCGGCCAGCGTCGCTGCCAGGAGGGCAATGGTCGCTGTCTCAACGCGTAGAGTGGTCCGGCCAATCCGCACGCCCACGAATCCGCCTTGCTTTAGAATCTCTCGCTCGCCGTCCGTCAGTCCGCCCTCGGGTCCGACCAGGAGGTGGATTTGACTTTCCCGCGAGGGCGTCGCGGCTTGCAGGGCTTGCCACAGCGGAGCGGCCCTCTCGGCGGCCTCGCCGAACAGACGTATCTCGACGCCCGCCGACCGCTCGCCTTCCGAGCCGGCCGCTGCAAACTCACGAAGCTCCAAAGGCTGCCCGATCTCCGGCAGGAAGTTAAGCCCGGACTGTTTAGCCGCTGCGATGCAATGGCCCAGCCAGCGCTGCCGCTTGGCCTGCGAAAATCTTCCGCCACTTTCATCCGCCAGACCTCCCGCGAGGCTCCGTTCGAAGATCACCGGTTGAAGCGACGCAGCCCCAAGCTCTGTGGTCTTTTCCAGCAGCCAATCGAGGCGTTTGCCCTTCGGAACCGCAAAGGCCAGGTGCACGACCGGCCCTGGCCGCGCGGTGCAGGTGGCAGGCTCTCGGACGGCCACCGTCACCTGGCCCCTGTTGATTTCGACGATCTCCCCGGCGCACGTGCCGCCCCGGCCGTCGAAGAGTTCCACGGCCGCTCCCACACAGAGGCGCAGCACGTGGGCGGCGTGGTGGGCCTCACCACCCGGCAGCGTCACTTGCTGGCCGTCAAGTGAATCGACGAAAAACCGCCGCCTTCCGACTTCTTGTTCCTTGCGCTTCATACGTCCGCAAGCCTTCCCTGCACAGGTTACTGCCTCCGCTGCGGAGAATAAATGCCCAACGGAAATGGTCGCCAATGCAGGTAGTCGGAATTTACTCTCGGCCGGGCACATGTACGGGAGCGTGCGCATCCTTGCGCATTCTTGCGCATTCTTGCGCATTCTTGCGCGCCCTTGCGCGCCCTTGCGCACTGTTGCGCGCCCTTGCGCACTGTTGCGCGCCCTTGCGCAAACTTGCGCACGCTATTTGGTCTAACGCCTTCCGTCAGCGGCAGTTACGAATTTCAGGGTCCAGATCCGGCTGTTTTTCCCTTTTCGGCCTGCCCTGAGCTTGCCGAAGGGGCAATTGGCCTCGTCTCTATTCACTTGTCAAATAGCGTGTTTCAATCGTCAATCATCAATCGTCAATGCCTCTCACCTCTATCCTGGCGGGCGCAGAATGCGACCGCTCCTCACCTTCTCCCGCGACCTACCTCTTTTGCGCGCGCAAATCTGTAACTTGGGCGGGTGTGCAAAACGGCAAGCCTTTTTGGGGCCGGGAGTAAAAAATTCTCATTTTTCGGGGTAACTTTCGGACCAACGATGCATTTTTGCGCGCGCAAATCTGTAACTTGGGCCGCAGAGGCTCAGAGGGCACAGAGAGTTATATGAATTCTCAATAACCGCAGCCTGCAGGCAGTTTAACCCCGGCGCGCCGGGGTCGGTACGACGACGCTTTCGTAGTCTCCGCGCGGCGGGACTCCCGTCCCGCCGCGCTTTGGCTCATATCTACAAAGAGACGAAGAGCTGCCAGGGTGTAGGCTGGGTCGAGCGGAGGGAAGACCCACCTTCATTTTGTTGGGGCTGCGGTATTGTGCTGGAAAAGGTGGGGCTGCGCCCCAGCCTACGTGGGCTGCACCGGATTAGGTCCCTGTCCAAGAATGCGGTTAGCGTCCCTCTATCCCCCGTTCGACAACCATCTACCGCTGCCTTATAAAGGTTCCGCCCTTCGTGAATTCAACAACATGCGGAGCACTATAGTGCCCTTCATCGTCGAACAATTTCTTGTCTTCCCTTCGATAGCATTCGATCTTACTGGAACCGTACCCATGGACTATACTTGCAATCCTTCTTGAAATTGCGATTACATCATCCCACTCAACCGCCCCTGCTGAATAGATTGTCAGAGCAACCTCCGCCTCAGCCTCCTTATGGCACCCAACCCATACGGCCTTCGTCGGCGCGTCCCCTTCTATAAGTACCGGCACCAGCAACACCATGTTCCAGTGCTCCCAGTAGCCAACACACTGATGGAAACCTTCTTGGTATTCCCTGATCTCCCGTTCAAGAGATTCTCGGATTTCCTTTGTTGGTGCCTTGCCCACTGTCCTCTTAGCACGTTCCACCGATCTTTTCGCTCCCTCGCGCCACTCCTCGAAGACCCTCGTCATTCCACGTGAGGGTTTGTACACGTATCCATTTACGAACACCTCCGTCTGACCCCGAAGAATGCACCGCCAGGAGAGCGTGCCTACTTCCTCGACATTCAGTTGCGCTTCCTCTCCGTTACGTCTTATTGTCTCTTCTTCGCAACTTGTCATCGACACGGTCAAGATCGCAAGGACCATTATGTGCAGTACCCGTTCCATTCTCTCTGCCTGTGAGTGAGATATTAGGCTCTATCTTGTCCTAAGAAATAGCGACGCTAACCATGTTTTGGCAAATAGAAAAGCAAGAAAGGCAGAAACTCCGGTTAGCGTCGCCAGATTTCCCGGCCACCCGGCGCGATCTTGCCTTGCCCCCCTCAACCGCTGCACCGGATTCGGTTCCTGTCCAAAAATGCGGTTAGCGACCCTGTATTCCCGCCTACGAAACTGCCAGGGTGTAGGCTGGGTCGAGTGGAACGAAGACCCACCTTCATTTTGTTGGGGATGCGGTATTGTGCTGGAAAAGGTGGGGCTGCGCCCCAGCCTACGTGGGCTGCACCGGATTAGGTTCCTGTCCAAGAATGCGGTTAGTGTCCCTCTATTTCCCCCTTGGTCCTTGCCCACATAATTCACTTTCGATCAAGGTCTTGGGTTTTCTTCTTCCTCCTGCAATAACTAACCGCCTCAACAGCACCAAGAGAAACAGCCGCAGCCCAGACTGCAATCCCCACCAAAGGATCTGCGCTTATCCCAGGAGCTGGGTCAGCGATTTCCGGCAAGAAGTATAGCACTCCGACACCCAGGAGACACCCAGCCAACAGTGTCACCACTGTCCCGCGCAAGACCGCAATCACTGTCAGCCTCATTGAAATCATCGCCTTATGCTTTTTAGTTGTTCTTGCAGTTGGTAGGTGGAAATCTGGTTAGCGTCGCCAGATTTTCCGGCGCGGCTGGCATCCTGACTCCTTGCGGCCATCCGGCGCGATCTTGCCTTGCCCCTCTCAACGGCTGCACCGGATTAGCTTCCTGTCCAACAATGCGGTTAGCGCCCCGCTATTCCAAAGGGTTCTTCAACAATAACAATACAGGTGTCATTGTTTACGTAGAAGCCAGTTTCTTGCGCGGAGCCAAGAAGGGCAAGGCAAACCACCATCCCACATTGAGGGCGCCACCTGGCAGCATCACCACCCATGGAAGAGGCGATGCTACTAGCATTACGCCGGCGGGGACGCTTCCAAGCCGCATCAGCTCGAAAAAATCACAGATTGATGTGAGTATTGACGATACTCCAAGACTCCGATTATATATATCACCAAACGCAACTATTCGGACCGCTATCTCCAACGCCGCTATTGCTGGCAAGGCGACAATTGTGCCAGCTCTCAAGCGGCGGCCTCCAAATCGTAGGGCCATCGTCAGCCCCAGGGCCAGTATTAGGCCGACGAAACACTCACAAAGCAATACTGGTAAAGTAGACCAGAGGCATGCCATCCCGACGATGTGAGAGCGAGAAGAATCGCTAAGTTCATGTTCGAATATTGGTACCTTATCAGATCTTTTTTCCTCATCCGCGACCCAAAAGCCTAGCGCTGATCCCTCTGATACAATCTGACGTGCCCTTGCGTATCGGACTAAAACAGGCAACAAACATCCCACAACAAAATACAGGTAAACAACAGCCATCGGCCTAGGCCGAAACGATTTGGTTCGGTTTGCATAGCTCATCTGTGTGCTCCAGCTCGCATCGCATTTTTGACCCACTTGGGAGAAATAGGGATGCTAATGCTCTGTTGAAATCATGATAACAGAAGCAAGACGAACATCAAGTTGATCGTCAGCACGCGCCGCGATCTTGCCCTGCCCCCCTCAACCGCTGCACCGGATTAGCTTCCTGTCCAAGAATGCGGTTAGCGTCCCTCTATTTCCTTTACTTCCACATAGAAATTCAGAAATTTCAGTGCCGTCAGCCCACCGGGCTGCCCGTAAGGGCATTCTACAAGATAGACAAACAGTGGACGAAGACCTTCAAAAGGAATGTCGTCAAGAGCTCCCTCGGCTGCGTAGGTTGGCAGTTCCAACGGGAACTCCTGTTTGCCATCGACAGGGGCAATACTGCTCCGCGATAGTTCCAGAATACCACACAGCTTCTCCAGCTTCCCTTTCTTAATGAGAGGGATAAAGACTACCGGTTTCTTCGCTAGGCGATTTTTTTCTGTTCCGTCCGGTCCTATGAGCGCCTCGAAGATCGAATCACATGTAGTAGGAGGACCAAGCAGGACTTTCCCTATCCCCGGTATATCTGACTCAACCACCCGCGCTGATTCCAGGATCACGAAATCAGTCCAACCCCACAATGTTACCGGATAAAAGTCGCCCTCTTCGAATTCTTTCCCTCGCGTTTGCAAAACGATCTTGCGATTGTTTAGCGTTTCTGCCCTGACAATCTCAACAACAGCCTGCTGTGTCGCCATCTCTGGGGCTGTCCCGCCGGCTTCTGGCTGCGGTCTCCTGTCAGCACATTCACCTTTTCCACTACAGCCGCTCAGAGCCAGGATACACGCGATCGCGATAGTCTGCCAAAAGTAAGCACACGCAGATGACGAGCTTCGGAATTTACCTGTATCCATAACGTCCATCCCTCTTAAAGATTGAATCATCCCAAATTGTAACAGTGATCGATTACTTGCCTGATGTCATTATCACCCTGTTGTGACGAGAATCCCAAGTTGCGCTTCGACCCAGCCTGCCGCTATCAAGAGTTCCCGTAAGCCTCTGCGATCTCGGCGCCCTCTGCGGTGAATTTCTTTTTCTTAAGCCTCGGCCTTTAGCGGCCGGCTCATCAGCTCGCTGATGGCGTCGGCGGGCGCCTTGTCCTTGAACAGCACGTCGTGGACGGCGTGGGTGATGGGCATTTCCACGTCGAGGCGTTTGGCCAGCTCGACGACGCTGACGGCCGTGGTCACACCTTCGACCTCCGAGGCTGTAGCGGCCAGCGCCTGCTCGACGGTCGCGCCGCGACCGACGGCCTCACCAAACGAGCGGTTGCGCCCGATGGGCGAAAAGCAGGTGGTCACCAGGTCACCCATGCCGGCCAGGCCGGCGAACGTCTCGGCTCGCGCGCCGGCGGCAAGGCCCAGCCGGGTTATCTCGGCCAGGCCGCGCGTGAGCAGGGCCGCCTTGGCGTTGTCCCCGGCGGCCAGGCCGTCGAGGATGCCCGCGGCGATGGCGATGACGTTCTTGCTGGCCGCGGCGATCTCCGTGCCGACGACGTCGGTATTGGTGTACACGCGGAAGTAAGGGCGGCTGAAAAGCTCCTGGACTCTCTTGGCCAAGGATGCATCTCGCGAGGCGGCCGTCACGGTGGCCGGCAGCTTGCGAGCCACCTCCGGGGCTATGCACGGCCCGGACAGGACGGCAACGGCCCTGTCGGAGTCGGGTGCATCGTCCAGCACGTCGCGGATGATCTGCGTGGGGCGAAGCAGCGTGCCCTTCTCGATGCCCTTGGTTACCGAACAGATGGCGAGCTCGGGTGGATAGTGCGGCCCCAGGCGCTGCCAGATGCCGCGCGTGAACTGCGTGGGGACGGCCGAGATGACGATGTCGGACCCCTGGAAGGCCTTGGCGTCGTCGCTGGTGACCTCCACGGCGCTGGGCAGCTTATGGCCGGGCAGAAACCGCGTGTTTTCTCGCGTCCGGGCCAGCTTCTCGGCCGCTTCGGGAAACGCCGACCATAGCCGCACGCCGCAGCGGTTCTCCGTGAGGATCATCGCACAGACCGTGCCCATCGCGCCGTCGCCCACAATGGTGACCTTGAGATGCATATCCCACAACGTATCTCGCCGCCGGCTGTTTGTCCAGATGCTCGCATTCGGCGCCGAACGAGCCGCGACCGCCAGGGAGCGGACAAAGATCGAGCAAAGAGCAACGAAATAACGTTGGCTAGCCGCGAGCGGCTAGCTGTCGCCGTGCGGCGTGCAATTCGCCGCCTTGGCCGGTAGAATTGTGGCCGCTATGGCGGCTGAATTTACGCTTTTCGATCCGGATAAGGCCCGCGGGGCCAGCCAGAGCCCGGACGTCGGAGAAGACGTCACCGAGAAGATTCTTTCCGAAGGCGAAGGCGGCCAGGCCCGCGGGCCGATGTCAGTTTCGGCCTTGATCGCCCGGATCAAGAACGCCCTGGCCGATGCATTCGACCAGCGCGTCTCGGTCGTCGGAGAACTCAGCAACGTCAAGCTGCACACTTCCGGGCACCTGTACTTTCGGCTGAAGGACGCCGGGGCGTCCATCGACGTGGCGATGTTCCGTCAACATGCCGGCCGGCTGAAGTTTCAGCCCACCGACGGCCTGGAGGTCGTCGTCGAGGGCCGGATCGACGTCTACGACGTCCGCGGGCAGTTGCAGCTCTACGCCGAGCGAATAACGCCCAAGGGCGCCGGCGCGCTGGAGCTGGCCTTTCGGCAGCTTCGGGCCAAGCTCGCCGGCGAAGGCCTATTCGAGGCCGCTTGCAAGAAAACCCTGCCGCGATTTCCTCGCGCGGTCGGCGTGGTGACCAGCCAGACCGGAGCGGCCATCCGCGACATTCGCCGAACGCTTATGCGCCGCTGGCCGGCTGCGGAGGTCTACCT
>SDBS01008183.1_pt1 | contig 10117 bp, 9 predicted proteins | sample 2277091 | NCBI WGS metagenome assembly SDBS01 (sample SAMN10404972, study PRJNA504765) | marine sediment metagenome | isolation source: marine sediment core GS10_PC15, 163 cmbsf | place: Arctic Ocean: Southern Knipovich Ridge | collected 2010 | reverse complement strand
GCCTTTTACTTGCTCGATTGGACTCCAGACGAGCTCCAAAAATTTTCTAACCGACTCGCGACACTTAAAGAAAAGATTTACCCTTGCGAAACCTGCGGCTGCTTAAAGGATAGCCCCTCCTGCGCCTTTTGCAACTCACCCACGCGGGAGCCTAAAATCCTATGTCTCGTCTCCTCTGCTCGCGACGTCTATGCCATCGAAGAGACGAAAGTCTTCAAAGGGCTCTACCACGTCATTGGAGGCCTTTTATCCCCACTAGAGGGGCGCTCCATTGAACAACTCTCCCTGGGCAAACTCGAAAAACGCCTTCAGGACAGCCCTGTAGAAGAGGTGATCATTGCATTTGATTCGACACTTGAAGGCGATGCCACAGCCCTATTTTTCAAACAAAAACTCGACCAAATCGGCGTTAAGGCAACCCGTCTTGCCTTTGGATTGCCCATGGGCAGCTCGATCGATTTTGTCGATTATGGAACACTTGAAAAAGCTTTCACAGGAAGAAGCGTATTTTAGCTTTGCGCTATTTCCTGCATTGGATATAATCTGGGGTCTTGCATATGAATAACAAACTTCTTCTCTGTCTTTCACTCGTTCTTTCCTCAGGCCTCGCCACTAAGGCCGTTGCCGAGGAGCACAGCTCTGTTCAAGCCTACGATGACCGGAAAGTGGGGAAAATCGAAGTAAAAATCGAAAACCTTCCCGAAGGTTCGTCTTACGACAAGAAAAATGTTTTTGCAAAGCTTCGCACTCAGCAAGGCGATCCCTTTTCCCAATACATTTTTGACCAAGATTTGAAACAACTCGCTGAAGACTACGACCGGATAGAGCCCCAAATTATCGTTCAGGATGGTGAAATAGATATTATCCTAAAAGTCTGGCTCCGCCCCATCATCAACAAAATCGAGTGGGAAGGAAATGAGTATATCAAAACGCGGACGCTCAAAAAAGAGCTCGACATCAAGGCTGGAACCATTTTTAACCGGACCGAGTTCAACAAAGCCTTTAACAAGGTCAAAGAGTACTACATCAAAAAAGGCTATTTCGAATCCCAACTCTCCTATCGACTCGTCACCGATCCCAAAACCAGAGAAGTCAACATCGTCATCGACATCTCAGAAGGGCGCTCTGGTAAAGTCAACGACATCATCTTCCACGGGTTTAGCAAAAATGAAGAAAGCGATATCTTGCACAAACTCTACACCAAAAAATACAGCGCACTGACCGGCTGGTTCACCGGGAAAGGGCGATTCATGGAAGAAGCGCTCGAGCAAGATCGCCTCACCATTTTCAACTACTTGCAAGACCATGGCTACGCCGATGCCCGCGTCAAAATACAAATCCTCGAGGCCGGGCCTAAAGGAAAAATTATCATCGACATTGACGCCGATAAAGGAATGCTCTACCGCTTTGGTCAAGTGAGCTTTGACGGCAACATCCTCTTTTCCGATGAAGAAGTCGAACAGGTTTTTTATGCACATCCCGATAGTAGTTATTCCCCCGAGCGCCTGCGCAAAACCGCAGAGGCAATCAAAGACCTCTACGGCCGTAAAGGCTTTATCGATACCAGTGTGACCTACGAGACACAGCTCGTTCAAAATGCCCCTATCTATAATGTCCACTTCCGTGTCGATGAGGGACGAGAATACCGGATCGGCATGATCCGCATCATCGGAAATGTGCAAACCGAATCGCGCGTCATTTTGCGCGAATCCCTCCTCATTCCCGGAGAGACCTTTGACTCCCTCAAACTCAAAGTGACCCAAGCGCGCCTAGAAAACATCGGCTACTTCAAATCGGTCAATGTCTATGCCGTGCGCACGCAAGACGACCTCTCACTTGGAGACAACTACCGCGATATTTACGTCGAAGTTGAAGAGCAGCAGACCGGAAATATCAGCCTCTTTAGTGGATTTAGCTCTGCCGACAACATCTTTGGTGGGCTCGATTTGACAGAGCGCAATTTCAACTACAAAGGGATCTCGAAAGTCTTTAGCGATGGACTCTCATCCGTCCGCGGTGGAGGGGAATTCCTACACTTGCGTGCCAACTTTGGCCCCAAGCAACAAACCTACTTAGCCTCTTGGCTCACCCCCTATTTCCTCGATACCTCTTGGCGCCTTGGCTTTGAATTTGTCGCCTCGATCAATAATTCGCTGCTGTCCAAAGACTACGATCTCAACACCTATAATGTGGGTGCTTTTGTCTCCTACCCTTTAAGCCCCTATCTCTCTTATGGCTTCAAATACCGAGTACGCAACTACAACAACGATGTGAGCAAAAGCATTGATATCCCCGAAAATGCAGACCGACTCGATCCAAGCGCTGATAAAGGAGTCCTCTCGGGGATGGGAGCCTCTCTCATTTACGACTCGACAGATAGCGCTCTCAAACCTCACCGCGGACTACGTGCCACTCTCGAAGGAGAAATTGTAGGCTTAGGAGGAAATGCTGATTTCTTCCGAACAGCCACGATCAATGCCTATTTTACTCCACTCTGGCGAAGAGGCTACATGCGCTACCGAGCCGATTTCCGTTTCCTCATCCCCTTTGGTCAGACAAGCACGTTTGCAGACATCCCTCTCAGCGAGCGTTTCTATCTAGGTGGAGTCTCCTCTGTTCGCGGCTATAAAGACTTTATCCTCGGCCCCCGTTTTGACAAAAAGGGAAAAAGTGGCGAAATAAGAAAAGGCAAATCAGACCCTGCTGGTGGTTTGAGCTCCTCTTTCCTATCCATCGAATACATCCAAGAAATCTTGCCCATCATGGATATCTTTGCCTTTATGGACGCCGGTTACGTCACAGACCAAATCTTCGATGTCGGAACCTACCGGATGAGTTATGGAATCGGCACCAACCTCGACATTTTGGGACGGTTCCCCGTTACCCTTGGATGGGGCTTCCCCGTCAACCCTTTAAGAGGCCAAAAACAACCCGGCCATTTCTTCTTCACTCTTGGAGGACAATTTTAACCCGTGATTACCACATTTTTTAAGGAGATAGTATGATCCGTAAGACTTTATTTTCGCTAGTTGCACTTTTCGGACTTTGCACAGCTGCACTAAGCGCCGCTGAAGCCAAGCCGTCTGTCGGAGTTGTCAACTTCGCCAACTGCATGAGCGAGTCCAAACTCGGGAAGCAAGAACAAACTTCATTTGAGTCATTAAAAACACAGATGACCTCTCTTCTCGAAGATACAGAAAAACAACTCAACGAAATTGCAGGAAAATTCAATGATCCTGAATTCATGGATGGTCTTTCTCCTGAAGCTGAAGAAGAGATGAAAAACAAGTTCCGCGCTCTCAACGAAGAGATGAGCCGCTACCAGAATCAATACTACCAAGTGTTGAATCAAGCAAACATGAAAATCATGCAAACATTGGGCGCTGGCATCCAAGAAGCCTCTGAAAAAGTGGCTCAAGGCAAAAACAAACTCACCCTGGTCATGAACAAAGAAGCCTGCTTCTTCTCTGCACCCACCTTAGATGTGACCAACCTCGTCATCGCAGAAATGGATAAGATTTTTGACGAGAAAAACAACAAAGTTGCTGACAGCCCAAAAATCGAAGCTCCCAAAACCAAAAAATGAGTTTAACCCTCGCGCAACTCGCACAACTCTCTGGAGCAACCCTCCAGGGAGATCCTGAGCATACCATCATAACAGTGGCCGATCTCGAATCGGCCACTGAACATGATGCCTCATTTCTCGCCAATCCCCGCTACCTCTCCCAACTTGCGAAAACAAAAGCGGGAGTCATTTGCGTCGCCCCCACACAAGAATTTCCCAAAGGAAAAAACTACCTCATTTCGGATAATCCCTCTCGAACCTTCCAGCTAATCGCCGAAACATTCATCAGCAAACGGAAAACCACTGGATTCACAGGAGTCCATCCCACTGCTATCATCCATGAAACCGCTCAGATCGGAGAAAACATCCAGATCGGCCCCTACGCCGTCATCGATCAAGATGCCGTCATCGGTGCTGGAACATCCATCGGCCCCTTTGCCTATGTCGGCCCGTGCGCTACCATCGGCCAAAATTGCCGCCTCCACGCCCATAGCATCGTCCGCGAATACTGCACACTTGGCAATCGAGTCATCCTCCAACCCGGTGCCGTCATCGGCTCTTGCGGCTTTGGCTATACCACCAACGAAAATGGAGAGCACACCAAACTCGAACAGATCGGCAACGTGATTCTCGAAGATGACGTCGAAATCGGAGCCAACACCACCATCGACCGTGCCCGTTTCAAAACCACCCGAATCTGCAAAGGGACCAAAATCGACAACCTCGTCCAAATCGCCCACAACGTCGAGCTCGGTCCCCACAACATCCTCGCCTCCCAGACAGGTATCGCCGGCACCACTAAAACCGGGCGCAACGTCATGATGGGCGGCCAGGTCGGCGTCCTCGGCCACCTCGAGATCACCGATTTCGTGATGATTGCCACCCGCGGCGGCGTCAGCAAGACCCTCAACAAGAGCGGCAAGTACGCTGGGAGCCCCGTGGTTCCTCTCTCAGACCATAACCGAACCCAAGTCCATCAACGCAAAATCGAGACCTACGCCAAGCGGATAGAGGCCCTCGAAAAGCGGCTCGAATCACTCGAATCCCCTTGTCATTAAAATAATTTTTTGCCACAACCAAGTATATGCTTAGAATATACTACAAGAAGGCAAAGGACGAAGAAATCCAAGAGTTATCCGAAGCGCGGGGTGGTTGCTGGATCCATGTCGATGAGGCCTCTACCACTGACCTCGAAGAGCTCGCCAAGCTGACCAAAATCGACTACGCCGACCTCCTTGACTGCCTCGACAAATACGAACTCCCTCGGATCGAGCGGAGCGGCCACAACCTTCTCATTTTCACTAGATACCCTACAGACCAAGAGATCGGCCTCTACACCTCCACCCTCACCCTCATTCTAGCGAATCACTACTTCATCACCATCTGTCCCCATCGCTCCCTCCTGATCAAAAACTTTCTCAACCAGCAAAACAAATTCTCCACCCTCCAGAACACCAAACTGCTCATCCTTCTACTAATGAAAATCAACCAAGAATTCACAGGACAAATTCGTCGCGTGCGTTATAACGTCCTCTCTGCAGAAAAAGAAATGATCCACGTCGAGAGTGATGACATCACCTCACTGACCAAAAACGAAGAAGTCCTCAACCAATACCTCTCGAGCCTGATTCCTACCCGCAACGTCCTCGAGGGGATCCACAGCGGCCGCTTCACAAGCCTCTATGAGAAAGAACAAGAATTGATTGAAGACTGTGTGAATTCAATTAGACAATCGGAAGAACTCTGCAGCATCGTCCTCAAGTCGATCCGCTCGCTGCGCGATGCCTATCAGATCATCTTTGCGAACAATTTGCATAAGACCATCAAACTCCTGACTGCACTGACCATTCTGCTAAGCATCCCTACCATGATCGCCAGTATCTATGGGATGAACGTCGAGCTTCCCTTTGCCAAAACCACCTTTGCCTTCAGCCTCGTGATGGGATTCACAGCACTCGTCTCGATCTTTGGCCTCTGGCTCTTCAAGAAGAAGCGGTGGTTATAAAATCGCGAAGCTCCTCGAAAGTCTCTCGTGATTTCTTGATTTCACCTTGATTAAAAAAAATCTGAGCTTCCTGACCTTTGAGATCGATCAGTGTTGTATATCTTTCACATAATAAAGAGTTTTCTTTCATTTGCTTGCGAAAATTGCATATAGCCATTGAGGCTTTTAATATGACATTTGGATCCCATTTTCCATTGCGGTATTGATTGGGTTGGATTTCATTCCAACAAGCAATGAGCGGTTCAAGCTCTCCAAAATACCCTGCTTTCGCATCGTAGAGACAACAAATCTTCATAGGTACTTCCCCAAAATCCACAGTGTACAATTAAACCTTGCAATTTGCAAAAAAAAGATGAGGTCACACGACCTCATCTTCTAAAGTCTAATTTGTTTTATTGAATTGCTCAATAAAACAAATTAATTCTTAGTTATTTAAAATTAATTCTACAATGAAGAATTTGGTCGGAAATTGCAAAGGAACCTCTTCGAGGGGGATATTTGTATTAAACATTTTTTTAATAAATGCCTGCATCTCTGCAGGATGCTTAAAGCGTACTAGATGCCTCTGAGGAAGGCAGAAAAAGACTTCAAATTGCAGAGCTTCAATAGTTTGGGAAAACTCCCGCATATCTATGAAATCCCCGCAGGTATACTGATCGAACCCGCAGTCTTGGGGGAAAAATCCCAATAGAAGGTGCTCGCCCCCTTTCATCTCTTTGGCTGATTCTTCAAGCAATGTTTTAATATCTTTTGGCAGAAAAACCGATTTAGCTGCCTGTCTCTTATGCACGACATCTTCCCAAAAATAATTGAGTTGATCCTCATACGGACACGCTGCAAATGCAAGGTTACAACAAAAAATTAAACTTAGTAATGCTTTTTTCATAAAATTTGAAAGTATTGTACTTTAAATGCTATAATAATTCAATGCAAGATAAAATTGATTACTATACTCATCAAGTTTATAACCCATCGTATTATTACAGACAATACGAAAATGACCTCCCTGAGAACCCAGAGAGTCATTCCTACGTGGAAACAGGCAAACGCGTTGTCCACCTCGCTCTTCCTTTTTTGAGTTTGCATCAGCCTTTTGGCCGTGCGATTTCACTGACGATGGGCTCTGTCCGGATGCTTACCGAATCGGTCAGCATCCTCACAGCCGACACTATGGGTACCCGCACCTTTCAGGTGATGCAACTTGGGCTTGCCTCTCTGGCACTTGCTGGAACACTCTACCACTTTACCTTGGGACTTTTCCTCACCTCACTTGCCGATCTCACAACAAACCTCATCCACCTCCTCAAAGACCTTACGCGTGGCCAATATAAAGAAGCCTTCGATGAACTCTTGCAGGGGCTCACGAGCACTCTTTATCTCGCAATCATGGTGACAGGCTCATTGGAGATCGTCCTCGCATCGATTCTGGTTCAAGCGCTCGTCAGCTTCTATCAAGCGCGCGATGAGTGGGCAAAAGGGCGGATGCCCGAAGCCATCGCCAAATCCCTAATGGGCATGATCCGCCTGCATCAAGCCCATGCCCAATTCGAGACAATTCAAAGACGCAACGAGCTGATGAAACACTATCAAGAAATTGTGGACAGGATTCGCAATGGACGAAAAATCGACCACCTCTGGGATCATCCCCTCATTAAGCAGGCGGAGCTTGACCAAGGCATTTTAACGGATGCTGATGGAAATGAATACGACTTCGGAGCGCACTTCTACGGCTATGGAAAAGGGCAAGTCAAAGGGATGAACATCACCCTCCGTAAAGACGGAGATCAAACGACACTCGATTTCAAAATCAATCACGTTTTCCGCAAGCGGCTCCAAGAGCTATTAAACAATCTAGAAAACACCTCTCAAGAAGATTTCAAGGACCTATTCAAGATATTCGGCTCTCATATCGAGGATATTTCGATTCAGAAAAAAAAATTCAGCTCGGAGTATCATGGTTCAGCCTATAACATCCATCTCAAAGGTCTCGGAACCATCACCGTTGGAGCCTCCAAAAGTGTCGTTACCCTTTATGACAAAATCAGCGTTAAAATGGATTCAGGGAAAAATCTCTACGACTTCCACGAAGCGCTTTCCTTTTTCAATCTCGACGATGCCTTAAGACAATCGGCATCAGAAGATATCGAGCGGATGAAAATCGGCCATCTTCTTCACATGTTTTGTAAGGCAACAGCTTTTGAAAGAAGCGATCCTTTTTTCGATCTACCCTTAGATGCCTTTAAGCAAAAAGTCACAGAGCGCTTTCCCGAAATGCACGCTATTTTAGACAAATGGCTTCCCCAAATGGAACTGCGCGAAACGCTCCCAGGAAGAATGCGCTGGGCAGTGAACGGCCTTTCTGATGATCTCACAGCCAATGGAGCACGTGGTCTCACAGCAGCGCTCACAGGCGCCTGGACGGAAAAAGAATGGCACGAGCGGATCGCATCCATGCTGAAAATGGGGATGATCTCTTCAGAGATGCGCCACGATGCCCAGATGGGGAAAAAGGGACTCTCCTCTGGCCTCGACTACTTCACAGGAGGTGCAGATAGCGTCTTCACTCAAATGGTCACAGAGACGAATGCAACTTATGGGGAATTCATCTATCAGGCCCCGATCCGTTTTCTCATTTCTCCCAAAATATTAGAGAACGGATCTTATCAATATCACACAGATAGCTTTGGCATACGGTTTGGATGGTCCTACTTCAACCGCTCGAATATTTTTGATTTTCTCTCAGATGAAAAACACTATGAACATTGGTGGTTTAACGATAATGAAGTGATGATCAAGGATCGGATTCCCCCTGAATTCTTCACAGGGATTGTCGTCGGCAATGCCCAAACAAAGCAAAATCTCGTTGACTACCTGCGCCAAAAGCAGATCATCAAAGGCGACACGATTTTCTCAAAACCCATCGACGAGTTCATCTGGGTGGGCAATACCATCAAAGACGAGCACTTTGCAAACACCTCTAAATAAGCAATTTACGTTTTCAATTATTTCATTGACTTTTTTATAGATTCATGGTATAATTAATAAAAAATTAACCTAAAAAACGGAGTTTTTATGAATAATATTACAGATACAACCAATAGACCATTTCATTTACTTCCAGCGGAAGCAACTGCCAATATCCTTTCCTTTGTCGATGTGAAAGATCATGGCAAAGCTGCTCAAGTGAATAAGCTATTTAACGCTATTGTCAACTCTGGAGTTGAGGAGGGAAAAAATGCTCAAGAATACCTTCTAGGTAAGATCGGAAAATTCGACTTTTCATTTACAAAAGAAGATTTGCGATCTCTTATAGCTAAGGCAATTATTGAAGAGGCTAAGCCAAGGCTAAAGCCTGAATTTAAAAACCTGCCTGAATTTCAAAATTCGATCTTTACAGAAATATCAGAAATTATCACTCCTTACTCTGAAACTATATATCCTGAAATGCAAGGCAAGTTTAAGGAAGTGGTCATAGATAATATCAAAGAATTCATATCCCAAGATGGCGAAGTCAGTAACCTTAAGTTAGCTCAATTTGTCCAGGATCCAAATTGTGAAAAATCACAGGCATTCATAAAAGATCTTGCACTAAAAATGCTCGAAAAAATTACATCTACCGATGAAAAACGAGAAGAATTTGGATTACAACCACCTCTCCACCACCCTGAAGTCGCTGCGAAACTATTCGCTTTCGAGAAAAAATATCTCATTGAACAACCAATAACCATCAACTTCACCAAGATAACTATCGAGTGAGATTTTGATCTAAAAACACAAAACCGGAGTTTTTTATGAATAATATTACAGATACAACCCATAGCCCATTTGATTTATTATCAAACGAATTAACTGCCAATATCCTTTCCTTTGTCGATGTGAAAGATCATGGAAGCGTTGCTCAAGTGAGCATGCTATTTAACGATATTGTCAACTCTGGAGTTGAAGAAGGAAAAAATGCTCGAGAGTACCTTCTAGGTAAGATCGGAAACATCGACTTTACATTTCCAATAGACAAATTTATTAATATTTACATCAATACATTTCCTGCTTCATTGAATTCATCTCAAAGAGAATCTTTTAATGCAAAAATATTGGAAATTAGCGCTCCTGCCTTTCCTGCAATACAAGACAATTTTAAGAAAGTGGCCCTAGATAATATCAACAAATTCTTATCCCAAGATGACGAAATCACTAACCTTAAGTTAGCTCAATTTGTCCAGGATCCAAATAGTCAAAAATCACAGGCATTCGTTAAAGATCTCGCACTAAAAACGCTCGAAAAATTTCTGTCTATTACAGAGCGGGAAAACCGAGAAGAACTTGCAGTGTTACTCCCCAAACTTGATAAATGAAATGGTTGGCCAAAACTGGACACAAAATTGGCGAAAATAAGTTAAACTTTGCCCCTATAAACAAAAAAATAAAGGGTAAATAAAATGGCACGCAAAAGGCACAGCGCAGAATTCAAGGCTAAAGTAGCTTTGGAGGCCGCCAAAGAAATCAAAACTCTGAATGAGTTGGCATCTCAGTACGAGGTGCATTCCGTT
>SDBS01008182.1_pt1 | contig 10117 bp, 8 predicted proteins | sample 2277091 | NCBI WGS metagenome assembly SDBS01 (sample SAMN10404972, study PRJNA504765) | marine sediment metagenome | isolation source: marine sediment core GS10_PC15, 163 cmbsf | place: Arctic Ocean: Southern Knipovich Ridge | collected 2010 | reverse complement strand
CTCACCAAACAGTTCTCCGATGTCCTGGAAAGCAAGCTTGGCCTCTTCTTGCAATACGCGGACTTGAGTTATCTGGGTTTCGGTTTGGAGTTCTTTTTGACGGGCCTGGATGGCCTCTTGAATGTTTATCTTTGTTAAGTTTTGGCAGCCGATGAACCTGGCTGTTTTCTTGGAGTATCCTGCCCTTAGCGCTGCTTGAGTTGCGTTGAGATCAATTAGATATTCGTCAACGAACTTAGCTTGTCTATTGTTTAGCTTTTTAGCCATGGCGGGGTACCTTTTATGAGGCGGTGGGTTATGTTTTTTAGAATGGGATAATGGTGCCTTTGTTGCCTTTCTACAACCTATCGTTTTTTTTAGTTTGTTCCTTCGTTAATCTGAAATGTTCCTTAAATGTTCCGTTTCGAGGGAACAAGCGTTCCGTAGCTTTTCACATATGGCCGGCTGAAAATTATATGGTTAATGTTATCAGAGTCGCTCCGTCCCTTGAGGGCACGTCGCTTGCTAATCACATAAAGTCTTTAAAGATAGTATGCTTTTCCATACTCGTTAGAAATCTGGCAAAAATGCTGTAATCCTTTGATAGTCAAGCATTTCAATGAAATCAGGGCTTTTTATGAATCTGTGAAAAACTACGTAACGAGTATGCTTTTCCATACCCGTTAGGCGTTAACGAGTATGGATTCCCATACCTAAGTTTGTTTATTTTTATGATACAGCGTCCACCCCTGCCCTTTCCGTGAATCCTTCTTACGCGGGTTTCGAGGTTGTTTGAAATCATCCGTGCCGTAATCTCTCCACCTGTCATCTATCCAGTATTTTGTGCAATCTCCTGTACCTTTAGCTGGCTTTCTGCCCCCCTTGCCCTGATGTGTAATATCAAGCAGCCCATTCTCTTGAAGCTGATCTATCGAGTTCCTGAATTGGTCTCTTGATAAACCTTTTTCCTCTGCTTCAGCATAAGGATAAATAATTTCTCCATTATTTTCACATACCCATTCCTTTTTGCGATTCCGATTGATGGGCTTCATTATTCTTTTGGCTAAAAAATCTTGATAAATTAACATCGAGCATCGACTAAGCGAGCGATAAGCCTCGCTGGAAAGCAACTCCTTTGTAATATATATTTTGCCTTCATCTTCGGGATATTCAGGGTTACACCATGATAGGCCCGGATTTTCTTTTTCCCATTTTGCGGCTCTCTTTACTTGTTCACGTTTTTGTTCCGCTATCGTTACCATATACCCCCGGATTTATTTGGCCGGTAACGCGACCGGGGGGACACGTTATTTTTTCACCCTATCAGGCGCCGACCAGGTTCTGAAACTGTTACCGTCTTGTTTGACTAACCACTTACGCCTTGCAATCTGCATTATCTCAGTAAAAAATCTTTTATTAACTGTCTTAGGATAATTAAGTCACTATTGAGTGACGCCCCCTGACAACACGGGAGACAAACTTTAAGCCACTTTATCAGGCTCCACTCGTTTTGAGTTTATAAAGTTTTCAAGATCTTCTAATTTATAGCGAACGCTCCTTGATAATTTCAAATAGGGTGGCCCCTTCCGTTGATGTCTCCAATTACGCATGGTTTGTACTGCGACGCATAAAATTTCAGCAGCTCTATTTTCGTTGACTACTTGATTCATTTAGACCTCCATATTTGAATTTGCATATAAGTATTTCTGCTTTATTTTCTACTTACATTAAATAACTCCTTGAAATAATATGTCAATATGCCTTATTCGTTCACGGGGGTTTTTAAAACCGTGGAGGGCAGTTTTTTTTTAGCTCAGGCTTTGATTGATGGGGGTTTGTAAAATAGAAAAAAATAAACTCCCGCGGACGTTTAGGGGAGTTTTTGGCGTGTAGAGGGGGTTTTATGTTGGATTTTTCTTACTTTTAGTCCGGTTTCCTGGTTTCCTTCCAGGCTGGCGCCTTTCAATAGGAAATAAATCACATATCCATTCATGGCGTGTTCGACGTGTCCAATTCCCGCCATGTTCTTTGATCTCTGGATGATCAGCCATTTCATCAATACCCATTTGGGTATGCTTTATTATAAGTTTTTTTGCGACTTCTCTGCATTTAATTCTTGCCTCTTGATTTGGTCGAAGTTTCTTTTCGGCTGATTCTCTGAAAGCTTTATCAACCTCAGACCGTTTAAATAGTGAGTTTTTAAGATAATTGATAACAAGATTTATATTCTCTGCATCAGGCCAGTAGCCTTTCCAAGAACTATTCTGAATCTCGGAAAGTTTTCTTTTCAAAACAGCTACCGTTTTTTCCAGGCTCTTTTTTTGTTCCTGGAGTTTTTTAAAACTTACCGGCCTTTCACGAAGGATCTTGTACGCATTTGATCCCACATCCGCAAACGTTTGAGGATCTCTTATTTTTCTTTCAGCTATCATATTTTGGAGTTTAGTCATTATGCATGGTACGCCTGATTGGGAAAAAGGGAGCAGTTCTTTAATATATTCTAATCTTCTTTCGTATTCTTCCAGATCAATTTTTTTCTGTTGAACATCTGGCGGAGGGACCGGGTTGTAGTTCTTGTCATGGGGCTGGGAGGCCCCTGTTGCGACGAACTTTAAAAATTCAAGTGTATTTATTCCCCTTTCCTTAATGATACCTTGTCCGGAAATCCATTCTGACATATCGCGTCTCCCGTAGCGCCCCGGTGGTGGTTCCATGGAAGGCCAGTCGGGAAACTGGCCTTGTCGGGCAGCTGATCCCTATCCATGGAAGCTTGGTTTATTTTTTATGATCCTCCAAATTTACAACTTTATCATTCTCGGCGCCATTGGCAGCCTGTTCAATAATCGATCCAGCTAGATTGGATGCCTTCTTTAAAGCTTCATCACGTAAATGTGCATACCGCTGCGTCATTTTCGGATCTTTGTGAGTAAGCAGCTTCTGCAGGGTATACAAATCGACCTTGCCGGAAGAAGCCAGCATTGAGGCGTACACATGCCTTAAGCCATGCAATGGCCGAAAGTCTTGGGGGAGTCCCGCCTCTTTTTTTATACGGTTAACCTGGTGCCTTATATTCGTTCTTTGCCCTCCATTACGTCCCGAGAAAACATAAGGGCTTTTCGTTTTGGGATGAGATTTCAGCAACCCCTTTGCAGCATTATTCAAAGGGATCTTCTGGTCCGGCCCGCCTTTGGGGTCTATGAGGCTTATAAACCCACGCTCAAAGTCGATATGCTTCCATTTCAGCTTGAATAATTCCCCACGCCTCATACCGGTAAATAATGCCATTTTCATCATAGGGCCTGCATGTGGATGCGAATCCTTATCGATGGCTTTTAATAACCGCGCCAATTGTTCTGGAGTCAGGTCTTCGGTTTTTTCGTTGTTCACTGTGGGCTTTTGAATTTGGAATGGAAGCCCCTCGCTTAGATTTTTATTAACACCAAAGTTTACAATCCAGGTTAGAAGGTTGAGGACATGCCTGACTGTCTGTGGAGATTTCTTTTTTAAAAGTTTAATCCTTAAGCGATCAACATCAAGCGGAAGGATATCTTTAGGTTCCTTGGCACCAAAAACTGATTTTAGGTAATTGTTATAGCGCCCTTTATCAGTGGCGCGGGCTTTATTGTTTGGCCTGCCTTTTATGTATTCATCAAAAAGTCTATCTGTTGTCCATTTATGCGCTTCTGCAACCTTTATGGCTTGTTCCTGCTTTCGCTTTTCTTTCCGAGTCAACCTCTTTCCTTCAATTAACTCTGCCCTTATACCAGCAGCCCTGGCCGGTGTCATATCATCAGCATATTGACGGCCTGCCTTTTCCTCGTGGGCCTTGCCATTTTTTTTATAAACAACGTAATAAACTTTTTCGGTCCCTTTTCCTCCGATCCGTTTAGCTTCGCGGGAAAAAATACCTGGATAATTTGTATTATGTCTTTTCATTGGCACCTCCATTAGGAAGTTGAAAGTCATTTTTCCAACCCTATTTCCAACCTATTTTTTATATATAAGGGTAATTTCAGGTAAGTCAAGAAAAAAGATGAATTGATAAAATAATATATATCACAGGGTTTTGAGGTATGGAAATAATTGCAGGTAAATAACGGTAAAAAATATAATCCGGCCTGTCAAGCCGGAAGTCGCGAGTTCAAGTCTCGTCACTCCCGCCATTCTTTTTATAAGCTCGTTATTTCATTTAAATAACGGGCTTTTTTAATTTATGACATATTTTGTTAGACATCAGTTGTATAAAGATAAAACAATGGAACAAAATAAATTATGGCAAAAATGAATTGATCCTTTTAAGGTCACCATCAAGCCACCCCTTTTAGGGAGTTTTTGACTAAAGTATCCATTTATGACTTGACACAAAATCACCTGTCGGCCATATTGTATTGAAAAAAACACCTTTTGTTTTCGCTCATTTATAAATGAATAATTCAGGCTAAAGGTTCATAATGGGGTTATATCACGAGATATTATATCGAAATGATAATTAATTTGTAATCACGAAGAAATTGCGATCAGGGAGATTGAAAATAAAGATGAGAAACAAAACAAATTCGACACAAAAAACAATTTCAGCGAATGAAAATCAGGAAATCATTCACACTTTCCAGGAAAAGCTTGAAGAAATTAAAAAATACTTAAAGGATAATGTAATTCTGGGAATGATCATTATAGACGCCTCAAAAATAAACAAGATTGAACATGAATACGGCAAAATTGTTTATGGCGATGTTTTAAAGTCTTTAGGAAAAATCATTTTAGGCATGAAAGGAAACCAGATAAGAATTGATGATATTTTAACAGTTAACCATGCTGAAGGGGAGCAGTTCTATATTTTTCTTTCTAAAAAGAGAACGGAAAAATCTTTTCAATCAGGAGATATTGAGACTGTAGCAGAAAGGGTTAGTGAATATGTAAATAACGAGATGTTTTTAACCGTATATCCGCTTTTAAAGAGACGTCCAAAAATTAGTGTCGGCTACGCCATTACGATAGATAACGCCCTTATTCAGGAAGAACGGCTGATTAATAAATTGATAGAAGATGCCAAGTTAATGGCGAATTATCTGGAATTCAGGGCATTAATGCGGAACAAGGAAAAATTGCAGGAAATCATCATCAAAGAAGAAATTTCTACGATTTATCAGCCGATACTCAACCTTGTTTCCCCTGAAATAATTGGATACGAGGCATTATCCCGTGGGCCGAAAAATTCAGCATATGAAAACCCTTTTGTCATGTTTAACATTGCTGAAGAAACAGACTTGTTGTTTGAACTGGATCGCATTTGCCGCAAACGATCTTTAATTAATGCAAAAGGTATCCCTGAAGGCTTTAAACTGTTTATTAATATTCTGCCTTCTACTATTCAAGATCCGGAATTTAAAGGCAGCTATCTGAAAAATTTTCTTGACGAAATAAAAATCAGTTCCAGGAGCATTGTGCTTGAAATCTCTGAACGGCAGGCTATTGAAAATTATGCGCTCTTAAAAGAAGCATCAGAGTATTATTCAGACATCGGTTTTGCGCTTGCCATTGATGATGTGGGCGCCGGTTATTCCAATCTCAAATCTCTGGTTGAGCTTAATATTAGCTATATAAAACTGGACATTTCTATGGTGCGCAATATTAATGATGATCCTTTGAAGAAAGAAATCGTCAGAGCCATGGTTCAGATCGGAAAGAACATTAACGCGGATGTTATTGCCGAGGGAATAGAAACGGAAGACGAATTAAAGGAATTGCTCGATTTAGGTTTGATTTACGGGCAGGGTTTTTTGTTTGCCAAGCCGGCTCCACCTTTCACAGGTGTTAACTTTATAGAAGTAAAATAGACACATTCCAAAATGATAAGATTTTCCTCTTATCCTAAGGACTTTCCCCAAGCCCCCTAACTGCATCAACCCAGATATATATCAAAAACAATAGCCGTCTGTCATCAAAGCACAGGACAGACGGCTATCATGAAAAGAATAGTTCTATTAACCTTTTATTTCGTTGATCCTGTCGGAGAGCTTAGGAATAAAATCGATCATGTCATCCACAACCCCAACATCCGCGACCTGAAAAATTGGGGCTTTAGGGTTCTTATTTACCGCTACGATAAAGGGAGCACCCTTGATGCCTCCCAGGTGCTGGAATGTTCCGCTGATACCCAGAGCCATGTAGACTTTCGGTTTTACCGTCTGGCCTGAAGTTCCGACCTGGCGGGATTTCTCCAGCCATTTTGCATCCACAATCGGCCGGGAGCATGAAACATCTCCGCCCATGGCTTTCGCCAGTTCAAATATAATTTCCAGATTCTCCTCATCTTCGATTCCCCTGCCCACCGAGATAAGTATGTCAGACTTGGTAATATCGACATCTCCGATTTCGGCTTCAACAACTTCCAGATAACGGCGGGCGCTTCCCGGAAGATCACCTTCCATGGCTTCGGCTGTTTTGTCAATGACCTGGCCGTTTGCGCTTTTACTTTCGTCTGGTTTGAAAGAGCCCGGACGGACGGTAATTACGGCTCCTTCGGAAATATCGCAAAGGACATGTGTACTGACCTGTCCGCCGTATTCCTCGCGAACAACTTTTAGCATGCCATCCTCAATACCTTCAAAGTCTACAGCATCCGGAAGATAAGCAGCATCAAGCTTTACGGAGAGACCCGGCGCAAGATCCATTCCAAAATGTTCATGTGGAACCAGAACAATCCCGTTCTTTGGCAGAATACGCACCAGCATGCCCCGGAGAACCTCTGCGTTTACATATGCAAGAGCTTCGTCATCGATTTTCCAGACCTCGGCAAATGAAGAGGCAACTTCATTGCATACCGCATCAAGCTCAGCACCGGCGCCTGCAACAACTGCGGTAATCGAAGCATCAGGATCTAGTTTCTTGGCCGCTGCAACCAACTCAAGGGCTGTGTCGTCGGCAACACCATCCTTGTGAATAATATATGCAAAAACCTGTCGGGCCATTATTTTATCCCTCCTTTGGATTTTAGCAGTTCAATCAGTTTTTCGATTATTTCATCGGTGTTTCCTTCAAGAATCTCGGCACCTTCACCCAGATCAGGCACAAAGTAATCCTGGCGTTTTATATTTGCGCCGGATTCCCCAACAGATTCAGGGTCAATACCAAGATCTTCGGTATTGAAAACAGGAATTTCCAGCGACGCAACTTTCCTGATTCCTCGGATACCCACGTAGCGTGGCTCGTTAATGCCGGTCTGAATCGAAAGGACACATGGAAGATCGATTTCGTTCATTTCCAGGTTTCCGCCCGCGATTTCACGGCCGACTTTGATTTTATTGTCATCCACAACTTCCAGAAAATTTACCAGAGAAGCATAGGGCCAATCCAGCATCGCAGCCAGTATACCGCCCACCTGGCCGGCCCCGTCATCTGCCTGGGCGCCTGTCAGGATAAGATCGTAATTTCCTTTTTCAACTTCGGCTTTTAAAATACTTGCAATCCCTTTTCCATCAGATCCTTCAAAAGCATCATCCGAAAGCAGGATGCCTTTATCAGCGCCCATGGCCATTTCTCTTCGCAGTACTTCTTCTGCTTCCTCGTCGCCAACGGAAGCAACGGTAACGCTGCCTCCAACCTTGTCTCGAATCTGGATAGCCTCTTCAACCGCATAGTTATCCCACTCGTTTACGGAGTATACAAGGTCATCCCGCTCAATGTCCGTCCCGTCGCTGTTGACCTCTATTTCATTTTCAGAGGTATCAGGGGCCCTCTTAATACATACCAAAATTTCCATATTCTTCCTCCAAGATAGTTGGTTATTGAACTGACGTGTTTCAATCTTCAATTATATGGCGATCAATCAGTTCCACAAGATCAATGGCCTCCATTTCTCCTTCCAGGCCGCTGGTCTTGATGGCATCTTCAATATTGACCATACAGAACGGGCAGGCCGTAACGATCACGTTTGCACCGGCTTTTTTCGCCATCTCAACCCTTATTTGCCCCATCCTTTTCTCCTCAATGGGTTCATAAAAAAGCATCAGGCCGCCACCGCCGCAGCAGAACGAGCGGTCCTTGCAATTGGCTGCCATCTCAACCCTTTTAATCCCTGCAATCGCATCAATAGCCTCTCTGGGATCTTCGTAGATGTTATTGTGTCGACCAAGATAGCATGGATCATGATAGGTATAAATCTTACTTTGATCTTCAGCCCCCATTAACCGGATTTTCCCGGATTTAATGCTTTTTGTTATGGTCTGGCTGATATGTTCCACCGGCGGAAGATCTTTGTAGTCATTTTTCAATGCATTAAAGGCGTGTGGGTCTGCTGTGACAATATTTTTAACACCTGAGTTGATGATTTCATCCGTATTTCTGTCCCTTAAATCCTGGAAAAGCATCTCCTCGCCGAATCGTTTTACTTCATGGCCGCTGTCCCTTTCGGCCGGCCCCAATATCCCGAAATCGATGCCGGAGGCAGCAAGGACCCTGACCGCAGCCCTTCCGATTTCCTGTATCCTGTCATCATATGATGTAATGCTGTCGACAAAATAGAGCGTATCAGCGGTCTCTTTTTTATTCAGAATCTTTACATTAAATTCTTCAGGCAGATCATTTGTCCAGTCCGCACGTTTTTTCTCCATCTTGCCAAAGGGATTTCCGCGTTTTTCAAGCGCACTCAGCGGCTTTTGCAAAGATTGCGGCACCATACCGTCATCAACCATACCCCTTCTGACATCAACAATCTTGTCGATATACTCGATTAAGAGCGGACACTCTTCTTCGCAGGCTCCGCAGGTCGTACACGACCAGATTTCATCTTCTTCGAGCACATTGCCGATCAACTTCTTCCCTTTGCCCGCGCTGCCAAACAGAGGGTAATTTCCAAAAGAATAGTCACGACATTTGATGGATATAAATCTGGGAGAAAGCGGCCGACCCACGGCATTGGCAGGACAATTATCAGAACACCTCCCGCAATCCGCACAGGAATAAAAATCGAGCATATGTTTCCAGGTAAAGTCCTCGAACTTCTTAGCGCCAAAAGACTCAAGTTCGTCAAGCTCTTCATCCTTCACACCCCACTGAACCGGCTTTATAGACCCTTTATCCAGTTTCATTAAGAATACATTCGGCAAGGATGTAATAATATGAAAATGTTTCCCCAGCGGCAGAAAACAGAGAAAGAAGAAGAATATCAGTTCATGTGAAAAATATGCACCCAGATGTATAATCTGAAGCTTATTAAGTGTTGTGGCACTAAAAAAATTGGCGGCAATCCAGGACCCGGTCCCCGGCACCAGAATTTGTGTTTTTAGTCCTTTTTGAATCAGGGCCGCGGCCAAGCTTCCTTCAAAAACCATATCACATGTCACAAGACCTGTAATCAATAACAACACGAATATAGCTTCCCAGGTATGATCTTTGCCGTATTTGGGCGGCACAGCATATCGTTTCGGGATAAATATCCCTCGCCGGACCATGGCAACCAGACATGCTGCCAGAACAAATGTTGCAGCAATATCCTTGAGAACAGCGTAAAAATGCCCGGTCATGCCCCCCAGTCCTGGCAATACATAACCATCTGATATTCCGAGTAAAATAAGTGTAATCGATCGCAAAGACAGTATTATAAAACCTGCAAAGATAATGATATGAATTATTCCGGCAAACATGTACCTTGGTTGCCGGTATTGCGCCATGGCATACTTGAACATGTTAAAAAAACGAATAGTTAAACGATCAAGCCTTGGGTCAGGAGAAGCTTTCATTAGAGGCTTAAGCCGAATCACAATAATGTATGTAAAAAATCCAGCACCAATAAGCGGAATCAATAGAGAAAAAAATACCGCAGGAATACCTATAATTGTTGCCTTGGCAGGAGAGATCAAAGCTGCTTCCATTTTTTTTCCTTCTTACTCCTTAACCCGGACAAACCCGCCCTTCTGCCAAGCAAAGTGAGGCGGACGGGCCGGAACCAAAAAAGTTATGTTTTATCTAACCACGAACCCGCCCCGCCTGCCGGCCGGCGGGCAGGCTGCCAGCCGTCGGGCAGGGGCCACGAAGGATAATAAAGATTAAAATATAGCCCATAAATGAATGAGCATTCATTCATTTTTAACTGACAGGTTTTCACGCTGTCAAGAAAAAACCCATATTTCTCCAAAGT
>SDBS01008181.1_pt1 | contig 10117 bp, 9 predicted proteins | sample 2277091 | NCBI WGS metagenome assembly SDBS01 (sample SAMN10404972, study PRJNA504765) | marine sediment metagenome | isolation source: marine sediment core GS10_PC15, 163 cmbsf | place: Arctic Ocean: Southern Knipovich Ridge | collected 2010 | reverse complement strand
GAGGAATATTGTCTCCTTAATCATGGCTGTGTTCTTTTTTGTAAGTGTAGTTTTAGGAGCTGCAGCCAAGCTTAGGATACTGTTAAAGAAGGTATATGAGAAATCCAAAAGACTATTCGAGATACCACCTTTTAAACAGTATGCAATCTGCGATGGAATATATAACTTATTATTCGGAAGGAAATTCTCGAAAGAGGATAAGGAGTCTATTCCCCAGACTCCTCAACTGTGGCTACCTTTAGATATTTCTGAGTTCTAAAAATTTTGGGGAAACTCCTGTCAATTCTGGCCTTGACAATAATTAAATATATATTAAAATACTTAAGTGAACGTTAATCAAGGGATGGGTATCAATGCAAATAACGATCAAAGATATTGCGAAAACAGCTAAAGTATCGGCTAATACGGTATCGAAGGCACTAAATAACAAACCTGGCGTGAACAAGGAGACACGCGATAGGATTATGAGAATAGCAAAAGAGCTGGGTTATTTTCCCAATGTTCTGGCTAGGAACCTGAGACTAAGTCAGACAAAAACTATTGGAGTAATAATATCGGATAATTCCAATCCGTTCTTCGCTTATATGGTCAAAGGAATTCAGGATGTGGCAAGAGAAACTGGTTACCATATAATATTGTGTAATACCGGGGAAAATCCTGGTTTTGAACAAGAAGCGATAGACCTTTTGTTGGAACTGAGAGTTGCGGGCTTGCTCATAACTCCAACTCAGAAGAAGATTGACTGCATTCTAAAGTTAAAACGGCTGCGTGTACCCTTTGTTCTGCTGGCAAGACACTTTGAGGAAACTACTACCTACTATGTAACCACTGACAACGTAACCGGTGCCTACATTGCCACTCAACATCTTATTGCCCGAGGTCATCAGAGAATTGTCTTTATTAATGGACCTTACCAAAATTCAGCAGCAAAAGAACGCTTTGCGTGATATAAACAGGCACTAGCAGAAAACAAGATAGCATATAATGAATCTTTAGTTGAGTGGGGAAATCTAGATATGGAGGATGGTTATGATGTTATGAAAAAAATTTTGGTCCACAGACAGCTTCCTTTGGGAGTATTTCTATTTAGTGACTACGTGGCCATAGGGGCCCTCAAAGCGGTACGGGAGGAAAACCTAAAGGTTCCTCAGGAGGTGTCCATAGTGGGATATGATGATATTGATTTTGTTAGTTATCTAGATGTCCCCTTGACAACGGTACATCAACCTAAATATTCTATCGGGAACAAAGGTATGAAAATTCTCATCAAGATAATCGAAGGCAAATTGTCCGATCAAGAAGAGCCTCAGTGTGTTCTTTTGCAGCCTGAACTTGTCATACGGAAATCTGGGTGAGGGATAACTATTAATCTAAAGGAGCGATATCAATGGAAGGACTATCATTACAGGCAACCTGGCAACCTAAGAAGGATTACAGACCAACCGAACTTGAGCTTATGACGAAGAAGGCAATAACTTCCAGTAGTGTTTGGAGATATCCAGAAATAGCCTTACGCGATTTACCGGATCCCAAAATAGGACCAAAAGATGTATTACTAAAAGTTAAGGCTTGCGGTATATGCGGAAGCGAAGGCCATTTTTATGAGAAAGATGATGAAGGCTATGTGTTATATCCAGGTCTAGCCCGATTTCCCAGTGTTCTTGGTCATGAATTCTCAGGAGTTATAGAAGAAGTGGGTAAGGAGGTAAAAGATTTTAAAATAGGTGACATGATTACGGCAGAAGAGATGAATTGGTGTGGAGAATGTATCGTTTGCAAAAATGGATATCCAAATCACTGCACCAATCTTGAGGAGATTGGGATTACTATCAATGGTGGACTTGCAGAGTATCTTGCCGTGGGAGCTAAGTACTGTTGGAAGATTAACGATTTGATGGACGCATACGGGAGTGAGGACAAAGTCTATGAGGCCGGTGCTCTGGTTGAGCCTACCTCGGTCGCTTACAATGCCATGTTTGTAAGGGCTGGGGGATTTAAGCCTGGCTCCTATATAGTAATCTATGGAGCAGGGCCAATTGGTCTTGCTGCTATAGCTCTGGCAAAATCTACGGGAGCGGCAAAAGTGATTGTTTTTGAAACAATAAAGGAACGAAGAGAATTGGCTAAGAAGATGGGAGCTGATTATATCTTTGATCCAACCGACTTAGAAAAAAAAGGTTCAACTCCCCACCAAATAGCGTTAGAAATAACTGGTGGAGCTGGCGCTGACTTTCAAGTGGAAGCAGCTGGCGTACCCACTAAAACAATACCTGCAATGGAGAAATCACTAGCTATCAATGGTAAGCTTGTGCAAATTGGCAGAGCTGCAGAGAGAGTTTCTATGTATCTTGAAACCTTTCAAGTAAGGAGGGGTCAGATATACGGATCCCAGGGACATTCCGGTCATAGCGTTTTCCAGAACGTAATAAGATTAATGGCTTCCGGTGTTATTGATATGACCAAGATAGCTACCGCAAGGTATGCCTTAGAAGAAGCTGTCGAGGCTATCAAGAGAGCAGCAGATCGAAAAGACGGCAAAGTGATGGTAAACATTTAGTCACTTTTCTTTTTAAGAAATTAATATTAAGAGACCTGAAATAAGAAGAATCAAGAACGGGAGGGGAAGTAAACGGGCAAAAGTAAAGAAGCCCACATAATAATCAAAGGAGAAAAGAATGTCTAGTCACAAAGAGAAAAGCAAGATGTGGTTAACTACAGAAAACCCGGCTATCATATTTGAAAATACCGATGTGGGCAGATTGAAAAAAGAAGTATGGGATGCATCAGAGAAAGAAATTGAGAGGATTCTGGCCGAATATGAAGTGCCTTCCCTTCCCGAGCTGGGAAAGCCAGGGAGTTATATCCAGACTACCATTCGCCAGAAACTGATTGAAAATCGGCGTAAAAATGATATTGTTATTATTCCAGTAGGGTGTACAGAGAACCATGGTCGGCATAATATCTCTGGTCTAGATACCTTCATGGTCACTCAGATCGCCGAGGCACTAAGAAGATATACAGCTAAAAAGGGTCGAGCAGTTAATCTTGCCTTGCCCCCTCTCAATTATGGAGCACATCCCTATCATCACATTGGAATGCCCGGTACAGTGAATATACCCCAGGATGCGGTCCGGGAACTCCTTATTTATGTTATGCTTGGTCTGTGGAACGATGGTTTTCGAAAGCAGATTATCATTAACAATCACGGCCAACTCTGGGTTCTGGAGTCAGCCTTACATGAGTTTATGTATCGCTATCAGCTTCCGGGAATATTTCAAGTGCTTGATTGGCATCGAGGAGTGAGAGAGTTCTTTGGGCCAACCGGAAAAAAAGATAGCATGGAGACACATTTTGTCCATGCAGATGAGGCAGAAACCTCAGTAGCTCTTTTGATGTTCCCGGAAGGGACGGTGGACATCAGCCTTGCCCAGGATACCAAAGGGGAAGGATTTCTTCCCGATGGTCACTTTGATAAATCAGTAGATCCATTTCGCAGGCCCCATCGCTGGTCTGAGGGCGAAGGTCAGATGCCTATCGAGATAGCTGCTACACCTGAAGGAACGGTTGGAACACCAAGTCTGTCTAGTGCTAGAAAGGCTAAGCGACCGATAGCAGCTATTCTCAAGTATTTGACCCTGGTTATCGATCAAATTCTGGAGGCTTTTCCCCCGGGCAAGGTCCCGCCAGTGGAGAAAGTAACGCTGCGCTCCGCCTCAGAGATGGAGCCTTATCTAAAGGAGCCTCAGAGCGAGGGCTGGAAGTCGGTCTATGAATTGACAAGAATAGGGTTTTAGGAGACTTTGATAAAAGTGGAAGGAAGACTTTAGACTGCCTCAGAGCGGGTTATTGCAATAGGAGAAACAGTAAAATGGTAAAAATAAGGGTAGGAGTAATTGGACTAGGCCGCCTAGGATTGGTACATGCCAGAAATATTGCTAAGGCTGCGCCTGGAGCGAAGCTAATTGGAGTTTGTGACATTAAGGAAGAACTTGTAGAAAATACCGCCAAAGAGTTACAGGTGACACCTTACCATGAGTATCAACAAATGTTAGAAAATTCTCATATTGATGCCATTTTGGTGGTTACCCCCAGCGATAAACGTACCGAAGTAGTGATGGATGCTGTCAAGGCAGCCAAACATGTCTTCTGTGAAAAGCCTATAGCGACAACGCTTGAGGAGGCAAAAAGGATAGTCGATGTGATAGAAAAAAGCGGAATCAAATTTCAGGTAGGCTATATGAGAAGGTTCGATCCTGCCTATAGTCAGGCAAAAAGCATGATCGAAGAAGGTAGAATAGGAGACCCGGTAGTGTTTACTGCCATTTCCAAAGATCCTTTTCCTCCGCCTGAATGGGCATGTGATCCAAAACGTGGTGGCGGGTTATATATTGATATGCATTCCCATGATTTTGATTTAGCTAGATGGTTTATGAAAGACGAGATAAAACGCGTTTACGCCGAAGACGGAGCTTTGGTTCATAAGGATTTCAAACTCTCAACCTGGGTGGACAACTGCATCATAACCATGAAGTTTCAAAGAGGTGCCCTAGGAGTCATAAATGGCAGTTTCAGTTCAGGGTATGGGTATGACGTTCGGACTGAAATTCAGGGAACTGAAGGAGCCATAATGGTTGGAGAAATTAGTTGGAGACCAGTAGTCTTATGCAAAGCTAGCAGCGGAGTTACCCATACGTCTATGTTCAAGACAGACGAAGTACCACATTTCATACACCGATTCAATGAAGCTTACATTAAAGAAATAAGAAGTTTTATAGATTGCATAATCAATGATACCGAGCCCCTGGTGACAGGTGAAGACGCGAGAATAGCGTTGGAGGTATCTCTTGCTGCCCTGCGATCCTCTCAACAAGGAAAACCGATTGAAATAGCTCCTTAACTGAGACTTAAGTAGGCAAGATAGGTGGTTCAAGATCTCTTTTCCTTATGGAAAGTGAACCAATTTAGATTTACGTTGTTTGTTGTAAATTTTCGATTGAGGGGACTAGAGGCCATAAGCAGAAGGCAAGCCCTCTTCCTGTTTTCTCTAAGAGCGTTTTGAAAAGAACTAATTAAACCTTAATCTTGAAAACAGGGGAAGTCAAATGATAATTTTTTCCAGATGTAAAGAGTATACGGGGGTAATGATATGGCCAATGAAAAAAATAAGTTAAGGTCATTAAGTACCAAGGAAGGAGCTATTGACATTCCTGATATTGGAATTGGAATGCTTGGCTATGGATTGATGGGCAAGGCACATTCTAATGGGTATTTGCAAATGCCTTATATATTCTGGCCACCTCCTGCTATACCTAGGCTTATAAATCTATGTGGGAGAAATGAAGAAAAAGTAGCAGAAGCAGCAAAATGTTACGGGTATACTGATTATTGCACAAATTGGCAAGATATCATGAACGATGACGAAGTAGATATCTTTGTGGATACTTCTCCAAACAATGCTCATGCTAAGCCATGTATTGAAGCTGCCAAAAAAGGAAAGCACGTAGTCTGCGAAAAACCTCTTGCTAGGGATGCCAAAGAAGCAAAGAAAATGTTAGATGCTGTTAATAAAGCTGGGGTAAAGCATATATGTAATTTTAATTATAAGACAGTACCATCCTTGGCTTTACCAAAAAACTAGTTATGGATGGCAGACTAGGAAGAATTTTTCATTTTAGAGCAAATTATCTTATGGATCATTTAGTTCATCCAGAAGCTCCTTTAGCCTGGAGAAACCGTAAGGAAATTGCTGGTAGTGGAGTATTGGCAGATGTGTCGTGCATGTAATAAACCTTGCCAGATGGTTATGTGGAGAGATAAAGTATGTTATGGGAGTAGACAAGACTTTCATAAAAGAGAGACCATTTCCAGAAGATCCATCAAAGAAAGGAATAGTTGACACAGACGATGCTTCTATTTCCATATCAGAGTTTGAAAATGGTGCTATTGGATATGTAGAATCATCTGCATTCAGCAATGGACACAAAACCACCATAACGGTTGAAATAAATGGTGAGTTGGGTAGTATTAAATGGGATTTTGAACAAATGAATTTTCTGAATGTTTACTTTAGGGAGTCGGATCAAAAAAGCACCAGAGGGTTTCGTGCTGTAGATGCAACTGAGAGTTATCATCCTTATTATGATAAATGGACGGGACATGGTGGAGAATTGATTGGATTCATGGCCACATTCGTGCATAGTGCATATCATATCGTAGAAGCTGTTATGGAGGGAACGGAACTATTCCCAATGGTAGCAACTTTTGAGGATGGATATAGAGCGGCTGCAGTTTGTGATTCAATTTTAAAGTCTGGAGAATCTGGTAAAAAGGTAAGAGTAGAGTATTAAAATAAGCCGAAGATGCCTTGACAGCAGTGATATAAAAATAGTATGTGAAAGGGAAAGTTAAAATGGGACAAAGACTATCCATTAACGGAGAGAAGAAAACAGTACCGGATGGATTAAAGATAAGGTGGCCGTTGATTACTCAGCAAGACAAAGATGCTGTTATGAAAGTTCTCGACAGTCAGGTTCTGGGAGGACTCTATGCTCCCCAAGCGGTGGGACTAGAAGAAGACTTCGCCAATTACATAGGAACAAAATATTGCCTCACGGTAAATAGCGGAACAGCCGCCCTTCAGGTAGCCTTGGCGGCAACAGGTATTGGTCCAGGAGATGAGGTTATCAGCCCGGCGTTTTCATTTTTGGCTACTGCCGTAGCTTGTCTTCACCAGAATGCCATACCTGTATTTGTGGATATTGATCCCCGGACTTTCAATATAGATGCTAGTAGGATTGAGGAGAAGATTACCAGCAAGACTAGGGCTATCGTACCGGTTCACATTCATGGTCTTCCCGTAGAGATGGATGAAATAAAAAGGATTGCCAAGAAACACAACCTTATAGTGATAGAAGATGCCGCGCAGGCACAGGGTGCAGTTTACAAGGGAAAGAAAACGGGAAACTTTGGTGACATGGCTTGCTACAGCTTGAATTTTACCAAGAATCTTCCTGGTGGAGAGGGGGGACTTATTGTAACTAATAGCAAAGAATATTATGACAGAGCCAACATGATTCGTTGCTTTGGAGAAAAAGTGGAATCTGACGCGACAAGAGACTATAACGCCCTCATTTTGGGTTATAACTATCGGACTCAGGAAATGCCGGCAGCTTTTACCAGGAGTCAGCTGAAACGATTAGATGAAAACAACAAAAATGCTCAAAGAAATGCTGAATACTTAACTAAAACGCTGAACGGACTAAAAGGTGTTCACCCTCCCTACGTTCCTTCGGATAGAACTCATATTTATCATAAGTACCGGATTAAACTTGATCCGTCTGTCATCGACTCCAATTTACACCCAAAGAGATTTAGAGACACCATCAGGAAAACTCTCAACGCAGAAGGGGTAGATGCGGTGCTATGGCAGGATGCTCCCGTTCCAGAACAAACTCTTTTCCAATCAAAAGAAGGTTACGGTAAAGGATGTCCCTGGCGGTGTGAACACGCCAAAGACATAGAGTATGCGTCAGAAGACTATCCAGAAACCCAAGGATTGCTGGATAATTCCCTGGTAATATATTCAGAAGTCAACCCCATATACTGCCAAAGCCTAGAACTGACGAAATATTATGGGGAAGCTTTTCAGAAAGTCTTTAATAACCTAGAACAGTTAGAGTTCTAAGTAATTACCAGAACATATTGTTATTTGAAGGATCTGTCACAATATCTGCGGACCTAGTTGCCCAGAGGGGGGGTCTTGCGAAAATACATGACTATTAGCTGCCTATCAAGTAGGATCACCTGTTTGGATAATAGGTTAGTTCATAAGCAATTTCTTGCTGAGTGAGACACGAATATGAATTATCTAATGGGAATAGACCTTGGTACTACGGGATTGAAGTGTGCAATATATGATACACGAGGTAGTCTCATTATCTGTACGCAACGTACATACGGCTTCGCAAATGATAAGCCTGGGTGGGCAGAACATGATCCTAACAATTGGTGGAAAGCTGTCACAGAAGCGATTAGAGAAGCTTTAGGAAATTGTCATATCCATCCCAATGATGTAGTAGCGATATCATTGTGTGGATTTCATCACTGTCCCGTATTTTTGGATGATAAGGGCCAGGTACTACGTAACGTTATTACCACCCATGATAAGAGAACAATCGAAAGCTGGAAGAATCTAAAGGAACAAGGTGTCTTAGCCCTCTTAGAAAAAGCAACAGGTAGTGCTGTGGGAACATGCCATTTCCCTCCCATTTTTCACTGGATCAGAAACCACGATAGAAATTCAATCAAGAACTGCTCCCACCTTCTCATGCCGAAGGATTTCTTAAGATTTAGATTAACCGGGGAAGCAATCACAGATATTTCCGACGCCACAGGTACGCATCTAGTTGATCCTAAATCCTTAAACTGGTCCGAGGAACTAGCCAAGACGATGCATGTTCCTCTTTCTTGGCTACCTCCAATACAAGCTTCCACCGAGCATGGAGGACGAATCACGACCTTGGCGGCAAAAGAAACCGGCCTTGCTGAAGGAACGCCAGTAATTACCGGAGGGGGCGATACGCATTGTGCCCTTCTAGGTATGGGGGTGCTTAACGAAGGACAGGCAGCTATGATAGTAGGAACTTCCGCTGTAATCCGGGCTTGTTTTGCTAAGTTTGCTCCTGATAAAAAAGGCCGGTGTTATATCCAGCATCATATCGTTCCAGGTATATGGTGTAACGCGGCTTCAATTTTTAGCGGAGCTTCAAGTCTGCAATGGGGTTTGGAAACATTCGGACTTACAAGTAAGAAAGAGAGAAAAGGCCCTTATCTGGAGGCTATGTCTTTAGCTGAAACCGTGCAGCCTGGATGTCAGGGCCTGATCTTTCACCCTTTTCTCTTCGGCCGACGCACTCCTTATTATGACCCCTACGCTCGAGGTATCTTTTTTAATCTTTCATTCTGGCATACCAGGGCTCATTTTCTGCGAAGTATTCTTGAGGGAGTAGGATATGCCATGAGGGAGTGTCTGGAAATTATAAAAGAGGTTCGAATAGACTACCAAATAGCTCCCTTAAATGAACTACGTGCCGCAGGAGGCGGGATGAGGTTCCCCTTGTGGAGACAAATTTTTGCCGATATCTTAGAATTACCTATAGTCATAACTAATGTGGAAGAAGTAGGAACGCTTGGTGCGGCGATGCTTGCAGGCATCGGGATAGGAATTTACAAGAATCATGCAGATGCTGTTGGGGAATGTGTCAAGATCAAGCAGGTTAGCTCCCCTTGCCAAAATAACATGAAAGTCTATCGGAAAGACTACATTTTATGGAAGGAACTTTATACGAGAGTGAAAGATCTCTATAGTATATAAGGAGAAGTGGAATTGCATTTAGAGGCCAAGAAAGAGCTAGAAGGGAGAGTAGCAGTAATTACGGGAGGAGGAGGAGGCATTGGTAAAGCGATAGCCGTAGCTTTTGCAAGAGAAGGAGCAAGAGTTGTTCTCGCCGACATCGAGTCTGAGGGGGCTAAGGAAATAGTAAAGAGGATAAATAATACTCATGGTCAAGGAACAGCTTTTTTTGTACAGGCCGACATGCGCTGTCCTGACGCCGTAAAAATATTATTTGAAGAAACAGTAAAAATCTTTGGAAAATGTGATATCTTAGTTTGCAATGCCGGAGTTACTCGAATAAATCCCATAGATGCAATAACAGAGGAAGAACTTGATTGGCAGATAGATACAAATCTTAAAGGTTATCTGAGGTGTTGCCGGGAGGCAGTGCAGATTATGAAAAAAAAGAGAATAAGGGGAGTTATCCTCTTTATTTCATCCAAAAATGGTATTGTTGGTGCCTCTGATAAAGTAGTTTATTGTGCGACCAAAGGAGGTGAACTCGCAGCGGCAAGATCCCTGGCAATGGAGCTTGGCAAGTTTGGGATTCGGGTGAACAGTATCTGCCCTGACGCGGTGCTAAAGGATTCAGGGATTTGGCAGGATGAAGAATGGATCGAAAAGACTGCCAAACGATACCAGGTTCCAAAGGAAGAATTGCAGGATTACTATCGAAATCGTAGTGCCCTGAAAGTATGTATTACTCCCCAAGATGTCGCAGAA
>SDBS01008180.1_pt1 | contig 10118 bp, 3 predicted proteins | sample 2277091 | NCBI WGS metagenome assembly SDBS01 (sample SAMN10404972, study PRJNA504765) | marine sediment metagenome | isolation source: marine sediment core GS10_PC15, 163 cmbsf | place: Arctic Ocean: Southern Knipovich Ridge | collected 2010 | reverse complement strand
GTCTACTCTCATACTTGTGATTAGATCAAAACGGGAAGAGGACTTTAATCAGCTGCTAAAAACGCCAAATGCGGCAGAATCAAAGGCATTGTACTATCAGCTATTCAAAAACATTTCCCTTCGAGGCGTGGATAGAAGGGTCCTGTCTACCCTAGCCAATCGCATTAAGGATGAGCACCCAGCTATCACATACCCAAGGAATAATATTGAGTTTACCCTCAACGATATCGAGTGGGACGAAAAATTCGCTGACGAGGCTTCACTTAACCCCCAAAAAGCCTACGAAGATCTTGCATCAAATCCAGATGGCACGCAACGTAATCCATTGCTAAAGCTTTTACAAAAAGACCAAACAACTATGGCAAGCATCAGAGAAAACGCAAATGTCATTCTAAATGCAATCTCTAATTCTTTGGACACTTTAACGTCCAATGAATTAAAAGCCATTGGTTTTTACCTATTCTCACCCGGCAACCACGGTGGTAAGCGCCCTACTAGGGGGTTCTCTGCTGACCTTAAGTCTGCTATCGACAGCGCCACTAATGGACGCATCAATCAGCATGTTTCTGCTAGACAGCTATCCGAAGATGATCACGACGCATTAGAGACAGCCATGACACTTCTGCCCGAAAAGGGAGTAACAACATCAATATTTGATCACATGTCCATACAAACCGAGGGCAGCATCCCAGAACTACGGGAAGAAGTTGCAGATCTTGAGGCCAAAATGACTGCAGTTGATGAGGCTATCCACGCCACTAAAGCATCCGATAAGGAGGCTAAGAAGGTCTTGAGGAAACAGAAGCGAGTTTTGCACGCACAAATCTATGACAAAAATAATTCTTTACAGTCTATGATCGAATCCATGCAGCGCAATATTGATAAGCTACAATCAGACAAACTACAAATAGATGCCCAAGTAAAAAATACATCACTACCACGAGAAGAGAAAAAAACTCTCCGCGAGCAAGCGCGTAAACTACGCAGTCAAATCCTAGAGCAACAAGCACTACTCGAGGAACCGTTATAACCTACGCCTCTTCTCCGACTTGCCACAACAGACACGCGGCATCTCATAGGGCGCTAGAAAGTTGTGTATCCTTAAGGGACTATTCTCAAAAATTTCTTCCACATCAGAGAAATATCAGATCCCGCGATCAAGTCGCGGGAAGACGGAGAAAGGGGATGCGATGCGGGATATAAACATCTACCACCCTACGCTCTTTTTGACTACGCGCAAGTCGCTTCGTCAGACAAGCGAGCTTCGGGTGGCAAGCGGCACCACCAGCCAGATTTCCCGCGACACACCTACTCCGTCTTGCTGCACCATATCCACTGCGTCTTCCCGCAACACCACACACACTCCGTCTTCCCGCGATCAAGTCGCGGGAAGACGAAGGGGCGTGCGTCGCATCCTCTTTTCCCGGCATGCCGTGACTTGATCACAATACTGTTCATTTAGAGTTAATTCCGCGGGTATTTTTGTCCAGTGTAAAACAACACACCCCTGCCTCCCCGGGAACGGCTTTTGCCCAAGCATAGCTTGGCTGCAAAAGTCAGTTACCCGGGGCCCAGGTCAAAAAAAAATGTGGCTTGCCAGTTCTTGGTTATTCGCTTGCTGGGTCCCGGGTAGCGCCTTATCCTTTTCCACGCCTCCGGCCTGGAGGATAATGGGTCCCGGGAAAACAAACCGGGGGATCTTCTATGTATAATGAATGCTTAACAACCGGGAAACTTGGGGTAAATGAACAGTACTGCGACTTGATCGCGGCAGCTTACAGAGCATTAGAAAGGTCATATCCTTAAGGGACTATTCTCGAACAACTGCTTCCGAATCAGAGAAGTATCAGATCCCGCGATCAAGTCGCGGGAAGACGTGGTGGTGGGTGTTGCGGGAAAACGGAGTGGGGTGAGGAACAATGACAATAGGATCGACCTTACTGTTCGTTCTGGTCAACCACTTCCTTTTTCTTCGTCCGCCAAAACCTTAGCGCATCTCTGCACTCTCCCAATTTTTGCATCGTCAGAGTTTCTTCGGTGCCAACGCATAGTTTGACGCATTTTCTTGCAACCATAAGACTCGCTGTACACTGTTTGTGGGAGCACTGCACGGCGCAGTGGCGTATTCTTTGGGAAACCGAGGATGGTACAAATAAGAAATAGGCGCCTACTGCCGCTGCAGCCGTTAGTGACAAAATCAAGCTGGTGGATTGCTTCAACATTTTATTTAGCCTCTCTGCAACCGTAGTGGTTGTGAATTTTGGTGGAGCCAAGCGGGATCGAACCGCTGACCTCTACAATGCCATTGTAGCGCTCTCCCAGCTGAGCTATGGCCCCACGACCACCCAAACAAGACATCATATTCGCAATATATTGTCAAGCAGCTTCCAGGGCCGCAATCCCCGGCAATGTCTTGCCTTCCAGCCACTCCAAGAAGGCTCCCCCGGCTGCAGATAAATAGCTCAGGTCCTGTGCACACCCCGCATGTTTGAGCGCTGCCACCGTTTCCCCGCCCCCGGCAATACTATACAATTTGCCAGCTTTGGTGAGTTCAGCCACAGCTTCCGCAACCTCAACAGTGCCTCGGTCGAACGGCGGCTGTTCGAAAATTCCCAATGGCCCGTTCCAAACCAACGTTTGGCAGGACTCAAGCTGACGCCGGATCTCAAACGCCGTTTCCGGACCGATATCAAAAATTTTATCATTACTGCCTATATCTGAGAGCTTAACAATTTGTTTGGAATCCAATCTGACATCTGTGGGCAACAAAACTTTGCAATTAGCAGCCTCAGCCGCGGCAAGTATCTGTTTGGCTAGCGGTAACATTGACTCCTCACATAAAGAGCCCCCAATGCGCGTCCCTTGAGCAAGCAAAAACGTATTAGCAATTCCCCCGCCCAGCACTAATACATCTACCTTTTTGACCAGATTTTCCAAGACTGTCAGCTTGGTAGATACCTTGGCTCCAGCAACAATAGCCATAATCGGACGTTTGGGGTGCTCCAGACCCTTAGTTAAGGCATTTATCTCAGCCTCCATCAACCGTCCCATCGCTGACGGTAAAAATTTAGTGATAGCATCTACCGAAGCATGGGCTCGATGCGATACTGAAAATGCATCATTAACGTATACATCAGCAAGGCTAGCCAGCTGACGAGCAAACTCTACATCATTAGCCTCCTCGCCTTCACAAAAGCGCAGATTCTCTAACAAAATAATTTTACCGAACCGCAAGTTTGCCACCGCCACTTGCGCCATTGGACCGACGCATTCACCAACAAACTTATCTATCGGGGTGCTGGCAGGAAACGAATTAACCAACTGTGCTAGTGAAGTCCCAGGATCGTGGCGTCCTTTGGGCCTGCCCATATGGGATATCAGGATGATCCTAGCTTTTTCGGACATTAGTTCTTGCAAAGTAGGAATGATTCTATCAATGCGCGAGGTATCCAAAATCACCCCATTCTTCATCGGTACATTCAGGTCAACCCGCAAAAGTACACGTTTATCTTGTATATCAACATCATCAAGGGTATAAAAAGAATGCATTTATTGATCTCGTTTCTGTCTATTATAAAGCTATGTCAAAAATAAATCTAGCCTTCAGCATTGAATTTGCCGACCTATACTGCCCCCAAGGTTTACGTAAGGTGGATAGTGCTTGGCGACAATTTCTACAAGACTCCAACTGTGCCAGCAACGATATAGTAGAGTTAGCGCCCTGTGCAGAAGATTTTTTGGCTCAACTATTTGACATTACTCATGAAGTACGCGCACTACAAAAACGACATTCCAAGTTAGCCCCCATATATGCGTTCAAACGCCAGTTCGTACAAAGACGTGCAGCCAAAGCAACTCCCCAACCAGTTATAAAAGAGCTGGCAAAGCACCTGGGAGAGAACTTTAGTGAGATTGATTTTGCCAATTCCGTAATGTGCTGGCTTGAAGATGAAAGCAGAAATGCTGATAAAATTGATCTGGCGTTACAATACTCGGCATGGGCCTGTCTGACCCCGGAAGGACAACGCCATCACAAAGCTGGTTTTCTGTTCAAGCTGCCGCAAAAAGTAGATCCCATGGCCTTAATACCCCAGCACCTCGATTTGCGCGCGCGCGATGGTTTCAAACACTCAGATCCGGGGCACACCTTGGAACAAACTCTTGATCAAGCGCACTACTGTATCTGGTGTCATTCCCAGGGCAAGGATTCATGTTCAAAAGGACTGATGGACAAAACCTCTGGTGAAATTCAGCAAAACGCACTCGGAGTTACTTTGGACGGTTGCCCACTAGGTCAGAAAATTTCCGAAATGAATAAAGTAAAAGCCCAAGGATACTCGCTGGGGGCGCTGGCTTTAATCACACTAGATAATCCCATGGTCGCCGCCACAGGACATCGCATTTGCAACGACTGCATGAAGGCTTGCATCTTTCAAAAACAAGATCCCGTTGACATCCCCACCATAGAATCCCAAATACTACAAGACGTCCTACAGTTACCATGGGGTTTCGAAATCTATAGCTTGCTGACCAGGTGGAACCCTCTCGATCACGCTTTACCCTCAGATTCAACCGGCTATAAAATTTTGGTTGTGGGCCTGGGACCGGCGGGCTTTACCCTCGCCCATTACCTATTGAATGAAGGACATACTGTAGTGGCAATCGATGGGATGAAAATCGAACCACTTGCCGATTCGCAAGCACCCATACACGACATAAAAAAATTGTATGAATCCCTTGATGACAGAATTATCGGTGGATTCGGAGGAGTGGCCGAATACGGGATCACTGTGCGCTGGGACAAAAATTACCTCAAGTTGATCCGGTTGCTGTTGGAGCGCAGAGAAAATTTTCATATGTTCGGCGGGGTAAGATTCGGCAGCACCATCACCGCAGAAGACGCATTCGCCATGGGCTTCAACCATATTGCCCTGTGCACCGGCGCTGGCAAACCCAATATTATCCCACTCAAAAATGGCATGGTTAGGGGCGTGAGACAAGCATCTGATTTTTTAATGGCCTTGCAACTGACCGGAGCCGCTAAGAAAAATTCCATCGCCAATCTGCAAATGCGTCTGCCAGTTGTAGTCATCGGCGGCGGCTTAACCGCAGTTGACGCTGCTACCGAAGCACTTGCGTATTATCCCGTACAAGTTACCAAGTTTCTAGAGTGGTACGAGTCGCTGGATAGCCCAACTACAATAATGAAAACTTGGGATGCGGAAGAACAGGAAATCGCCAATGAATTCCTAACCCACGCTCGATCCCTGCGCAAGCCCGGTGCTGATGTGCTCAAGTTACTGCAACAATGGGGCGGCGTGACTGTGGCTTATCGGCGTACCATACAGCAATCACCCTCATATCGACTTAATCATGAAGAGTTGCGTAAAGCCCTATCAGAAGGTATTAAGTTTGTTGAAAACGCTACGTTCAATGAAGTAGCATTAGATACACACGGGCATGCACGCTCGCTGCGTGGCAACCAAGAAATGACGGCGCGTACTGTGCTGATCGCTGCCGGCACCGAACAGCACACAACTATCAACGAAAGCTCCATTAGTATATTCGGCGACTTGGATTCTGCTTTTGCCGGCAATGTAGTTAAAGCCATAGCCAGTGCCAAGTTAGGATATCCAAAAATCTCCCATCAGTTGCGGCGCCACAAACCCCGCCAAGCTGTAAATTTAATCGGACAACTAGAAAACGACTTGCGAGCCACAGTCCACCAAGTTAATCGCCTTACCAACAATGTGGTCGAGGTGGTGGTGCGCGCGCCCATGGCCGCTCGTAAATTCCAACCGGGACAATTTTTCCGCCTGCAAAATTACGAAACCCATGCCCCACATGCGGCGAAGCTTATACTTGCCATGGAAGGACTAGCTCTAACTGGGGCTAGCGTGGACAAAGAAAGGGGACTAATTTCCCTCATCACCCTTGAAGTTGGCGGGTCATCAAATGTTTGTGCTCTCTTACAACCAGGAGAACCCGTAGCACTGATGGGCCCTACCGGCAGCCCCAGCAAAATCGTGGGGGGCAAGAATGTCGTGCTAATTGGCGGAGGCCTAGGTAATGCAGTACTATTTTCCATAGGAAAGGCAATGAAGTCCGCAGGCAGCAAAGTATTATACTTCGCCGGCTACCGACACTCCGATGATCTATTCAAACGCACCGAAATAGAGGCCGCCGCCGATGCCGTGGTGTGGAGTTGCGAGGCCAGCTCAAGCATCCCACCCCAACGCCCGCAGGACCAAGCATTCATCGGCAATATCGTGGAGGCGCTAAGGTCCTACGCCAATGGCGAACTCGACAATAGCCTGATGCCCTTTGCCGAAGTTGACCATGTAATGGTTATCGGATCCGATCGCATGATGGCCGCAGTAAATAAGGCGCTCGGGTTGTTCCCCCAAAAATGTCAAGCGATTGCCAGTATCAACTCCCCCATGCAGTGCATGATGAAGGGCATCTGCGCGCAATGCTTACAAACGCACAAGGACCCCAACACCGGCGCTGAAACCGTAGTCTTTTCATGCATAAACCAAGACCAGCCCATGCATTTGGTGGACTTCGATAACCTGTCTGCACGACTGCGGCAAAATAGCGTCAACGAAAAATTGTGCCAAGCAATATTACGCAACCGAGTACCACAAGCACTTGTTGACGAATCGCATTGATATGACTATTTTTCATGAGATGCCGAAGTAGCTCAGTTGGCAGAGCGGCTGATTCGTAATCAGTAGGTCGGCGGTTCGAATCCGCCCTTCGGCACCATCTCACTGGCAGTGCATCAACAAGGCGGGAGTGTGATAGTTGAGGAAACAAAGGTGCAGTTTCTCATGGTGATTTACACTTAAGCTCAATCTATCTTGCATATTTCATCTATGCGTAAATGTTATGGCGGGTAGCGATTTTTTGCTTGACGATGGTGTTACGTATCTATATTCCTAATTAAGATAAATATTAAAGCTTGTTAACCACCGCAAAGTTTACCGGGGGACTAGAATATGTCTAAAGCCTTGCACCTAATGCGTAATCTTTTGGTTGCTACTCTCTGCTTCAGCCAAATCTTTACTCCAAGCCTTATGGCCTTTGCACCGGTGTGCGTATTGGATGAAGTAACCCATAATAAGCACTCAGCTAAGCTATTCGGGGGAAAAGAGAGAATCAGTATCCCGGTCTCTAAAAAAGAGGGCCGCTACCACATCTCCATAGATGAAACCCTACTGGCTAAACCACGACTGTTTAGCTTGCACGATCAAGAAAGCTCGCAAAAACTAGCGGATATCTTAATCAGTGATGACACCCTGCTATTCCGAGGGCTTGGGACACATAACTTCTTCATAGATGGCGGAGCCATAAATGGCTCTCTTAAACTGGGATCTCTGATTGCAGAATCTCAAGGCGATCTTGATATAGCTGCTAATATCAATCTCTCTAGAGAAGCCAGTATAACGGCCCATAACCTAACTCTCAGCAGTAACCTTACCCCTACTCAAAGATTATATTTGGCAGCAACTGAGGAATTGAAAATAAACTGCCACCTGACAGCTCCGACTATCGAGCTCCGTAGTGATAAAAAGTTTAGCTCTGGAGCCAATACACAGGTCGAAGCTGACATCCTTTCAATTGTAGCCAAAGATATGGTCTCTGCCCACGGTAGCTTCTCCTCTAAACTACACACCTTGTTGCAATCTAGCTTTGTCCATAACCATGGGATAATCGAGTCCGATGCAAGCTTACAAATCGAAACTAAGTTTATGTACAACTGGCGCAACGCTAAGCTGAGGTTTGCTGGAGATGGAGTACTAAACCTACGTGATTTTAAAAACTTCGGAACACTGCAAACCGAGAAAGACTTGATAGCGCCCAATATCAATGAGTTTGTTAACTTGGGAGCCATAGATGTAGGCCACTCTGCTTACCTTAGGGGCAATAAGTTCCGCAGCGAAAAGGGTGGTACTTTTAACTCAAAAGCTGAAGGTTACTTCGAGTTTGAAAAACTCGATGTCCTCGAGGGATCTTCACTAACTCCGCACAAGTTTGCAGCTACGGTAACTGAGCTTAACAATGCCGGGCTTATAGAAGCATTTGATGGAATAACCGTGGAAGGTAACATCAACAATACCGGAACACTAAGCACTCCCAAGGGTACCTCCATAACCGGAGGCAAACTAACTAATAGTGGGCACCTGAATACCCAAAGTTTATTGGCGGTGCTAGAGGGGGATTACCTACAGACTGGTAAACTCAAGGCTACAAGTTCTAGGGTAAGAGCCAATAATTTATATATATCCGGAACCGTAGACTCAACCCTTGCCACCTTTGTGGCTAAGAACAATGCCAGCATCTCTGGCGTTGTCAATGGCGATGAGTTCACACTCCTGGGCAAGAACAAGGTTGGTATTAAAGGAGAAATCTCGGGTAAAAAGATAGCAATTAAAGCTCCCAAAGAGTTTGATGGTGAGGGCAGCGTAATACACAGCGAGGAAAACACCAGCCTAATTGTGGGGAAGCATCCCAAGTTTGGCAAGATGACTGGTGGTGATGTCACCATCCAATCTCTTAAATATTTTGGCATACAGAAACTATTAGACAAATTAGCAGATACAGACCCCAACTTTACGGAATGCAAAAGCCTGCACTTTATTGTGCCCGAAAGTGTGGTCATAGACAGGTGGCTTTATAGCAAACGTGGAATCGGAATAAGCGCTCGCTCTATTACGGTAAAGAGACCTATATATGGGGAAACTGTAAAATTAGTAGCAACGGATAAATGCCATATTGAGGGCGATATCCGAGCACAAAAAGGTGTTACCATCGCTGGACGTAATGTAAAGTCCGACTCATCAGTAACACGTACTCAAACCAATCATGAGAATTATCAGGACAAGCTAAACCCTGTCCGAGTAATCAGTCGCGAGGGAGACATTGCCATAATAGGACAAGCCTCCCTACGTGCCCACGCTGCTAATTTCATTGCTCATGGGGGACGTCTACTGATCTCTGCCCCCAACTTCTATCTCGGGGCGCAACAAGTAGAGGAAGCTCAAGCATCTTATGCCAAGCGCCACACTCACAAACAGCACGAAGTAGTTCAGTATTTCACTCGCTTGCGGGGAGCCCTGGGAATAGATCTAATAGCACCCCAGTCAAAGATATGGCCCCACCAACGCCCTAAAATGGTACTGGAGGGAGTCGATGCCCACTCTTGGTCAGGACCAATTAATATTTATTCCAAGGACACCTTAGAGTCTCTCAATACGCACGTCTCTTATGAGAGCTCTGACAGGCACACTTCCGGCAGAAGAGGTATAACTAGGCACAGAAAAAAAAGCAGTTCGTCTAGCTCCGCCAGTGATGCCATCTCTAATATGTTTACCGCTAAAACAGGTGTTTACCAAGGCTCAAAGTATGACAATCACCAATTTGCCCCTAAAATTACTACGGATGGAGTGGCTAAGATTATCTCCGAGCAAGGGCGGGTATTCATGCACTTAGGCAAATCATTTGCCTCTGAGTCTGTAGATAAACAGAGCAAAAGTCTGGTTTGGCAATCTAAGCTTGTTCAAGGGCGCTACGATGAAACCGGGATAATGTCCAGCATATTGGCTGAAAAGGGCACCGAGATCCGTGGGGCCAAAGGAGTTGAGGCTGACATAATCGGGAAAGACCTCCAACAAGCCTCTGCCAAATATTCACAACAGCCGGAGACAGCTTGGTTAAAGGATCTAAAAGAACGATCAAACACCAAATTTAATCTAGTCTCGGAACAGCACGAGCAGTGGAGACACAAAACCAGCAGCCTCACCCCAGCTGCGGGGGCAGTACTTAGCATAGCCGTTGCCTGCCTGACTGCGGGTGCGGGAGGATTATTAGCAGCTCCTGCCCTCGCTGCCTTAGAGATTGGGACCCTAGCGACGACAGCACTCACAGCAGCAGCTAATGCTGCGGTTTCCTCTTTAGCTTCTACAGCTGCGGTCAGTACAGTCTCTAACAAAGGCAAGATAAAATCTGTCTTGAAGGATGTAACCTCAAGCAGCACCATTCGCTCTATAGCCACTGGTGCTTTAACTGCAGGTGTGACTGCAGGTGCGTGTGCGGGGCTAGGATTTAATGTCCCT
>SDBS01008179.1_pt1 | contig 10120 bp, 8 predicted proteins | sample 2277091 | NCBI WGS metagenome assembly SDBS01 (sample SAMN10404972, study PRJNA504765) | marine sediment metagenome | isolation source: marine sediment core GS10_PC15, 163 cmbsf | place: Arctic Ocean: Southern Knipovich Ridge | collected 2010 | reverse complement strand
AAATAAAACTTATAGTCGATGATACATATGAAGTTTATGACTATTGGCTAATCAAGTTCCGCCTCTATAACTATTCATCAAATAATTTAATAGGGTATATGAATAAGTACTGTGCAAAATCTCCCGAAGTATTTGCGGATCAGATTTACTCAGGTGAGATTCTTGACGTATTACCGGCAGATGTAAATAGTTTTTTACTCCAGTCACGTGATTTAGTTGCTAAATATAATGATTCTTCAATACAAATTAGTGATCATAGTATTATATTTGATTATACCGCAGTTGGTGATAATTATACTTTCGTATTTAACTATAATCAAGGCGGTATTCTAGACAAATATTTATTACTGTATAAGGGTTCCGTTGCTTTTGAAAAGACATTAATTGCATTTTCAAGCAAAGATGGCGATTTTCCGCTTTTGTTAATAATATTTATCCTTGTCATTTCTTGTGTAAGTGTTGGAATTGGAATTTTCATTTATAAAAAGAAAACAAGAGAAAAAAACAGATCAAAAAAGATCTTAAAGCATATCAGGTGATTTTTTGTGGGTAAGATATGTAAAATGGTGATAATTTTCATATTAATTTTTTGTATGGCACAGTTGCAGCATGAATTTCATTTAGAAAAAGGGAATCAGAATGGTGGATGGGATACAGTCCCAAAACTATCATCTGTGGCTAACTCTTCGTTAATATATATAAATGGTAATACCGAATTGGAAAGTTTTTCTAGCTTGGGAAACGGAACTATTGAGAATCCTTTTTTAATTACAGACGAGATACTCGATTCAGTAAACACTACCTCTGGGATATATATCGAAAATACGGATAAACATCTACTAATATTCAACTGCTCGGTAACAGTCATTGATTATGGGATAGTGTTAAATAATGTGTCTCATATTTCAATTGAAAATAACGAATTAATCGGTCATAAAGAGTACGGTGTTGTTATCTCGGGTTCAAATAATGTTACAATTATAGAAAATGACATAAGTGGTAATAATCGCGCAGTTAAAGTCCAAGGAAGTACTCATACAACATTGGAAAAAAACTATATCTTGATGAATAATCTATATGGTTTTCTTCTAAGTAACTCTTTTGACTGTAGTATTATAGAAAACTATTTATTTACTAATCAGGATGGTATAAGATTAAATTATTCAAACTATAATAACATCATCGATAATAATTTTGAATATCATGAGAATGCAATATATTTAGATCATTCAAATTCTAGTATTATGATAAATAACGATGGTTCGGATAATCTATATGAAATCACAGATAATAATAGCGAAGATAATTATTTTGAAAATAATTTCCCACAACGGGTCGATATTACACTTATAGTAGATGCCACCGTCATAATTGTAATTTTTATATCTTTCTTTTCCATTATTTATATTATAATTAATGTGTATCGTTATAGACATTTGTCAAAATCTTCATATTTATAATGATGTTTAAAAATAAACTTTGATATATGAGAGTAGTGAAATTTGAATTATAAATAAAATAGATCACGAACGAGATCATACGGTGATGAAGTTAAATAAAAATCTGTGAGTTAAATAAGTACCTCACTCTGCGATTAGAACATGGCAGAACCTATTTATATATTAATGGAGAGCGATTCTATCAATGTATGCGGTTAATCTTAAACATCCCGGTAGCGAACATCGAAACTTTTAAAGATATAGAATCAATAGATGAAGTTGCAGATATAATTGAACAATGTGGTGATAAAAACTTTAGACATGAACCCATTTCTGAGGAAGAAGAATTTTGGGGACATCGTAGTAATTTACAGACTTGGATATCTCACGGTTATGATACTCGTATTTTGCATCGTTCTTTTGCTTTCCCTCTTCTTAAAAAACTAACAAAATTAGGAGACTCTAAAGCTAAAAAAGTGTATAAAGATGAAATCGCATATCGTTTTCTAACTGGGAATCTCAATATTATTATATTTTTACTAGACGGACATTATCTAAATGAGCTGACAAGAGAAGAATTACAAGTACTCTTTACCGATTTTGATTTTAAAAAAATACTAAATGAAGACTGCAAAAAATCACTTCCACTTTTAAAAAAGTTAGGAGGTTTAAAAAGCGATATTCCAAGGCAAATATTAAAAATGCAAGTAGAAAGATTATTCCTGAAAGGTAATTTTCAAGAAATTCGATATTTAATCAAAAAAGATTATTTGAAGATATTCTCTGAAGAGGAGCTTGATTCTATATTGGAAAAGTTCGATTTCACAATACTTACTAAGGAAGACGCTCGGAATTCATTTCCACTCTTGAAATTCTTGGCAGATACGGGAAATAAAAAGGCGAAAGAAAAGTTCTTGGATGAGTTCGGTAGTAGAATGAGTAATTTAAAAAATTATGGTATTGGACCACGGGTAAAAAAAAAATTAAACGACATCGGTATAATGAAAATTGAAGATCTCGCACGTATTCGTGTACGTCATTTAATTAATGCGGGAATCGGAAAAACTACAGCTAATAAAATAGTGAGAACTGCAAGAGAAGCAAATATGGATATGCACGGCTTTTATGAGAAGTATGGATTAAATCATCCTATAGCAAAAAAATTCGTGCTACAAGGGGTTGATTTTCACGATTCTTTAATTCTAGAGAGGCTCCAAAAAAACATAAAGTGGGATAGGAATACCTCTGAATGGATTAGGAAATTGCATAACTTCAACTTTCTTGTCAACCAGTATGAAGAAGACCGTAAATATTATAATAAGATGGAATATTTGGACATACCCGGTATTTTTTATAAAATTGATGAGAAGGGCAAGGTTGTTTTAATATGGTCTGAACCTAAATATTTCAACATTCCAGAAATAGTAGAGATACCAGATGATCTAATGGAATTATCGCATCTGAAGTATTTTTGTTTGATCTGTGATGTTCAAGGATTTAAAACCTTACCTAATACAATTAAAAGTAATGATATTTTTGAAGTTAAGACAGATCCTATATATGAGAGACCATACGAGATAGATGATCCCAATTTAATGTCCTATAAAATTACAATAATTAAGAAAGGAATACCTCGTATATTTAGTGTAAGGGACTTTTTAATTAAAGAAGCCTTCAAGGGATTAATAGTATCAAGAGATTATTAATATGTCTATTTTTTTTTTTGAAAATTGTTAAGATTCTAAAATTTCTGTTAATAATTCTTTTGCCTCTTTAAGTTCTGGATTAATTTCCAGCGCTTTTTGACATGCATTTTGAGTAGCATTATAATTTTTTTTATCAAAATAAAGCAATGCCAATTTAAACCATGCATCTTCTAAGTTTGAGTCAAGTTCAAGAGCTTGATTTATCCATTTAAACGCCTTTCTTACCTTTCCAAGTTTATGGTAAGCAAAGCCTATGTGATTATAACAGATCGCACGATTTTTTAAAAGTCTATTTTTAAAATTGAAAGAACCTAAACTTTTATCCACATAATAGATTCTAATCCCTGTTTTTAGAAGCTCTTCTATTTGTTGAGATAAATTTAGTGCTTTTTCTAAATATATGATAGCATGTTTAAATTGGTTAAGTTTAATGTAAGCAGCGCCGATATTAGCTGAAACTATTAATTTACTATGTTGACTAGTTATATTATAATATGTCCCTTGCTCGATAGCTAAAAATTGTAAATAAAAGTTAATAGATTTTTGATAATCGGATTTTTCATAGTAATATTCACCTATAATCCGTAAAGCATTAGGAAATAACTTGCTTAATTTAGTTAATTTAACTATATCCTCTTTGTCTTTATATATCTCACATAAAACTATGGATGTATAATTCCTAAGAGCGGATGATTCGATAGATTGATTATCATCACCCAAAATCTTTTGGCATAATTTTATGATATAATCCTGATACTTTAAATCCTGATACTTTAAATCTTGATATATACTCAATAACCTCATTAAGAATTCAGAATAATTCTCATTTATTTTTAATGCCATTTCGATATATTTCTGTGCTTGTGGTAAATTCTTATTTTCATGATGTAGAACGCTTAACACATAATAAGCACTTGAATTAGCGGGATCAAGCTTGATTAATTGTTCACATGAATAAATCATCGTGTCATTATTTCCTAGTTGTCTATGTACTTGGGCCATACTTTTCAGGATTTCAATAGATTTTGGTTCTAATTCCAATGCTCTACTAAAAACATCTAACGCTGATATATAGTCTCCTTTTTTTTGATATTTTTTTCCTTTTCTTATCATTTTAAAAACTCTTTTTTGATCCGCATCATTTTTTTTTGCATCAACTGAACTCATGTCATTTTTTTGAGTTATTTTTGTTGTTTTTATATCTTTATCTGTTGCTTCGTTTTCTTGAGTGTTATATAGCTCTCTATAAGATTTTTCTAAAAAGATAATTTTTGTACCAGAATAAATTTTAACAACATCTTCCTTAGGAGTATAATCTATAACTATAATATCATTCCCGTATTGCCCATATGGAATGCGTAATATATCCCCTTTTGTTATAACTCGATTTTCAATCATTTCCATAAATAGGTGAGGTTTTTTTATAGTTATTGATTCTTGTAGCCCTGTAAATGTTATTTTGTCTGCTAGATTTGCTTCTATTTTACGAATTTCTACTATATCATCTAAAGAAGCACCAATATTCCGTCTTAATAAAGCATCTATTCTAATGGTACTTTTTTCGTTAACATTACGTTTTTTTAGGTATAAAATTGCGGCTGTTGTTTCGTTAGTTAAAGGATTACTGATTTCGATTATATCCCCAGATTTCAAATTTAATTCTTTAATCATAAGAGAATCGATTCTTACCCTTCCTTTACCAACATCTCCCTTATAAGCATCTCTGATCTTTAATCTTTTAGCATTCATTTTACTATCAAGTAGTGGTGTTCTTTATCTTTTGTCTTATAAAATACTATGTATAATGAATTTTTAAACTTTTTTAATATTTCTCATCCTCTATCAGTAATACTTGATTAGATTATCTTTAGCGGGACAATATCACTACTTCGTTTTTGTGGAGTAATGTGGATATTTTATAATTAAGCTTGTGTATAATTCTACTATACAATATTTTTATATGATAAAAAATACGTGTATTTATTACTACTACAACATGAAGCAATTATGCTCGAAGCAGAAATATTTCTATATTCTTCAATCATTCCACCTTTTAAAAAACAAGAGTTAGCAGAAATAAAAAAACATATTGATACATTACAATCCAAGGAAGATGCGCTGGAAGAAAATATCGATCAATATTTACGTACAATTCTTTCAGAACAGCATGTGTTACAATATTTTACACATGCGCAACATATACGTCATTTTTTTTCACAGTAATTCTCTTATACGTGATTTATATGAAGATTAAAGCAAGATTATTTGAAAAAAGTGATAATAAAAAAGTCACATGCTATGTATGCGCTAATAAATGTATCATCTCTCCGGGAAAGGTAGGAATCTGTAGAACAAGAAAAAATTTTGATGGCGAATTATATTCATTAATATACGGATCACTTATTTCTCCGGGTAGTTTAGATCCTATTGAAAAAAAACCTCTATACAATTTTTGGCCTGGAGCTACTGCTTATTCAATCGCATCTATTGGGTGTTCATTTCGATGTCAAAACTGTCAGAACTGGGAAATTAGTCAAGCTAATCCTACTGATGATGGAAAAAATGGGTTTTTTGACTTGAAAGATTTTAGAGATCGTAGAATTGCTTTAGTTGAAATGGAACCTGAAGAATTAATTAAAAGAGTTGTTAGAAGTGGGGCAAAAACGCTTGCATTCACGTATAACGAACCCCTAATTTGGCATGAATGGATTTTAGATACAACAAAATTACTTAAAAAAGAAGATATTAAGACTATCTTAGTTACGAATGGATATTCAACTCCAGAGGCCACAGAAGAATTGATAAAAGTTGGAATTGATGCTGCAAATATAGATATTAAAGCCATGACTGATGATTTCTACAAAAAAATATGTGGAGTTAAATCAGTTCAACCAGTTTTAGATACTGCTAAGAAATTTAAATCAAATGGTATTCATGTGGAAGTTACAAATTTAATAATACCTGATTTAAATGATAAAAAAGAGGATATTCGTATTTTATGTAAATGGATTGTTGAAAATTTGGGAAAGGACACTCCTGCTCATTTCTCAGCATACCATCCTGATTTTAAGACACCATCCATAAAACGAACTCCATTTGAAACGTTAGATTTGGCCTATAATATTGCTAAAGAAGAAGGATTATTTTTTCCGTATGTTGGAAATATTAGTCATGAGAAAGGAGGGAATACATATTGCCCCGATTGCAGTTTTTTATTATTAGGAAGAAGCGGATATAGTTTTACCAAAATAGATGTATCAGAAAACATGAAATGTCCAAATTGTAATTATGATTTAAATAATGATATTATTGGAGATATTAATAAATCTTCCTCTCACCGATTTAGTTACTAAATATAAACATTAAAAAATTAAAAAAAAAAAGTTATTTGCTAGAAATATCCTGAAATTGAAACTCCAACTACTAATAATAAGAATCCTTGAATAAAACAGAAAGCAGCAACTATAAATGCTAATGGAGGCCATGATAATACTTTTGAGATTGCCATTACTCCAGATATATAGAATTTTGCTGTTAAAGCGATAATCGCAAAGATAATTATAAATATGATTACTAATAATATCTTCGGATCAATAAATACCGCGATGACTTCTACTAGTTGTTGGGGGATTGCTAGTGCTATTATAGCCACAACTAAACTAGCAACCATTAGACCAATAACACTTGCGATTGGAAGATCATTTATAGGTTTTAAAAAGGTAAATATCCCAAAGACGATTAGAATAATAGCAGTAAAAATGTTCTTACCTAATGTGGGATTTAATTCACCAAAAAGATTGCTCGGAGGTGCATCAAGAATTAGCTGTCCAACTCCGCTCAGTATGCTGAAAATTCCTACAATAAAACCTAAATAGGTTAAGATTTTAAGAAATTTAGTAACATCAAAATCCCAGGATTCAACTTTCCGTTTTTTAAAAGATCCTCTCCTTTTTGTCTCATAGAAAGCGTAAATTATCCAAATGATACCAAGAAGAAAAAGGAAAAAACCTCCCCATCGTGATAAAGGTCCCAAAATATTTGTTGTAAAATCAAATGCAAAAATCAATTATTTTCACTATGTAATGTTATTTTAGATTTGTTATTATATTGTATATCATTTTTTAAAAATATATTTCTAATGGAGTCCAATTATTATAAATTAAAATTTTGAAAAATTACTCCATAAAACTCATTGTTTTTTTAATATAATCCATAAAAAGCTGGATCTCCTCTTCTTTTTTAGTTTCAACCCAAGAATATTCACCAGTCATTAACTCTGCTACGATTTGAGCTGCTTTATATATTTCATTATAAGGGATCCAAAGAGACATTTCTGTTCTTCTACAAAGAACATCTATTAAATGAGGAGTTAGCTCGTGTCTCAAACAATAGATAATTTCAGCTTTTATAAAATTATTTCCAGTGAGAATTCTTTCCTTAAGGGAAATATCGTTTTTAACAATATCAAGGATTTGCAATGCACCTTTACCGTATTGCTGATACAGATGATCAGCAATGTCGGAGTCGAACAAAATGTTCATATTTTTTAACACTTTAGTCCAATCTTCTTTTTCTAAGCCTATAACAAATTTTTGTTTAGAAAAATCATTTTTCCTTTTTGAATTCAAAAGATAGCCTTTTTCAATAATTTTCTTTAATAAATCTTCAGCCATTCTCCTCCATACTGTCAATTTTCCTCCGGTTATAGTCAATAATCCATCATTAGAAAAGAAAATTAGATGTTTTCGTGATATTTCACTTTCAGATTTGCCTTTTTGCATGACTAGTGGTCTAATACCTGCATAAGTTGATAAAATATTTCCGTAATCTAATTCTGCTGAGGGAAAATAAGTTTTCACAGATTCGATAAGATAATCAACATCTTCCTTATTACAAAATGGATTTGCTAGATCCCCATTAAAATCTGTATCTGTTGTGCCTATAATCGTAAAATCTTTATCTCGTGGTAATACAAAAAAAGCTCGATTATCTTTAATGGAAAATAATATAGTTGCCATTTTATTTTTGACGTGCTTCCGTCTAAATTGTAAATGCACGCCTTTTGTAGGGCGAATAAGAGGCTTAGGAAGATCTTCCGGATAATTTTCTAATAAATTATCTGTCCAAATCCCTGTAGAGTTAACAACAATATTCCCATTTATTTCAAATTGTATACCAGTTTCATTATCACTACATTTAACACCACAAATTAATCCTTCTTTTTTGATATATCCAGTGACTTTACAATAATTAATTATATCAGCACCTCTAATCACAGCTTCTTTAAGGATTTCTATTGTTAATCTCGCATCATCAACGTTGGTATCATAATACACTACTCCTCCTTTATTACCTTTTTTAATAAATTCAGGTTCCATATCAAAGATTTCTTCTGAAGAATACCATTTATATTTTTTGAAATTTTTAAATTCAGATTTATTATCACTCAAGAAATCATAAATTCTACAAAACCCTATAGCATCACGCTTCTTATATTTTCCTCCTTCTAGTATATTGAATAAAAAAGGGATAGGTCTTACCAAATGTGGGATGTGAGCTCGCATCCAATTTCTTTCTGTTGTACTTTCTCGTACCAAATCCTTTTCGCCAAGTGCCAAGTATCTAAGTCCTCCGTGGCCTAATTTAGAACTTCTCGATGATGTTCCCGCCGCAAAATCTTGCATATCTACACATGCCACCTTTAAACCTCTCATTGCCGCTTCTCTGGCTACTCCCGCTCCTGTTATTCCCCCTCCAATTATGACTAAATCATAGAAATTTTCTTTTAATCGTTCTATTATTTTTTTCCGATTTTTAAAATTCCATGATTGATCAAATAATTTTTTTTCTAAGTTATCCATTTTTCTCATGTCATAGAATTTTTATAGTTAAATAATCTTTCTTGATAATTTTAACTCAGTCTAACTCAATTTTAGATGTTTTGGAAGATAAATATACGTGCGGTTAATACAAATGTTTTCGAAAAGCAAACATTTTTAATTAAAAACTAAGACGATCTATAAGTATAGAAACATATTTGTTCAAATATTTTTACTTTTTGGCTTACCTAAAATGTCAGAACCAGAGAAGAAAACAGTTTTAATTGTAGATGACGCTAAATTTGTTAGAATGATGATTAAAAAAGCTGTTGATAAAATGGATTTTGCTGAAGTAGTTGGCGAAGCTGCTAATGGTATTGAAGGTGTGAGTTTATATAAAAAATTAAGACCGGATTTGGTTACTATGGACCTGGTGATGCCTGATTCAGATGGACTTAATGCAATTGAAGAGATCCTCAAGTTTGATAAAGATGCTAAGATTGTGGTTATTAGTGCTATTGGACAAGAAGTGACTGTTCTTGAAGCAGCTTCAAAAGGAGCGAAGGATTTTATCAAAAAACCATTTAAAGAAGAAGAGGTTTATCGTACTTTTGAACGCTATTTAAAAGCATAATCAATTTCAATTAATCTTTATAATAATTTCAATAATTTATTGAAAATTAAAGGCATAGAGTAGATATCATAATAATTATGCTCTATAATTTCCTTCATCAAGCCTGGATACCTCTCAGGATTTTCTTTATATTTTCGATAACATTCTCCTACAAGATTACTAGGTAGAGAATTTTTTCTTTTCCAATTTAATAATTTTTCTTCCATATTTGTCAAGGTATAATTATCATACAATCCTTTATAAAGCCGACGACAATGATGGTATAAATCTATGTGATGGAACTTAGTATTAGATTTTTCATACGGTTGATCATCATCAGTAATCATTGGGTTTTCATCAAAAAAGTACAAAAACCTATTAGCCAAATAAGGAATGTCGAATGTCTTACCATTATAAGTTATAAAACATTTAAAGTAAGGAAGTATTGTAGTTTTAAGGTGTTCGCAGATTGCGATTTCATCTTCAAGATTATCTGCATAAAATAAATGAATTTCGAATTTCGCATTCTTGAAGAATCCTATT
>SDBS01008178.1_pt1 | contig 10121 bp, 17 predicted proteins | sample 2277091 | NCBI WGS metagenome assembly SDBS01 (sample SAMN10404972, study PRJNA504765) | marine sediment metagenome | isolation source: marine sediment core GS10_PC15, 163 cmbsf | place: Arctic Ocean: Southern Knipovich Ridge | collected 2010 | reverse complement strand
TTTCCAGATATAATAAAAAGTAAAAAAGATAAAGACAAATTATTTTTAGTATATAGAGAAGGAAATTCTCATCATCCTACCTGGTCTAAACTAGTTTTATTAATTTCTAAAAATAATGGAACTACTTGGAGAAAGAAAAAAGAATTTCATTTAAATTTAGAAAGAAATGGGTGTGTATGGAATTGTCCCAGGTTGTCCTATATAGATGATACTTTATATATTATTTGCGATAAAAAAAGTAGTACTTCTGAAAGAACAGCTCAATTTTCAACTTCTTTTTTAATATCTACAACAGAAGGAAAATTTTTTAATTATATTAATACCCCTTTTCCAGGAATGGTCCCAGATAAAATAATTAAATTTAAAAATAAATTATTCTGTGCTAATCATAAAATAAAATCTCCAAAAAATGATTTAATACAATTAGTTAGTTGGTCAAGAGATAATGGAAAATTATGGTATGATACAAATATAATAGCTAATGATGATATAAGACAATATTGCGAAGCTTCTTTAGTAAATATAGATAATAATTATTTAATAGCTTATTTAAGAGATAACTCTGGGCATAGAAGATATATATATTATACAAAATCTGTTGATGGAATAAATTGGGATGAACCAGAAAGACTAGAAAATATAATGGGACAAAGAGTTACTGCTATTAGAGATAATAATATTATAATAGGAACTTATAGAAATACAAAACAGATAAAAGTATCTTTATTTTATTATCCAATTAATAAAGAAAATAAAGTAAAAAAAATAGATATAGATGAAGAGCATATTGATAATTTGTATCATTTTGGATATACAGGAATAGCAAAAATATCTGAAAATAAATTTATTGTTGTATATTATATTAGAAAAAATTTCTCTAATCCTCTAATAAAAATGGCTGTAATTAAAAGGATATAGAGAATATTTCATTTTTATTTTTTTCTCGAAAAAATAAAAAGGTTATTCTTTAAAAATATAAAATATATCTAAAAAGAATAAAAGGAGTATTAAAATATTTTTAGAATATTATTATATATTATTAATAATTTTTTCCGGAAAAAGAAAATGACAAACTGGTATAAAAATGCTCAATTAGATTTAATGAATGAACCTCATATAAGAGATATTAAATTTGATTGGAATTTAAATAAAGAGAGAGGCTGGGATCGTTTTTCTCAAATATATGGAACTCCTTGGAAACATGTAGTAGAAATGGATGTAGGAAAACCTACAGAAAAAGAGAAATATACAATTATAGAAAAAGGCCTATATAATAAAAATATTTCTCCAGAAACAATAGAATATTGAAATAAAACTTCAATTATTGAATAAATCTTTTATTGTTGTTTCATCATCTTTTATTTCAAAATCTGGTAATTCTTTCATTTTTCTAAAATCATCAATAAAAATTGGTTTATATGTTCCTGGAACAGCAATACTTTTTTCAAATTTTTCTAAAGCATCTAATTCATCCATTTTTTCATCATTTATAAGTATTTTAATACATTCACTAGCATTATAAACTGCTGCTATATTCCCTCCACAAATTCTACCTGTTCCTATTAGAGCTTTATCAAATTTTTCTTCTAAAAATAATATTTTATCATCATGTTCTTTTACTATTTCTCTTACTTTATTCATTTAACTTATTCCTCATAAAAAAATATTTATTGTCGATATATTGTAAAAAGGTATTTTTATTTTTTAATTCAATAATATTAGAGAAAGAAGGTTTTATTAATATGGGCTGTGGCTGTAGGAAGACTCCTAATAGAAAATTATCTGCTAAAAAAAGAGAATTATTAAGATCTAAAGCCTCAAATACTCTGAAAAACAGAAAAAAGGCAGAAAATAAAATACAATTATTAAGAAATAAAATTATAAAATCTAGATTACTCATTTGTCAATCCTGTCCTCATTCTGTTCAAAATAAAAGAGATAAAAAATATAATATCAGAATATGTCATAAAGTGAATAGGCCTTTATCTAATACTACGAGTAATTTATCTTTTTCTTGCCCTAAAAATAAATTTAAAAGTAGTAGTTAATTTTTAAAAATATCTAATTCTATTTGGTTCCTAGTATTATTAATTCTTTTTACAGTTGTATCACAATAATTTTTTGATAATTCAATACCTATATATTTCCTGCCTAGTTGCTCACATGCTACTCCTGTAGTAGAAATTCCAGCAAATGGATCTAAAACTAAAGCTTTTTTCCATGAGAGCATTTTAATTAAACGATAAGGCATTTCTCTGGGAAACATGGCAGGATGCCCATATTTCTTCATTTTTGTTTCTGGTACAATATTCCATATAGCAAAAGCCCATTTTTTAAATTCATTTGGAGTTAAATCTGTTTCTCCTTTTTCTTGTAATTTAAGAGTTTCTTTAGCAAAAATCATAATATATTCAAAGGTTTTTACAAAAGAAGGAGAAGAAGGACTACACCAGCTACCCCATGCACAAATATTTGGAGTTTGATATTTATTCCAAATAATATTCCCCATTGGGAGATATTTAAGCTCATTAACCATAAAATGAGCAACATCTACATGAGTTTGAATTTTCCCATTATGAGGATCTCCGACATTTATGCATACTCTACCTCCTGATTTTATTTTAGAGTATAATTTTTGGAATATATCTTTTAACCAGTTTATATAATCAATATATTTTTTATTATCATTATATTGGTCATAAGGTTTTACCCCTGATTTATTGTGTCCTAGGTCCACGTTATACGGGGGACTAGTAACACATAAATCAATAGAATTATTTTTCAAAATAGGTATAATTTTTTCACATTTCCCGTTATATAGTTTTATATTATCTGTTATTTGAATTGGGTTTACCATAGATAGCATTATAATATTTTATTATTCACTTTTCAAAGAAAAATTTCTGAAAAATAAAAAAGGATTATAAAAAGAATAACAGAATATAATAAATATAAGATACTTCGACACAGAATTAAAGTATTTTAATTAAAATTTAGATATATAATATAAGAGTATTATCTTTTTCTTTATCTGTGTTGAGAATAAGTTATACTCTTTTATTATAGAACAGGAAAGTATTATGAAAAAATTAACCTTCAAATTTGTAAAACAGTATTTTGAAGATAGAGATTGTGAATTATATGAAACAGAATATGTAAATAGCCGTACTCTGATGAAATACAGATGTAAATGTGGGAATAAAGAATGTAAAATAAGTTTTAGTCATTTTAAAAATGGACGAAGATGTATAGAATGTGGAGGAAAAGAAAAATTTACATTTGATTATGTTTACAAATATTTTAAAGATCATGATTGTAAATTATTAGCAACAGAATATATAAATGTTGGTACTCCAATGGAATATGAATGTAATTGTGGAAATTCTGATTGTAAAATAAGTTTTAATAGTTTTAAAAATGGAAATAGATGTAATAAATGTGGTACTGAAAGAGCAGCAGGAAAAAAGAAACTTTTGTACAAGGATGTTAAACAATATTTTGAAGATCATGATTGTGAATTATTTGAAATAGAATATATAAACAGTTCTACAAAAATGAGATATAGATGTGATTGTGGAAATAAAGAATGTAAAATAAGTTTTAATAATTTTAAAAAAGGACACAGATGTAAAAAATGTGCTATTAAAAAACATTCTGGAAAAAATCATCCAAATTATGACCCTAATTTAACAGATGAAGAAAGAGAAAAAGGTAGAATTTGTCCTGGGTTAGGAAAATGGAAAAAAGATGTTCGTAAAAGAGATAATTATACTTGTCAATGTTGTGGAGAAACAGAAGGAATATTATGTGCTCATCATATAGAGGCTTATAAACCTAATAAAGAGTTAAGAACTGTACTTTCAAATGGATTTTTGTTTTGTGAAAAACATCATATAGAATTTCATAAAATATATGGGTATGATTGTAATAGAAAACAACTAGAAGAGTTTTTAAATACTTTAATTATTACTTAAACTCTTCAATTGATTTTTTCTTTTGGAAATTCTGGTAAATATATCCAACTCATATAGTTCATATCTTTTTTATCTATACGTCTAAAGGGCCCAAATCCTGCTTTTTGTATATATGTATCATTATATTTTCTTATTAATGGAGAATAACAAAATTCAAAAGGCCTATCAAAAGAACAACATTTAACTATAATAAGCTTATCTAGTTCTGGTTGTTTTTCTGTTATAGGTATAAATTTAGAGGCTCTTATACCTACCATAGGTATATGATACATTTGATTAATATTAATTATAGATCTTTCTATATATTTATGTTTATCATTCCAATCTTCTGTATATCCTATATATTTAGAATTAAGTGGCATATCTACAAATGAGTCAAAGAAACATTTAAATTTTACTTCAAAAGGTTGTGGATTCCAGTTTTTAACTCTACCTATTGAATGAGAAATCCAGTATATTTCTTCATAATATGACATTAATGATACTTGATGATATGCTATACCATTATATCGTTCCCAAATAAGTGGTTGTTTTGTATTAGCTTGAGTATTTTCTATGGAAAGAGATGGTATTATTGTTGTTATTGCTACTGTTTTTAAAAATGTTCTTCTATCCATTTTATAATCCTTATTAGTTTATTCTTTTATTTTTTTCGGGAAAAAATAATAATATATTCTGTATTTTATTATTAGATATATTTTCTATTGAGAATTTTTAAGAAAATTTTTAATCATTACGCCATGCTTCTTCATGGGTAAAACATTTAGTATCTTTTCCTATTAATTTTTCTATATTTTCTTCTATTTCTTTTTTAAACTCTGCCCCAGTTTGATTATCTGAAATATTTGCCCATTCTTTTCCTATATATAAATAATCATCATATTCTGAACCACATCTTATTCCTAAATTTTTAGTTAATTTATTTTCTTTTGAATCAAACCATTCATAAATTTCTTCTTTATCTGCTTCTGTCAATTTTATTCCATTTTCAATTAATTTTTCACATAATTTTTGTGGTTCTATAGAAATTCCATAAATACAGAATGAACAACTTGAACTATTACTTACAAATCCTCTTCTAATCTTCATAATAATTTTTTCCTTTCAAGAAATTTTTATCATATATCCATTAATTCAAATCTACTAACTTTTTTAATTATTATTTTTTTGTATGGTTTAATTCCATTTTCTTCTATATAACATTCTGGGCAATATATCTCATTTATATCTATAAGTTTTACAATTTCGGAAAAATGTTTTTTACAAAATCCTCTTTCCCATTTTTCTGGAAAAACAGTATCTCTTTTTTCATCCCAATCTATTGTTTTTATAAATAAATTATAATTGGGCATCCAATATTCATGACCATACATTTTACAATTAAGATCTTCTAAAATTTTTATAGGATATTCTATTGGTAATTCTTTTTCTTCAAATACATTTATAACTTCTTTTGGAATATTATAAATATTGTAATCTTCAAATATTTCATAAAACAGATGATTATTACAGGTCATAATAACAATGTAATTTTTTGTTGATTTAATAAATGTATCATAATTACAGCTTCCAAATGTAATTGGAGTATTTTTATCTATTTCTTCTTTTTCTGCTTTTTTAATTATTTTTAATAATTCTATATCTTGATCTTTCCAATTCCTATATGGAATCATTTTTTTTGCTACATTAAATGTATTTTTAAAATCAGATTTTTCAACGATAAAAGAGCTTGAACTAGAATTACTAACAAATCCATTTCTAATTTTCATAATATTAATATTCCTTTTCTTAACCTAAATGATATCTCCATGCTCTAAATTTTTCTTCAATAATATAAAATATACAATATGGAATAGAATTATCTGTTTCACTATATATAATTACTTTTGTTAAATCATCTTTATTATAATGATAGTCCCATCCTTTTAAATAACTTAAATCAGATTCAGAACATATTCTTGGATCTTTAAATGTTTCTTCAAATGTTATATTTTCATTAAATATATCATTGTAAAAATCAAGAGTTTTTTGAAGAATTTCTTTAACTTCTTTTATATTTAGACCAGTATCACAAATAAATGCTTCAGAACTAGAATTACTTACAAAACCATTTCTAATTTTCATGATGGAAATCCTTCTTTATAGAAAATTTTATTTTCATCTAAATCAATTTCTTCACATAATTTTTTAAATTCTTCTAAGATCCAATAAATTTCAGCAGATATATAGTTTCCATTATCATAAAAATGAGCTTCTTCATATCCAATATATTTTGTTTCTTGAATTTTATTATACCATTTTTTAATTTCTTTTAATTGTTTTTTAGTTAAAGCCTCTTTACGAATTATAAAAGAACATGAAGAGCTATTACTTACAAAATTTGTTCTAATTTTCATAATTTTTATCCTTCCTCAAAATGAGAACTTCCTTCTGGAAGATCAAGTGATTTAATAAAATCATATATTGTTCCATTATCCATCATAGTATATCCTTCAACAAAAAATTTCCCTTCTTTAATACTCCATCCATCATAATTATCTTCACTATCAGAATATTCTAATAATTTTGTTATTTTTTCTTGAGTTAAAGCTTGTTTTGCTATTACAAAACTACTGCTGCTAGAATTACTTACAAACCCTATTCTAATTTTCATTTTTTATTTTCTCCGCAAAATTTAAATCATATACTGGACAATTTCTATTATTTTCTAATAACTTTTTTCTCCACTTATTAGAAATTTCATTATTCCATACATCTTTAACAAAATTATCACAATTTAAAATATCTATTCCTTTTTCTATTCCTTCTACAAAGCTACAAGGATATCCTATTCCTTTATGATTAATGTAAAAACTTTGCAAAAAACTTTCACAAGGATCAACCTGTATCTCTAATTCTTTTTTATTTTCTTTATCTTGAATACTTTCTATATAATTATTACAAGAACAAGAATCAAAACCATAATTTACTTTTTTTTCTTCGCAATAATTTATTAATTTTCTATATTTCTCTATATCTAACATTGAATGATAAGGAGATTTTTTATTCTTATGTTTATATTGTAAAAATACAATAGCATTAAATTTTTCTAATCTAGGATCAGAAACAATATCATCTATTATATTAAAAGTATTGTCGTAAGATTCTGTCGCTAAAACATAATGTATGTTGATTTGATTCATACCTAAATCTGTGAGAGTTTTTATAGTATTATAAGTTTTTTCTTTATTAACTAAACTCACTGCTACTGCCCCACATAATTCTGCTGTTTTTTTAGCATATTTTGGAGTCATATCTAATCCGTGACAAGTATAATTTGGAACAACTCCATGTTCTCTACAATATTTCATCATTTTAAAGAAATCAGGATTTGTGCCTATGTCTAAAATTCCAAATGCAATTTGTGTCAAAAACCCATTATTATGTACTTTATGAAATATAATTTTAAATTCTTCAAATGTCATATTGTAAGTAGATTTGTTTCCTCCATTATTTTTATAACAAAATTTACAACCAGATTTACATTGTCCTCCTGCTGAAATTTCTAAATCGAGAATTTCGGGACTCGGAGCTATTTCTGGATCATTTTTAAAAGTTTTTCCCCATCTTGCGAAGAATCCTGTTTCTTTATTAAATATGTAATTATAATCTTTTGATTTACAGATTTTATATTTTTTATTTTCTATTAGTTTCAAAATAAATTTTCCTTAATATATGAAACAATTTTAACATATTTAATTGAATAAGTCAAGCAAAAAATCTTAATTTTATTTATATATCCATTAACTCAAATCTCGAACATTTTGTTCTTGAGTTATATTCTTTTTCTTTTTTTCGAAATTCAATTTCTTTATATTCTTTTTCTGTAGTTTCTATTCTTTTTCCAGAATTATCATATTTATACCATTTTTCATAATTATTAGAATTTTTATAATACATTAAATTATTTTCATCATATTCACACCAAAATTCATAGAAAAACCCATATTCATCAAAACGTTTATGATGTATTAAATTATTATTTTCATCATATTTTTCCCATAATTCGTAACCATCAGGACTTTTTAAGTATATCAAATTATTTCTATAATCATATTTTTTAATTTCTTCACTCATTTTTCTAATATCTCTTTTAATACTTTATCACATTTAATTCTTTTATCTTTTTTATATAATTGTTTCATAAAATTCAACTGTTTTTCTCTATCATAACAATCTTCTAAATATAACTCTGGATCCCTATATTGAGGATAATAATATTTTTTATTTTTTTCGGAAAAAAAAGTAATACCAGTAATATATAATTCTTTAATATCATAATATAATAAATCAATAATAGCTGCTAATCCTGTATTTATCCATTTACCTGTTTCTTTTGTTATTTCTTTATAATATTCTTTATTTATAATATGGAAAGGAATTCTATTATTATTTTTAATTTCAAATTTTCTATTTTTTATTTTCATTTCAAAATAAGGAGGATTAGCACTACATATCCATTTTATTTTTTTTAATAATAATTCTTTTATATTCAATACTCCGGAACTTCTTTTTCCAGATTGGTCGTTGAGTACGTTATATAATATATCAATTCTTGTTCCTATATTCTCTTCAAGTTCTTTTTGTATAATAAATCCTTTTCCTAGTCTACAAATCAGATTATAGCTATCTATTAATTCTTTTTGTTTTATTTTCAAAATATGTGGAGCAGGTCCTATAATTATCACTCTTTTATTTTTTAAAAAAGCAGCATATTCTGGATCATATATTTTAGATGTATTTTGCATTTTCTATTGAGAATTTTTGCTCTATTTCTAGAGAAAAACTTTTACTTAATTGAGAAACTTCTTTTAAAAAAGAACTATCTATTGTTTTTTTGCCGGGAGAAGAAGAATAAAATTTAATAATTTCTTCTATTTCTTTCTCAGTAAAATATTTATCGATTATAGGAGATAAATATTTTACGTAATTATCTACATTAAAATCTTCTTTTAATTCTATAATGCTTTTTTCTTGAATATTTGGGTATGTATTACTGAATAATTCAAAAGTTTTATTTAAAGTAGTTTTTATTGAATTATATAAAGTATATTTTTTTATAAATAATTCAATTAGATATTCTTTACGTTTATTCATATTTTATATATCTATTAACTCAAATCTCGAACATTTTGTTCTTGAGTTGTATTCTTTTTCTTCTGCTCTAAATTTTATTTCATTGTATTCTTTTTCTATAATATTTATTTGTTCTCCAGAATTATTATATTTATACCAATATTCATGATCAGTAGTATCTTTATAATGAATTCCTTTATTATTTTTATTATATTCTATCCAATATTCTTCTCCATTAGGACATCTACAATAAATTTCATTATTATTTTTATCATATTTGCTCCAATATTCTATACCAGTAGAATATCTACAATAAATTAAATTATTATTCTTATCATATTTTTGTTCTATCATGCCAAATTTACTCATAAATTTTCATATATCCATTATTTCAAATCTAGAACATTTTGTTCTTGAGTTATATTCTTTTTCTTTTTTTCGAAATTCTATTTCATTATATTCTTTTTCTGTTATTCTTGTGTGTTTATTTTCATCATTTTTATACCAACATTCTCTTCCGTCATTAGTTTTATAATAAATACAATTATTATTTTCATCAAATTTTCTCCAACATTCCCAACCATTATTACCATGCTTACAATAAACCCAATTATTATTTTTATTATATTTTTGCCAAATTTCATTAAGAGAACTTTTATAATAAATTCTATTTCCTCTTTCATCAAATTTCTCTATTACTTTAATCATATATCCATAATTTCAAATCTTGAACATTTTGTTCTTGAGTTATATTCTTTTTCTTTTTTTCTGAATTCTACTTCTTTATATTCTTTTTCTGTAATAATGATTCTATCATGTTTATACCAACATTCATCCCCTTTATTGTCTTTCTCGTGTATTAAATTATAATTTTTATCATATTTATACCATATCTCAACTCCATAATTATTTTCATAATATATTTTATTATTATTTTCATCAAATTTCCACCATTGTTCAGTTCCAGAAGAATTTTTATAATGTATTAAATTACTATTTTTATCATATTCTCTCCAACATTCACCATAAATA
>SDBS01008177.1_pt1 | contig 10121 bp, 11 predicted proteins | sample 2277091 | NCBI WGS metagenome assembly SDBS01 (sample SAMN10404972, study PRJNA504765) | marine sediment metagenome | isolation source: marine sediment core GS10_PC15, 163 cmbsf | place: Arctic Ocean: Southern Knipovich Ridge | collected 2010 | reverse complement strand
TAAGGAAGAAAAATTCTATATGGGAAGGGTTTAAATCGTGTTGTAAAAAATCTATTAGAACTTTAGTGATCTTTAATCTATAAAAATTATTGAAGAAAATTTTGGATTAATTTAATTTTCATACATATATTTTATTAATAAATCAAAGTGTATAAAACCTCAAAAATTATCAAGCATGCATGACAATTGTAATGATTAGACAACCAATTTACTTACCCTACATGGGATTTTTTAAAAAAATCCAGACAAGTGATGTATTTGTATATCTAGACGATGTTCAGTTTTCAATTAATAGTGGTGATAATAGAAATAAAATTAAAGCAATAAAAGGACCTGGTTGGCTAACAGTTCCTCTAGATAAACCACATAGAAAAAAAATTAATGAAGTTAAAATTGTTAATTCTCAAGATTGGAGAACAAAACACAAAAAAATTATTGAAGAAAATTACAAAAAAGCTCCATATTTCAACAGTTTTTGGAATGGAATTAAAGACATCCTAAATAACAAGTGGGAAAAATTAATTGATGTACAATCAGCATTTATTGAACATTTCAACAAGATTTTAGATTTAAAAACTAATACGATTAAATCGTCTGAACTCAACATTAAATCCTCTAAATCACATAGATTGTAGGATATATGTAAAAAATTGAATGCGTCCACATACGTTTCTGGAGCAGGCGGGAAAAATTATCTAGATGAAAAGATTTTTGAAAATTCAGGAATTAAAGTTCTATATGAGAAATTTCGACATCCCACATACAAGCAGTTGTATGGGAATTTTATCCCAAATTTATCAATTATAGATTTGCTTTTCAACGAAGGTGAAAATGCAAAAAAAATTCTGAATGAATCAAAAAATCTCTAACTATCAATTATCTATTTTTCTTACAATAACAAAGGCTTCTGCTGCTTTATTTCCTGAAACTGTTCCCCATCTACCAGCGATCATCCTTAAACCTTCAGGTGAACGAGGATGTGGAAATTTTGCTATTTCACCTTTAAACATCTTAATTGCTTTAATTTTGGTGTTGAGATATTGGTAAATATTAACAAAATAATTAGGCTTAAAATTAAAAGGATGTTGCCATTCAGTTGATGATGGTACTTCAAAGCAAATTAGATTTTTTATATTATTTGGAACAGGTCTACATGCAGTAAGAGTAGCTTTGAAAACAGTTTGATGATCAACGTTTAGATCATCATAAAAATTGGTATAGATTGTATTTGGTTTTATTCTCTTTATCTCCTTTTCAACAACTTTTACAACTTTTAGAAGAGGTACTGAATCCATTTCATTATCGGGAAAATCAAAAAATTTGACATCTTTTACTTTAAGTATTTTAGAAGCTTTTAGTGCATTTTTTCTTAAATTTTCAATTTCTTTTTCTAGTTTTTTATTTCTTGAAGAATCTTTCTTTAAATCAGAATATTTTGTTCTAGATGCTATTCCTTTAGTCAAATAAACAACATGTACTTTATCACCATTAATAGAATGTTTTAAAATGGTCCCACCCATACCCAAAACTTCATCATCTGGGTGAGCTGCTACTACTAAAACGTTCACTGTGTTTTTAGAAAATTATTCTAAATTAAGTTTTATGAATTTATTTTAATTTTGGATGTTTTTTATTCAAAAAACGAATTTTTGAAATTTAACTTGATTTTTGTGCAATAATGTTCCAACTAGCAAAATTGTGTTCATTTTTAGGAATTTCTGAGGTGTGTTTTTTATGTTCAAGTTTTAAAATCTCAAAATCTGAAAATAAATCCAACAAGTGTTGCTTTTCAAAGAAATGAACCCGTCCTGTTTTCAGGAATGGACCATTTTTAAAATTAGTACGAGTATATTCATCTTCTGCCTGTACACCTTTGTGATATTCTGAGTCTGATACAGAGTAGAGATCAATTCCAATGTATTTTCCTCCAACTTTTAGTTTTTCATAAATTAATTTAAGACAATTTTTAATTGAGTCGGTGGAATTACAAGTTATCGCAGCTCTATCTACTATGAGATCAAAATATTCTTTGAACGAGATTTCTTTTGTAAAATCACCAACAATTAAATTCTCAGAGATCGAGGGAAATTTTTTTTTCAATATATCGATGATTTTTGGGCTTCCATCAATTCCAAAATATTCTATATTAAGTGAAAGGAAAAATGGTATGTTTGCTCCAGCACCACAACCTAATTCTAAAACTTTGAATTCTTTCTCTTTAGGTTGTGCATATCTCATTACATAACTTACCATATCTGACCAAGGCCATGAACTCATGTGTGTATTTTCTTTATATCGCTGGTCCCAGTCCTCTGAAAATCCCATTTTATATCTTCAAATTAATAATGTCTAATTAATATTCCATGTATTCCAAAACTTTCAACAATCTAGTTCTTTTCAAAAAATCATTTCTTAATTAACACCGATAAAATTAAGTCAACATCCTCATCTGATAAGGAAGGATAAATAGGCAATGACACTGTTTCTTTAGTCATTATAATCGCATTAGGAAATAAATCTGAACTTCCTAACAATTCCCAATCTTCTACAGGTACTATCGCTTTTACTTCAACAGATTCTAATGAATCAATCATTTTTTTAGGATTCTTCGTTTTTACAATTGCTCTATATCTAACTGGATGCAATTTTTTCGCTTCAGGAGGGTTTACATCTAATAATTCTAAACCACTTTTCTTGTAAAGATTGAATATCTCTTCTCTTCTTTTAAGAAATTTTGGTAATTTTTCCAATTGGACTCTTCCAATGGCTGCTTGCAAGTCTGTCATTTGAAAATTAAACCTAAGTTTTTTGTCATGACGATAATCAAATTCTCTAAAATCTTTAACACGATCTACCAGCTCCTCTTCTTTTGAAATGAAAATTCCTCCTTGACCACCTGTTGTCATAAGTTTAGTAGCATAAAATGAATATATTCCCACAGTTCCCTGTAAACCAACCGATTTGGAACTAACTTTGGCTCCTAATGCCTGAGCACAATCTTCAATAATTGTAGAATGTTGAATGCTTGAGATATCAATTGGAATTCCGAACATATGTGGCACAATTGTAATATCACTTGATTTTTGATGTATTTCTTCAAGATCTACATTAGGAGAATTTTTGGCATTATCTAAAATGCTTTCAATTCCACCAATCATACCAACCGCATTACGTACGGCAGAGCACACATAACTTGGAAAAGCTACTTTTACTCCATTTGCATTTAAAACCCATAATGAAAGGAATAAAGCCGCTGTTCCACTGGAAACTGCAACAGCATGTTCACTTGGCAAACCAACGAATTTACAAAATTCATTTTCAAAAGCATTAACTTCTTCTCCCTGTGAAATAAAACCAGAACGTAGAACTTTTCTAGCAGCTTCCTCTTCTTCAATACCTAATGTTGGTCTATTATGAGGTATCATCTTAGATTTTAGATTTGTAATATCCAGCTTTTACTTTCATTGGATTTCCAATTATTAAGGAATAAGGAGGAATTTTTTCTGCTTCAACAATTGTTCCAGCAGCAACAACTGAATGATGACCAATATGTGAACCACCTTTAATCACTGAGTGAGAACCTATAAACACATTATTTTCAATTATGATATCTTTTCTATTTGTAGATTCTGACAAACCAATGCATTTCTTATGAGAATCTGCACAATTAATTGAAACAAAAGAAGCAATATCACAATTGTCACCAATAATTACTTTGGCATTTTTTGCATTAACTTCTGACATTCCACCAATGTACACATTTGAACCAATTTCTGGCTGTCCAACAATCCAAACTAATGGATGAAATGAATTTTTTTTGAAACTCGTTAATTTTGAAAACAGTTCTTCAAACTCATCTATTTCCATCATTTAAAATCTCCGAATTTGAGTAAAGTTCCTTTTAGAATTTTTTTTGTAGCACTTTTTCCAATAATTTTATTAAAAAACACCGGACTTAAACCCCTACCTGGCCTTTTTAATCCAATATTGTTATGATCTAACTTGTCCCCCTCCTTAATATCATGAATCGCAATTACACTTCTTCTTGCAAGGATCTTCATTTCCTTTTCTGCTTCAGTTGGTCTAATTATTGAACTTCCCATCATTGTATAAGATTTTTTTATAGATTGAATCCAAGTTTGTAAACCCTCGGGATCCTCTGAAAACCAATGATCTGGTCCTGGAAACTGATGATCTAGAGTAAAATGTTTTTCCAATAAACATGCTCCAAAAGCAACTGCTAATGAAGAAGCCAGCGGCCCTTTAGTATGATCTGAAAATCCTATAGGTAAATCGGGAAAGGCATTTCTCAAGGAATCCAATTTTAGTAAGTTCACATCCTCAGGAGGAGTGGGATATTGAGAGGTTGTACTAAGTAATATGGTAGGATAATTTTCGAATGCACCGACAGCCTCTAGGGAATCAAATATTTCTGAAAAACTAGCCATTCCACTTGACAAAATTATTGGTAATTTCGTTGTAGAATATTTTTTGATAAGGGGAATATTAGTAAAATCATCAGAGCCAACTTTGATAAGGGGAATATTTAATTCTAATAGTAGTTCAAGGTCAGAGTAATTTTGGGGTGTAGATAAAAATTGAATTTTTTCGTCATCACATTTTTTCTTTATCTTGAACCAATCATCCCGAGATAACTCGCATCTCTTGAACATTTCAAGCATCGTTTCAGTAACCTCTTTTCCTTGAGAGGTATAAGTAAACTCTTGTTTTGGGTCACCAACAAATTCCTCGGCTTTAAAAGTTTGAAACTTTATTGCATTTGCACCAGCTCTTGATGCCACCTCAACCATTTTTATTGCATTATTTAATTCGCCATTATGATTAATTCCTGCCTCAGCTACAATGTAGGGTGGTTTTTTACATCCTATGACTCGATTATTTATTCTAATTTCTATCATTTTTCAATCTTTTTATTGAATAATTGTTTATAGAAATTAAATCCTTTGTTAATCTTACCAAAATTTAACTGATCGTCAGATTGATAAAAATTAAATTTTATCTTTTTCACATTCCCATTTTGTTAATCTTATATTCTAAAAATTTTATAGTCTAGTCAAGTCACTGTATCTACCAAGATTGAAAGCAAAAAAAGTTACAATTATGATTCAAGCAAGAGTAGGTTCAAGAAGATTCTCAAAAAAAGTCTTAGCAAAAATAGAAAAAAAAACAATGATTTCCCACGTGATAAATAGAGTAAAGCTAGCAAAAGGAATTGATCAAATTATCTTAATTACTACAAAAAACAAAGAAGATAATATCTTATTAAAAATTGCTAATGAAAATGGAATTTTAAGTTTTGCAGGAAATTCCAATGATGTTCTTGATAGACATTATCAATGTGCCAAATTGTATAACGCCGATCCTATTATTAGAATTACAGGTGATTGTCCTTTAATGGATCCCAATTTAATTACTAAATTTCTACGTTTTTTTAAAACTAAAAACTACGATTATACTAATAATAATATCCCTCCATCCTTTCCAGATGGACTAGATGTTGAAATTTTTTCATTTAAAGCATTGGAAAAAGCAGCACTAAATGCTAAAATGCATTCAGAGAGAGAACATGTATCTCCATATATCCGAAACAACCCTAAAAAATTTAAGATATATAGTTTTAAAAATAAAATAGATTTATCTAAACATAGATGGACTGTTGATGAAAAAAAAGATTTAAAATTTGTAAGAAAAGTTTTTTCATTAATGCGGCCAAAACTAATTTTTTATACAGAAGATATTTTAAAAATTATTTCAAAAAATCCACAAATTCTAAAAATTAATAGTGGAATTAATCCTAATGAAGGATATCAATATTCGTTAAATCATGATATAAAAATAAAATAAAAAATTTATGTTAATTTGATTACTTTATTTGTTCTAGCTGATTTCAAAGCAGCCATTCCTATCTTTAAAGTTCTAAAGCCATCCCATCCATCGACAAATGGTTTTTCGTTTTTTTCAATCGATTTTAGAAAATTTTTTATTTCATCAACATATACTTCATTATCTTTTACTGAAAAATTATTTTGTTGAGTAGTTTTCCCATTCAAATAATTTGTTGTTACGATAGTACGGCTTTTTACATCAAACTTTTTCCATGCACCTTTTGTTAGAGGGATAACTTTCCATTTTATGTCACCTTTTTCCCCTATAATATGACATTCTCTTTCATATTTTGGTCTAACATAATCTATCATAAGATTTGCAACAACACCTCTCTTGAATTTAAGAATTATTGATGCATTGCTTTCAGTTTTTGTTTTAATTGATTTGGACTTGTTTGTTTGACAGAAAACAGATTTTACTTCATCATTGAGCAACCATCTCAAGTAGTCATATTCGTGAGAATCATCAAGTATTATACCTCCTCCTTTTTTTAACACATAATGATTTTTGTATTCCAATCCAGGTCGCCAAAATTTGATATTGTGACCCCATTGAACAAAAATGGATAATGGAGTAGAAATTTCTAATCTCTGAATTTTTTTCTTTACCAAAGATAGTCCTTTATCAAATCTCATATTGTATCCAACAGCAACTTGCAATTTCTTTGATTTTGCTTTATTTAATAGACCTTCAACTTGGCTCAATTCAGAAGAAATCGGTTTTTCAATAAAAATATGGGAATTTGCTTTAACACATTTTTTTGCAATATGTATGTGTGAGGATGGAAATGTACAAATAAAAGAAAAATCTGGCATAGAAGATAAAGCATCATCCAAATCAAAAAATTTTTTTGTTTTGTATTTTAAAGAAATTTTGTTTACTTTCTTTTTGTCCATATCAAAAATTGAAATATTGTTTATTCCAATTTTTTTTAAATTGTGTAGATGTCTTTGCCCGATTGATCCACAACCGATTATCAAACCATGTAAATTTTTTGAAGAAGGCATGATACTATTTAAAAAGTCATAACTTGTTTGATTTCTTTTCCTCTAAATAACTTCTTTACTTGTTTATTTTTTATTGCATTTTTTAAAATTTTCATACTGACTTTGCAAGCAGATAATGTTCGTTCAATATCTTTTTTAGAATGGGAATATGATAAGAAAATTGCTCCTGAACCAAATAAAATTCCCCTTTGCAAAGTTTCTTGATAAAATAAACTTTCTAAAAGTACTGAGGGTTTATTGTTACCATCTTTACAAACTATCCATGATCTTACTGGTAATCCCTCCATCTTTATATTAACCTCCAATTCATCTGCTAATTTATTAAATTCTGAATTTAAATAACGTCCAAGCTCCCAACCATGTTTTACTACAGGTTTTTCCTTGAGCTCATCAATTACTGCTCCAGCTGCAGCTAACGACAGAGTTTCACCAGCATAAGATGTAGAATAAAAAACATCATTAAACTGTTCCATAAATTGTCTTTTTCCTGTAATTGCGCCAAGAGGCATTCCATTTGCAATTCCTTTACCCCAAACTGAAATGTCTGGATAAACATCATACAATTGCTGGGCTCCACCGTTAGCAAATCTAAATCCGGTCACAACCTCATCAAAAATAAGAACTGCACCATGTTTGTGGGCTAGTTGTTTTACATTTTGTAGAAAATTTTTAGTTGGTTTTTCATAAAATACAGGTTCTATGTATACTGCTGCTACCTCTCCATGCCAATTTTCTAAAAGAATTTTTAGAGATTCTATGTCATTATATCTGAATTTTTTGATCATTTTTCTGAGAGTTTTAGGAATTCCTTTGTTTCTACTTGTAATCACTGTGAACCAATCATGCCAAACTCCACCTGAACCACAATATGCAATATTGTCTTGATTTGTAATGGCTCTAGCAGCCCTGACAGCTGCTGTACCAGCGTCTGAACCTGTTTTTGAAAATCTAACCATATCTGTTTTTGGAATAATGGATTTTATTTTTTCAGAAATTTCTACCTCAAGTGTATGAGCAATTGGAAAAGATATTCCATTTTTTAATTGATTTCTAATTGCTTTGTCAACTCTAGGATACTGATATCCAAGAATTACTGGCCCTAAAGCCAAAACATAATCGATATACTTGTTACCATCAACATCAAAAACATGACAACCTTTTCCTTTGCTCAGATATGTTGGATAAACACCTTCCACATAACTATATGGAGCCTTACTAAATGTCTGCGAAAGAGCAGGAATTAATTTTTTGGCTTTTTTTAAATAAATTTCAGAGTTTTTTCTTTTTAACATTATAAATGTGAATAATCGGCATGTTAAATAAATTCACAAACAAACATTTCTTGATTTTATGATGTGAGTTATTCGTTTTTAACAAATTTAGGATTAAAACAAGATACTATGATATTATCTTGATATTCTCCATTTAGTACAAATTGATCTTTTAAAGTAGCTTCAATAAAAAAACCCGCATTAATAAGGGCTTGAATGCTACCTTTATTTTCAGAATACATTCCTGCAGTAATTTTTCTTATATTCAATTCATTGAAAGCTATTTCACTTGTTTTTTTCACTGCTTTAGCGGCTATTCCCTGTCCCCAATATCTTTTATCGCCTATTATTATAACAAAATTAGAAGTATTGTGTTTATAATTTATTGGACCAAGTTTTACATTACCTATGTGTTTATTATTTTCAGATAAACAAATTGCATAAATGTAATATGATTTATTTATTTTTCCTTTCTCAAGATGATCGATCACTAATTGCTTTGTTAAGGAATTTCCATCAACTTCAAGAAATTTAGTTACTTCAGGATCTTTAAACCAACTAAGATAATTTTCATTTACATCATCTTCCAATAATGGTCTAAGAAAAATTTTTTCCATAAAATATTAGATAATTAACAGTGTAAAAAATCTTCTTTTCTGTTTTTCGCTATTAGGAAAACTCATTTGTATACTTGATAATTTTATCAATATCAGACTCTTTTAAGTTTGGATGCATGGGTAAAGAAACAATTTCATCTCCAACCATATCCGTAACAGGTAATTCCATTGATGACTCGAACAATGTCATCTTGTGTACTGGATGGTAATGAATACCAACTTCTATTCCTACATTATTCATTTTTTTGATAAACTCCTTTCTATTTTTGACCCTAATCCAGTATAGATGATATACACAATCTTCAGAAAGAGATATTTTTTTCTCTAAGTTAATTTCATCATAATACCTATGTGCAATTTTTTTCCTTATTTCATTCAAATTATCTAATTTTTTTAATTGACATAAACCTATTGCAGCAGAAAATTCATTCATATAATAATTCCATCCTAGGCGTGGAACATCATAATATGCCCCTTCCTTATTATCAATTCCACACCATCGTTGAGATTTCAATATTGATTTTCTTTTCAAAGAATTTTTACCATTTAAAGCAATTCCTCCACCAGTTGGCATAGCCAAGTTCTTGACAGGATGAAAGCTAAAGCAAACCATTTCATTATGCGAACCTATCTTTTTTCCTTTGAACCTAGCTCCACACGCATGAGCTGCATCTTCAATTATCGGAATATCTTTTTCTTTTGCCATAGCGGAAATCTCTTCAATCTCACACGGCAGTCCAGCAAAATCAACTGGTAGTAAGCAAGTTGTTTGTGATGAAAATTTCTTTTTAATATCATCTATATCCATGCAAAGAGTTGTTTCATCAACATCTACGAAAACAGGTTTTCCTCCACAATGAAGGATGGAACTTACTGTACTTACAAAAGTCAATGAAGGAACAAGAACTTCTTTTCCCTTAATGTCAAGTTGTTGAAGAGCTAGATGAAGAGCAGCAGTTCCACTATTTACTGCCACACAACTATCACAACCTATGTATTTTCTGAATTCATCTTCAAATTCATTAACCCTTCCACTTCCAGATCCTGATGCCCAAAAATGACTTTGAAGTGTTTTAATCAGAGCTTTTTCTTCCTCATCATCAAAATATGGTTCAAATAATTTTATTTTCTTCATCACTGAATATTGTCAAATCATTTTGGAATATATTATTTGAGACTAAATTTTGCTGATTTTTTTATCACTTAATTGAATTCTTGAAAATTGCAATTACATACTATTTTTCTCTTGTATTTTTCTTACTACCGCATCTGCATTTAGAAATGCTTTGTATACTCCAGTGGCACTAGCGTCAAATTTC
>SDBS01008176.1_pt1 | contig 10124 bp, 9 predicted proteins | sample 2277091 | NCBI WGS metagenome assembly SDBS01 (sample SAMN10404972, study PRJNA504765) | marine sediment metagenome | isolation source: marine sediment core GS10_PC15, 163 cmbsf | place: Arctic Ocean: Southern Knipovich Ridge | collected 2010 | reverse complement strand
AAAAATCTAAAATTTAAGGAAGTTGAGATTTAAGCAACATGGTTTATGAAACAATAAAAAAGCAATCATGAATCTCTTAAAAATAGCCTGGCGTAATTTATGGAGAAACAAGAAGAGAACCCTTATCACCATTGCTTCGGTATTTTTTGGAGTATTGTGGGCTGTTCTCTTAAAATCTCTACAAACCGGATCTTTTGATAACATGGTAAACAATATGGTGAAGTTTACATCGGGTTATGTTCAAATTCAAAATACAGATTATAAACAAACCAAAAGCCTAAATAACAGTTTTGAGCCAGGCTTAGGTCTTTTGTCCTTGCTTGAGCAGAATGAGAATGTGCTTATCTATACACCAAGGCTTGAATCATTTGCCCTGGCAGCTTCTGAAGAACAAAGTTTTGGTACAGCAGTATTGGGTGTTCGTCCTGAAAACGAAGATCAAATTTCAAACCTCTCACAATGGATTGTTGATGGAGAATATTTGGCCAACTCAGATAATGGGATCATAATCGGAGAACTGTTGGCAAAAAACCTTGATGTAGCTCCCGGAGACACACTTGCTTTGATTGGCCAGGGATACCATGGCGTACAGGCTGCTGGTTTATTCCAGGTACGGGGATTATTGAGATTCCCGATACCGGAACTGAACAGGCAAATTCTTTATATGGATATTGAAACTGCTCAGGATTTTTTCCAGGCCCCTGGTCTTATCACTTCACTTGTTCTAATGGTTGATGGCCCATCTAAGGTTGAACCTGTTATTGCTCAACTGAAAAGTTATAATAATCCTGAAATCACCATTTATTCCTGGGAAGTATTGCAGCCGCAATTAGTGCAATTTATTGCCGGGAAAACAGCCAGCGGAAAAATATTTATCGGGATTTTATTTATGTTGATTGGTTTTGGAATTCTTGGAACATTTATCATGATGGTTGCCGAGCGGAAAAGAGAGCTTGGAATCATGATTGCTATTGGAATGCAACGAGTACGGCTTTCTGCAATATTATTTTTAGAATCATTGCTCATTGGAGCCCTGGGAGTATTTTGTAGTTATGTGTTTTGCCTTCCCCTTATTGGTTACTTTGTTAAAAATCCAATTCGTATTGGAGGAGAAATGGCAAAGGTATGGGGCGACATGGGGTTTGAGCCTGTGATTATGTTCAGTGGGGCAATGGAGGTTTTTTCCGGACCTGCAACAACTATTTTTATCATCTCAATTATAATATCTATCTATCCCATTACATCTGTTATCAGAATGAAAGCCGTAGATGCTTTGCGGGCCTGAATTATGGAAACTTTATAAATAAGAGAACAGGAATCAGCAATTATTGAAATTAGAATAATTATAAATGGAAAACCTGAAAATTGCCTGGAGAAATTTGTGGAGAAATAAAAAGAGAACCCTCATCACGGTAGCTTCTTTATTTTTTGGAGTAATTATATCAACATTAATGTCTTCCATGCAGGAAGGTTCATACAGTTCAATGGTAGACAATATAGTAAAATTTTATTCCGGTTATCTACAGGTTCAGTCCGATGAATACTGGGAAAACAAAACCATCAACAACACTTTTGAACTTACAGAAGAGCTATTGCAAAAAGTCTCCGGTGCTGAAAGAATTACTCATGTTGCACCAAGGCTGGAATCCTTTGCCCTGGCCTCAACAGAAAATGAAAGCCGGGGGACAATTTTGTTTGGGATCAATCCTGAAAAAGAGGAAGAAATTACAGGAATCAGCAAATGGTTGTCATCGGGAGAAATGTTAAAATCGGGAGATGGAGGGCTGCTTGTTGCTTCGGGGCTTGCAAAGTACTTACAATTAGAGGTACATGACACCCTGGTCTTGCTGGGACAGGGGTACCACGGAGTTAGTGCTGCCGGAAAATATCCAATTAGAGGAATCGTTGATTTACCTGCTCCGGATTTAAACCGGCAAATGGTATATATGGATCTGGCGGCCTGCCAGGAATTTTATTCAGCTGATAATATGCTTAGCTCTTTGATTGTTATGGTTAAAGACCCCTATGACCTGCCTCACGCAAAGCGCTCTTTAAAAAAAATAATTCATGAACCATACCGCCTGATGTCCTGGGATGAAATGCAACCCGAACTTGTGCAAATGATTGAGGCAGACCGTGCAGGTGCCGTTGTAATGAAAGGAGTTTTATATATAATTATTGGTTTTGGCATTCTGGGCACCATAACCATGATGCTTGCTGAACGCAGACGGGAAATGGGGGTTATGGTTGCTATTGGATTACAACGGGGAAGGCTGGGAATTATCCTTTTTTACGAAACCATATTGATCGGTATACTGGGAGTGGTTTGGGGATTCCTGGGAAGTATTCCTGTTATTTCATATCTTTTTAATAACCCTGTTGAGCTAACAGGCAATGCTGCTGAGGCCATGATGGATATGGGGATAGAACCCTATATGTATTTTTCGTGGATTCCTTCAGTATTTTATAACCAGGTAATAACTGTTTTTATAATTACCTTCTTAATAGGTATCGTGCCTGTGGTTACATCTTACAGGTTTGTATTATCAAAGGCGTTGAGGGCATAGAGGAAAAAAGATAAAAGATTAAAGTATAAAGATAAAAGGGAAGAGAAGAATGGAAGAATTGGAATGGTGGAAGAATGGAAGAAGAGGTGGTGAGTGGTGAGTGGTGAGTGGTGAGAAAAAAAGATAAAAGGGAAGAGAAGATTGGAAGAATGGAATGGTGGAATGGTGGAAAAATGAGAAGAAAGAAGAGGTGAGAGACGGATGAATGAGGGGCGCAGGGCACAGGGCACAAGGCGCAGGGAATAAATGAAAGATTTAGAATGGTAGAATAGTGGAATAAAAAATATTACAGTAGGTGCCACAAAGAGAAATGATTTATATAATAACTAAAAATTTAATAACATGATTTGGTCTATTTCATGGAAAAATATCTGGAGAAATAAGCTTAGAAGCTCAGTGGTAATTACTGCTATAGCCCTGGGGCTTACCGCGGGGATTTTTTCCTCTGCTTTTTTCACCGGAATGATAAATCAAAGAATAAAACAGGCTATTTCCAACGAAATTTCAAGTATTCAGATCCATGATCCGAAATTCAAGGAAACTACAGAATTGGTGAATTATATGGCAAATGCGTCTGATATTTCCGATAAAATCCAAAAATTGGATAATATAGCCGGAGTTAGCAACAGGATTATTATTTACTCCATGGTTTCTTCTGCAGAAACTGCCAGTGGTGTAAAAATAACAGGAATTGAGCCGGTAAAAGAAAGCCAGGTAACCGGAATCAGTTCAAAAATAATAGCTGGTAAATATTTTGAAGGGGTTAGTCGATATCCGGTAGTAATTGGTAAAAAACTGGCTGAAAAGTTAAAGGTAAAAGTACGTTCAAAAATTGTAATTACGCTTCAGGATTTAGATAAAAACATTACCGGTGGTGCTTTTCGGATAGCAGGGATTTACGAAACTCCAAATACCGGGTTCGATGAATCCAATGTTTTTGTAAAAAGCTCAGATCTTTTGCAACTTACAGGTTTACCACCAGGTGCCGCACATGAAATTGCCATACTGGTAAACGACAATGAAGAGGCCTTTGTTATAGACCAGAAAATTAAAGAAATGTTTCCCGACAAGGAGGTTCTTAACTGGAAAGAGCTAAGTCCGGAAATGAGTTATATGACAGAGGCAATGGGTCTTTATAATTATATTTTTATAATTATTATTCTTTTCGCACTGCTATTTGGAATAATAAACACCATGCTTATGGTTGTTCTGGAAAGGAGAAAGGAAATTGGTATGCTGCTGGCAATAGGAATGTCCAGACTTAAGATTTTTGGTATGGTTATGGTTGAAACCATCCTTCTGTCTCTAACCGGAGGGATCGCTGGTATTCTTTTAGGAGCATTGATCGCAAATTATTACAAGACAAATGCTATCGACCTTTCTATGTGGGCAGAGGGCTATTCCCAGCTGGGGTATGATACCCTGGTATACACAAGTATTGAGCCGGAACAATATGTTGTAATTGCTATAATGGTAATTATGACAGGAATTATTGCTGCCATTTTTCCGGCCTACAAAGCCCTAAAATACGATCCTGCAGAAGCATTGCGGATCGAATAATTATCTTCTTAAGGGAAATGAAATAAATTCAAATCTGAAACCATAAATTATATAAAAATGAGCATCATAAACATTAAAAATCTAACCAAGATCTATGATGGTTCCGGCCTTGAGGTTGTTGCTGTAAACAATATAGACCTGGAATTTGTAAAGGGCGAGTTTGCTGCAATTGTGGGCCCTTCGGGATCGGGAAAAACCACTTTGTTGAATATGCTGGGAGGCCTGGATCGTCCAACATCGGGAGAAGTTGTTGTTGATGGCCAGAATATCTGGAAATTAAGCAGCAGAAAGCTTACAAATTTCCGGCTTCAAAATATTGGCTTTGTGTTTCAATCATACAACCTGATCCCTGTTCTGACGGCAGGTGAAAACACTGAATTCATTATGCATCTGCAAGGCCGTTCAAAGAACGAAAGAAGGAATAGGACAAAAGAACTGTTAGAAGATGTAGGTATTGGCGATCGTATAAAAAGCAGACCGAATAAATTGTCAGGCGGGCAACAACAAAGAGTGGCCGTTGCAAGGGCCCTGGCATCGAAGCCAAAATTTATTCTTGCCGATGAACCAACAGCAAACCTCGATTCAAAATCTACAGAAACCTTGCTGGACCTAATGGAAACATTAAATAAAACTGAGAATATAACTTTTATTTTTTCAACGCACGATGCAAGGGTAATGAAAAAGGCACGTAGAGTAATTACCCTGGTTGACGGAAAGGTGGAGTCTGATATTGTAAAATAAAAAGCTCGTGGTTTTAGTCTGTAAAAAATTATTTATCCTTAATCAAAGGAGCTCTTGAAAATTTATAAAATAACAATACTTCATTTGCTAATTCTATGGCTTTGTTTAGCCAATAAGGGGCAGGCACAAAAGTTTACAATGAACGGTTATGTAAGCAACATGCAGTCTGTAATGTTTGAAGAAATTGATGATTTTTGGTTTTCAGAAAATCTGTTTCACAATCGTTTGAATTTCAAATATTATACAACAGACAAACTGGTTTTTACCATGGAGATAAGAAACCGGTTTATTTATGGTGACTTTGTTAAAACCATTCCCGGATATTCAGATTTTATCAGTTCGGATGCTGGTTATATTGATCTTTCCTGGCTCATTGTTGATAAGCCCTCTTTTCTTTTACACACTGCCATTGACCGCTTATATCTTGACTATTCTACCGGTCAGCTTCAAATACGGGCAGGAAGGCAGAGAATAAACTGGGCCCAGAATCTTGTGTGGAATCCAAATGATATTTTCAATGCCTATTCTTATTTTGATTTTGATTACGCAGAAAGACCTGGTAGTGATGCAATAAGGATACAGTATTATACAGGAAGTTCTTCTGCATTAGATATGGTTGTAAAAACAGATAGTTCAAATAAAATTACAGCTGCCGGAAAATACTTTTTTGGAATATCCGGTTATGACGTTCAGGTTCTTGGAGGAGTACTAAGCGGAGAAGATCTGGTTCTTGGAGCAGGTTGGTCAGGAAATATTAAAGGGGCTGCATTCCGGGGAGAATTCAGCTGGTTTCATTCTCTTGAAAACACACATAAAGAAGAATTTATGATCTCTGTTTCAAGTGATTATACCTTTAAAAATTCCCTGTTTATTGGGTTGGAATTTCTTTACTCAAATATTGAATACGATTATAACAGCTTTGGGGAATTCTATTTTACTACTCTGTCTGTAAAAAACATAGTCTTTACTGACATAAACCTCATGACCCAGGTAAGTTATCCGTTTACCCCCCTGTTCGCAGGCTCATTTGCCGCAATCTATTACCCTTCTGAAAATGGCTTTTTTATGGGTCCGTCTATAGAATATTCTCTAAAAGAAAACCTCTCTTTATATTTCGTTCTTCAGCATTTTCAGGGTAAATTTGATACAGATTCTCTTCAAAAGACTAGTTTTGCCTTTTTAAGGCTAAAGTGGAATTTCTAATCCCTGATTGCCTCTCCTTGTAAATTTGATACATTTACAAAGAATTTAAAAAACAGGTGAAGTTATACTTCATGCTTATGAAAACTGCTTACCTCGCTATTCTGCTCATTTTATTTTCTTGCTCAGAAGAAAAGCAAATTCTGAGAACAAACCCCACCGGGGTAATAACCGATTCCCGTGATGGTCAAATATATAAAACCGTGATGATTGGTGGCGATTGGTGGATGGCTGAAAACTTAAATTTCGGGCTGGCAATTGATTCTTTTCATGGGGGCAGTGCTGAAAACGGGAAACAATCTGACAATGGCATTGATGAGAAATATTGCTACATGAACAATGATGAGAATTGTAATACTTATGGGGGTCTTTATTCCTGGAATGAGGCAATGAAACATGACTCCATTAATCATCCCGGGGGAATCTGCCCCGATGGGTGGCATATTCCATCTGAGGAGAAACTCAGCGAGTTGTTGTTTCAGTATCCTTCCTGTCCGGAGCTGAGAATTGGTGGTGCATCCGGGTTTGATGCCATGCTTGGAGGAAATAGTTTTCCTCATGCATTTTCCAACCTGGATGAGTTGGGCTTGTTTTGGAGTTCTTCCATAACCGCTGGATACGCAGCATGGTATGTTCTTATTAACAAAAGCAGCGGGGATGCAATTATTCAACTCGAAAATACTCAAAGGGCATTTTCAATTCGTTGTATTAAAGACCCGGAAAAGTAAAATGTTTAATTTAATACCATAATGAATATTACATCAAATTTTGATGGGGGTAACATACTGGTGATTTCGGCAGAATCATCAAATGACATTCGCTTAGAAATCAGAAAAGATACAAATTCAAATTTTTCTCAATGGTTTTATTTTCGATTACAGGGTGCCGCCGGGTATCCCTGTAAAATGAATATTGAAAACGCATCTGATTCATTTGTTCCGGAAGGCTGGAAAAATTATAATGCCTTTGCTTCTTATGATCGCCTGCATTGGTTTAGGGTTCCCGGCTTTTATGATGGGAAGGTTTTGAGAATTGAGCATACACCCGAATATAATTCAGTATTTTATTCATATTTTGTTCCGTATTCCTACGAGCAACACCTGGACATGATCAGTGCCACCCAAATATCTCCTCTTTGTGTGCTTGAATCTATTGGAAAAACAACACAAAACAGAAATATTGACCTGTTAACTATTGGAGAGCCGGGAAAGGGGAAGAAAAAGATTTGGCTTATTGCCCGTCAACATCCTGGTGAAACTATGGCTTCGTGGTTTATAGAGGGCCTGATTAGGCGTTTGCTCAATGAGGATGATCCGGTTTCCAGAAAATTGCTTGAAAAAGCCGTTTTTTACATTGTTCCAAATATGAATGTAGACGGAAGTATTTTAGGCAATCTGAGGGTAAATGCCCTTGGGGTAAATCTCAACAGGGAGTGGGAGTCGCCCAGCAAAGAGAAGGGTCCGGAGGTTTTTTTCGTTCGTAATAAAATGGATGAAACGGGTGTGGACCTTAATCTTGACATTCATGGTGATGAAGATTTGCCCTATAACTTTACAGCATCAATTGAAGGAATTCCGGAATTTAACGATCGCCTGAAGTCCTTGCAGGATACTTTTCTTTCCAAGTGGGAAGAAGTCAGCCCCGATTTTCAAACGGAACATGGTTATGCAAAAGATGAACCGGGAAAAGCCAATCTTAAAATTTGTTCCAAACAAATCGGGAGCAGGTTTAATTGCCTTTCTCTTACCGTTGAAATGCCATTTAAAGATAACAAGTTTCTTCCAAACCCAATCACTGGCTGGTCGGCAGAAAGATCCATTTGCTTTGGTGAATCTATATTAAACCCTATTTATTATATTGTAAACGATTTACGATAAGGATTAAACAACATGAACAACAAAAGTAGCAATCAAGGTCTTTTTGTCTTTTCAGGTTTAATTTTCATTTTATTCAGCCTGAGTTTTTTGTCACTTCGAATTGAAAAAAAATGGACTCATACTCTCAAAACTGAAAAAAAACACCTTCGGACAGAGCTGGAAATTTCCAGTGTGCAAGAAACAACGAACAGCACCAGACAAAGAATTGACGAACTCAATAGCGAAGTCAATCATGTTGCAGATCAAATTAGTATTTTGATATTTGATGCCAATGAAATAAATGATACAATTGTACTATTTATGAGTCAGGCTATAGCAAACCAGGAAACCCTTGATTCATTAAAACAAATGGAAGAAATAATTATACGAAAAGAGCAATTGATTGATTCTCTAAGCCTTGTTTTTGAGAATAAAAGCGGTAATTTGTTAAACCTGATGAACAAATTCAATAAAAATGAATTGGAATTAGATCTGCTACAAAATGACGGCTATGCCCTTCAAAAAGACTTGTGGTGGTCTTACATGTTTGTGTTTGTTTATTTGTTTTTTTCGGCACTGGGCCTTTTGCTTGGGGGTTTTATGCTTATCCGGGGCTTAAAAAACAATACTAAGCCTGAGAACCAATAGCTTAAAATTACTTGATTTCTTTTTTTTCTATTTGTCCCGGGGCTTCTGTAGGCTGTTTTCTTTTCACTAAATTTGACCACAATTTATATTTGAAAGTAATTTAATTTTATAATATTTATAATTCATGGGAGATAGTAAAAAAACAAAGGGTGTAATTGCCATTCTTACAGGAGGTGGAGATGTTCCGGGACTTAACCCCGCCATACGGGCCATTACCATTCGTGCAAATCGCGAAGGATTCAGGGTTGTTGGTTTAAGACGTGGCTGGGCCGGTATTACAGAACTGATTCGCGACAAAGATGCAGATAACAGTATAAATTATGTTTATCTGACTGACGATATTGTCAACCGGGCAGGGCGAAGCGGGGGAACATTTCTTCACTCTTCCAGAACAAGGCCAAGTCATATGCCAAAAGACATGGTACCTGAACATTTAAAAGACATCTATAATAAAGATTCGAACGACCTGACCCCCGAGATTATTAAAAATCTTGAATGGCTTGGAGTAAATTTTCTGATCCCGATTGGGGGAGACGATACTTTGAGTTATGCAGTACGTCTTTACCAGGAGGGTATAAAGGTTGTTGCTATTCCCAAAACTATGGATAATGATGTACCGGGAACAGACTATTGTATTGGGTTTAGTACCTGCGTCACACGAACCATTATGATGACCAATAATTTGCGAACTTCTGCAGGCTCTCATGAAAGAATTTTGGTTATGGAGGTTTTTGGCAGGTATGCAGGTTTTACAGCCATGTTGCCAACCATGGCCGGTGCAGCAAACAGGTGTGTTATCCCCGAATATGTATTTGATATTGATCACCTTACCGAATTACTGGTTGAAGACAGAAATCTCAATCCAAGTAAATATTCAGTTGTACTGATTTCTGAAGGGGCTATGTTTAAAGGGGGAGAGGTGATTTTTCAGGATACAGAAAAAGATATGTTCGGACACGCCAAACTTGGTGGTATTGGAGATCTTGTTTCTGCTGAAATTAAAAATAAGTCTGCAAAATTTAATAATGGCCGTACCATTAATGTAATTAATCAAAAATTAGGATATCTTGTTCGGGGTGGAGACCCGGATGCAATTGATTCTATTGTTCCTATGGCATACGGAAATCTGGCTCTTGATTTAATTCTGGGAGGCTTTCATGGCAGATTAGTGGTTTTGAAAAATGGCCGTTATGATGATGTTCCTCTGGACGTGGTAACCAGCACTAAAAAAATAGTAAACCTGGAAAAATACTACAACATTAAGCGTTTACGCCCTCATTATCATCGCTTCGAAATGAAACCCCTTTTCTTGATGGCGGCTGATAGTTAGTTGAATTATTAAGTAGCTAAAATTATTTATCATTAAATCAATATATTCATTTACTTACTTTCTGTTCATTTACTCAGGAGCTGTCCAAAAAGTAACCATAACGCGTATCGTCATCCTGAACTTGATTATTCCCTTCGGTTCCCGATGCTCGGGACAGGCTATGAGATCGCTTCGCTAAGTTCAGGATCTGTTTATAATCAATAACTTAAGATTCTGCAATAA
>SDBS01008175.1_pt1 | contig 10124 bp, 10 predicted proteins | sample 2277091 | NCBI WGS metagenome assembly SDBS01 (sample SAMN10404972, study PRJNA504765) | marine sediment metagenome | isolation source: marine sediment core GS10_PC15, 163 cmbsf | place: Arctic Ocean: Southern Knipovich Ridge | collected 2010 | reverse complement strand
TCAAAACCTTGGACTTGAAGCGATTTACCGAAAAATAATTTTTGTGTAGTGACAAAAAAAGAATATTTTTTAATTAGAAGCCATAAGATCACATTATAAAAAATAACTTTGAAAGTCAAGTTTATAAAAACTTATTTATAAAGTTAATACTCTGTTGTAAAGATTTTGCAGATGATAATTCAATGATTACTGATCCTTTATAATTATAACTTTTGATAATTTTGAAGACTTCTTTAAAATTGATCTTTCCGGTTCCTAAAGGTGGATGTGTATCAGATTCTTTAGTAAAATTATCTACGATATGAATATTTCTTATAGTGTTATGGAATTTTGCCCATAAACGTTTTACATTACCATCACAAGTGTAAAAATGGCTTGTATCATAGGTAAAAAAAAGATCATCTCGATCAATAAAATTAATAATTTCTTCAATATTCTTGTTGTCAGTCATAATATAAGCATTTTGAGGCATATTTTCTAAACATATAGCGAGGTTTAATTCGTTTGAAAAATCTAATAATTTATGAATAGCACGTTTTAATTGGACTTTATTAAATTCTCTGATTGAGTTTATCAAAAAATTGGCTAATCCTGGATGGATTGTCATTATTTTAGCATTAATCTCACAACATATTTTTGCTGTTTCAATACAGGATTCTATGGACGCGTTTGAAATATGAATATTATGTGAACATAGATTTACATCAATAAAAGGTGAGTGTATCTGTTTTCTCAAAGAATAAGAATTTACTAAGTCGATGAACTCTTTTTGATTTTTCTTTTCTAAAACAGTTGGCGGATCTAATACTAATTCAACCATTTTAATTCTATTCTTTTCAGCATAATTTAGACATGCTTCTGAAGCAGCAAGTTGTAGATCTATCAGATTTTTATAATTACCTGAAAGAGCCATCTCTATAATATGCCCTAGGGAGCTAATTCCTAATTCCATTTTTTTTACTCAATCTATATTAATTGATTTTAATTTTGTCTTTCGCATACTACGGGGATAACTAGCAAAAAGACTTTCGAAAAGTTTTTGAAACCTATCGAGATATACTTTAGAAATTAGCTTTGGTTCTCCAATTTGTAATGCCCCCCAATAAATTTTTGCAAGTTTTTCTACAAGCTCAGCAAATTTTATGGCATGATCTAAAGATTTTCCACACACAATAACACCATGATTAGCGAGTAAAGCAGCGTTCTTCTTACTTAAAGTTCTTATGGCAACTTCCCCAATTTCTTCTGTATGAGCTTCTTCAAATTCAGAAACATCAATAGATCCTCCTAGAAATATGAACATCTCTTCCATTATAACTGGAATGCTTTTTCTAACGATTGAGAGTATTGTCGCAAAAGGTGAGTGAGTGTGAATTACTGCATGGACTTTTGGTCTTGATTTATAAATAGCAGTATGCATTTTAGTTTCTGTTGATGGTAATTTTCCAGTACTTAATGTAGTCCCATCAAAATTCAGATGTACAATTTCATCTTTTTTAAGAGACTCATATTGATTAAATGATGGTGTGATGAAAAATTCATCTTTCTTGCCATTTCTCACACTAACATTACCTTCTCCGGTTTCTACTAAACCCTTTACGAAAATTGCTTTTGCTGCTTTAACAACTTCCATCCGAAGCTGATCTTCTTTATTTAATGACATAAAATAAATAATTAAAGTTTGGTTAAAAATGTATTTTGAAATTGATAATGCTTATTTTTTTAAGATCGATTTATGGTTTTTTTATATTAATTCTAAATAGTCTTATTTTTTAAATAATATTCAAGAATATTAAAATTGTTCAAATTTGTTGTATGAGAAGTTGTTAAAAACTCGATTTCGTTAAAAAATGAGTCGTTTTATTTTACACTGTGATCTTGATTGTTTTTTTGCTGCCGTGGAAATTAGGGATAATCCTCAATATAAAGGAAAACCTGTTATAATAGGGGCAGACCCAAAAAAAGGAAATGGTCGAGGAGTGATATCTACCTGTAATTATGAAGCACGAAAATATGGTTTACACTCTGCAATGCCTATATCTCAAGCTTACAAAAAATGTCCTCAAGGAATTTATTTAAGACCAAACGGGAAAAAATATTTAAGTGTATCTAAAGAAGTAATGGCTATACTTAAGGTTTATAGTAACGACTTCCAGAGAGTAGGGGCAGATGAGGCATATCTAGATTTAACAGAAATCACAAATAATTTTTTGGAAGCCGAACATATGGCAAAAGATATTCAGAAGGAAGTTCAAAATAAGATTGGTATCACGATCTCAATAGGGATTGCACCTACAAAATCTTTAGCTAAAATTGCTTCTGATGAAAATAAACCTAATGGTATCACTGTAGTAAAACCTGAAGGTATTTCAAATTTTCTAAAAGATATGGATATAACCCGTATTCCTGGAATTGGCAAGAAAACTAAATTATATTATTACAAAAAAGGAATAAAAAATATTGGAGATATCATTAATACACCTTTACATAAGATGATACAATTATTTGGAAAACAGGGGAAATGGATATGGAATGTGATTAATGGTTTTGATAATCGTATGGTTAAAGAATTTCATGAAGAAAGAAAATCTATTAGCGCTGAAAGAACTTTTTATACAGATACTCAAGACTTTGAAGAAATCCTTTCAAGGTTTGAAGATATAAATAAAAAAATCCATAAAATAGTTAATAAGCACCATATAACTTATAGGACTATCACTTTAAAGATAAGATTTGAAAGATTTCAAACTTTTACCCGTTCTAAAACACTTCCTTATCATATCCAGGATGAGAAATGTGTATTGAATACCATTTTAGAATTATTTAATGAATTTTCAAACAATGAAAAAAAAGTAAGGCTAGTAGGCATTAAATTATCAAATTTTATAAAAAATCAAAAGACTCGACAAACAAATCTCTTAAAATATGCATCTATATAAAATTTTATACTTACATTTCTATACCATACTTTTTCTTAATTCGATTGATTAACCAATCTGGCATAATCAAAGAAAGATATGAGAGAATTATAAAAATAATTCCAAAAATCCAAGCTATGTAAATAAACACTGTATAGCCTTCATCACCCAAAGTTATCATTATTGTATCAGAAATTAACATCAAAAATAATAACATTAAACATATCATTGAATAGAACAAGATCTTTAATCCAGTGTACATTATTTTATCTTCAACATTCTTTTTAATTTTATTACAAATGAACGCAATATAAATATAAATTAAATTTGAATATAAAACAAAACCAAGTGTTGAAAACAATCTTATACTTACCTCTCCAGCATAATCTTCTGAAGGAAAACCCCACCAATTCCATGGTAAAAAAATTATAATTGTTAATATTATTCCTATTAATATAGTTGGTATAAAAGCTTTATGACCTTTGTTTGTCATATGAATGGCAAATATAAATAGAAAAATGTCAGCGATGATGACCATAACATACCCCAAAGGAAGAGAAAGGCGATAAATTTCCATGTAATACCCTGTAATGATTGCTTCTAATAATCCTATAAGCAGATTAATTATGCTTGCAGTGAAAAATGTGAAAACAAGAGCTAAATACAAGGGAGGTCGTACTTTTCTTTCCCTCCATTTTAAGAACATCTTAATTGTAACTATTATTCCAAATGTAGATATAAAGATGTAATAGATGAAAATAGGGAATACTCGGGTTTGAAATGGTGAATAACTCATAACTAATAGAATATATTCCCCTCTTAAAAATTTTTATGTATTGAATATTTTATATTTTTAAAAAGTTAAATTTATCTACTTCATGAATAATAATTTATAATCTAAATTTACTAGATATTTGTAAAAAAAAAAAGCCCAAAAGTTTTTATTTATATGGCAAAATTAATACAAGACATCTGGATTCTACGAGACAGTGGAATTGTTGTATTCAATAGAGTATTTGATGCTCATTTAGATGCACAATTGTTTGGAGGATTAATGACTTCATTGAATTTCTTCGCAGAAGAAATCTCTACTGGAGGATTATCCAATTTCGAGTTGAATAACAAGCGTTTTAGTATAATAAAAAAGAAAAAATTCTTATTTATTGCAAATTCTTCAAAAGAGAAAAAGGAAAAAAAAGTAAACCAAGAATTACAAGCAATCATGATAAAATTCTTTCAAAAATATTCAGATGATGTATTATATGATTCTGGCGGAAATATAAATAAATTTTCGGATTTTGTAGAAGAAATTGAAGATTCGTTAGAACAAACTATTAAAAAATTTCAAAAAGCATTCTGGTAAATATTTTAAATCTTTTTTCAAATATTTAATACCTCTTTTATATGTCATATCAGGTAGAACAAATTTTTTCTTAAAAAAATTTTAATATAATAAGTCTTATATGATGGAAGAGTAAAGATTCTTTCAAGTTGATTTTTGTACATAAAAATAATTATATATATACCTTTTAGAATTACTCATAGAATTTTTATATGAAAATAGATGAACATTCAAGGAATTGCTTACCTACAATATAAAGCGCAACTGGTTCATGTTTTTGGTGAAGAGCGATGGAATCGTTTCTTTGAGATGTTAAAAATATCCAATCCCTGTTTCATTCAAGATATATTAGCTACAACGCAAGTTCCAATTGAGGAATTTATTTCATTTACATATTCAATGGTTAAAGAATACTATTATGGCGATGAGAAAATAATTTGGAGATTTGGTAGACAAGTCGCTAAGTATTCCTTAAGTGAAAAAGGGCCTTTTTATGCATTTATTAGGAATATAAGAGAACCTGAGGCTTTTATCTCTAAAATTTTGCATCGTCTCTGGTCTATGTATTATGACGATGGTAGAGCTAAAAACGTTCTTGAAGGAAATATTATGCATGCTTATATCGTAGATTTACCTAGATATTATTTTTACATTGAACAAAGTGTTATGGGCTTCATAGAACAAGCCTTAGAACTCACTGGAGTTCTGGTTAAGGAAACTATAAAAGTAAAAGGTTCAGCAAAAGAAATCCACTATAAATTTGTGTTAGATTTATAAGTTTTAACTATTATATATATCAAAAAATTCGCTACTATCTTAATTCTCCATTAGATAAATTATCCTAAATTATACCATCATTAAAAATATTAAAAATTTAATTCCCTATTTCATTTGTAATAAAATCTGGAAATAAAATGAAACGAAAGACCTAAAGATATTTTCTAATAACTTCACCTTTAGGTACTTTTTCTTCAAATAAAATAGCTTGAAATGAATAGATCTTTGTAGATAAGTCTTTCCATGCATCACTTTCAAACCAAGCTTTTGAACAAGTATGAGAAAGAAATTCTTGAACTGACCAATTTCTATCGAGATTTATTGGTACTTGAGGTAAGAGTAAGCCCCTTCTCATTCCCTTCTCTGCGATAAGTCCATCTCTTCCAATTACAATTTTATCAAAATATTCTTTTGGATCATTTATTTCTATCAATTTAGGGGGCGTTAATATCGATAACTCAATTACTATATTATCCATTTCTTCAGGAGTTACGGAAGGAAAACGCGGATCTTCAATTGCAGAATTAATTGATACTTTATGGATTACATCATATAAAGAATATTTAGGTTCAATATAACCAATACAACCCCTTAATGGATTACCAATAACATTATATTTATTCAATGTAATGAAAGCGCCATATTTATCTGAAAATTTTTCTCTTATTATCTTAGTAATTGGAATCCTTCTATCATTTTTTAAAAAAAAATCGATATTGTCCCTTGCGAATTTTATAAGCATAGTGCCTTCTTCTACACTAAAGATATCTTCATCAGACATAATGTTATTTCCAAAATTTATCTAGCTTATGTATTATTATATCGGCTAATCATTTATATCTTATAACATTCTTTTTATAATTTGTCCAGATGGAATTGAATTGACACAATTTATTTCAATCCCTCTTAATAATACTTTCCAAATTTGAACTGAAGTTTTATAATTTTCAAAAGGAGAGAACTTTGCTTTAGTTTTAAATTTGTGAGATTGTATTGAATATTCTGGTACTTTTTGAACAATACATAAGTCAGCATCATAACCTTCTTTGATAAATCCTTTATTTTTTAAATTAAACTTTTTTGCGGGATTTTCTGAAGTAACTCTTACAAAGTTTTCTAATGATAGTTTATTATGGCAAACCTTATCAAACAATACTAAAGGATATGTTTCAAATCCAGGAAATCCCGATGGAACAGTTAAATATTCTCCTGACTTTTCTTTAATTGTATGTGGAGCGTGATCACTGGCAATAATTTCAACTTTACCTTTTTTTAATTTATTAAATAAATATTGTGAATGATATTCATCTCTTAAAGGAGGTAAAACTTTTCCAAAATTATCATTCTTTAAATTAACCGTTTTGGATAATAATAAATGATGAGGGGTAATTTCATAGGTTATTTTTAAATTTTTTCTCTTTTCTATATTATCATCAATTAGATCAAAACTATTTTTACTGCTAATGTGGCAGAAATGAACGATGGGGTAATTATAAGGATTTAAATTCTTGTTTTCAATATAATTAAGATAATTTTCAATAATTAATCTTATATAACTCATTTCCATTTCAAAGGGAAATAATTTATCGTGTAATTCTAATTGATTGAATTTTGTTAAAGACCAATCATGATAAATTTTAATCCTTTTATTCTTCAAAATTGGCTTATCAGGGTGAATGAAAATGGGTATATGATATTTTGATGATATATTAAGAATTTTTTGAATGTTTGAATCTTTTATCCAATTTATACCATTTAAACTTTTAAGAGGATAAATTTTAAAACCTAAAACTCCTAAACCAATTATCTTTTTTACTTCTTCTTCGTTAATTCCTTGAGGAACCCCTGCAATAAACCCCACATTGATTAAAATACTGTTTTGAGCTTTTTTCATCCACTTCTTAACTTGTTCGGCGGTGATCGCTGGGGGATTAGTATTTGGCATATTGAAAACAGTTGTTATTCCTGAAAAAGCAGCGGCTTTAGTTCCTGTTAAAAATGTTTCTTTTTCACACTGATCCATATCTCGCAAATGTGAATGAATATCAATTATTCCTGGTAAAATTAATCTCTTTTGACAGTCGATTTCTTTATCATCTTTATTTTTTTCAATTAGTTTCTTAATATCTTTTTCATTCGCATTAAATATAATTGTATCAATAATACCATTGTCGATGAGAATGACTCCTATACGTATTAATCCTTCTGAATAAATTTTAGCATTTTTTAATATCATTCTTATTTTTGCTTTTTTAGTGTGTTTAGTTGATCTTTTTTAAAATTAATATATAAAATCTTATTTTCTAATGATTTAACTTTACTAAGTGATAAAATCTTAATATTCTTCAACTCTTTAAATAATTCAATAGTCTTAGAATTCTCTTTTGAGATACTATAAGTTGGAATAATATAAAAATTATCTTCCATGATTTCTAAGAGATCGTTCTTTGAATTAGTTGAGTTTATTTCTTTATCAGGATTTTTATTAGGATCTACTATAATATAACTTTTTTCTTTCCTAATTGATTTATAAAAGGAAAGAAAAGAATTATCATCAAAAAATCTCTTAATAAAAATTCCTGGAGTCGATTTCACCCACTTTTTATCTCTTATATTAAACTCTTGATTTGCTTTAGTTAACGCTTTCTCTAATAGCAGTGTTTGAGATCTTTCATCAGGACCTAAATATCTTAATTTATTTCCTGAAAATTTTATCAAAGTATACTTTTCTTGAAGATAAAAATATAAGTTATTGTCTTTCCTTATTGCATAAGATAAACAAAAAGCTTCCCTTATACAAGCACAAAGTATATAGACATCATAAGGAGTCTCTCCTTTATCAATATCCTTTTTAGAATACTCTGAAATATTTTTAATGAGTAATAAAAAATTTACCAAGGTAATCAAATAAAAGGTTTATAAAATATAGAATTTAAAATTTACCTAATTTCTTAAAGAAATCAGCACCAGTTTTTCCCCCAGAAATTCCTGGCATTCCAGGCATACCCTTCCCTTTTTTTTGCATTTGAAGAAATTTTTTCATGAATTTCTTCATTTGACCATACTGCTCCAACATTTTGTTTATAATCGTATATTCCGTTCCGCTACCAATAGCTATCCGTCTTTTTCGCGTTTTTTTGATAATTTTTGGATTAGTTTTCTCATCGGCAGTCATACTCGATAATACAACCTCCCATTTCGCGAGATTCCGCTCAGCATCATCTTTTAATGCGTCTGGAATATTTCCACCACCCATCATACTTAAAATTTGTTTAAATTTTCCTACTTTTTTTATACTCTTCAATTGAAGATAAAGATCATCAAGAGTAAATTTTCCATGCATCATTCTCCTGACCATTTCAGGTGCCATATCTACCTCAGCATCTTGTACTTTTTGGACTAATGCCTCGATATTTGGAACACCCAATAATGTCCCTACAAACTTGGAAGGTTCAAATTCTTCAAGGTTATCAATTCTCTCTCCAGTACCGATGAAACGAATAGAAACATTCGTAGCAGCACAAGCAGATAATGCACCCCCTCCTTTAGCACTTCCGTCTAATTTTGTTACGATGATACTTCCGAGATTTGTAGTTTTTGCAAATTCTTCTGCTTGATTGTACGCTTGTTGCCCAAGAGTGCCATCAAGAACGAGACAAATTTCATTTGGTTTCAATTTCTGCTCAAGGATTGCCATTTCTTTCATAAGTTCTTTTTCTTCTTTATGTCTTCCAGCTGTGTCTGCAATTATTAAATCATTTCCATCATTTAGAGCCTTTTTTGTTTCTTGAATGGCAATTTTTACCGCATTTTTTTCTTTAGGATTACCATAACATTTTACACCAACCTGTTCTGATAATTGAACAAGTTGTTCATACGCTCCAGGTCTCCATGTATCAGTAGTTAATGTAGCTGTTTTAAATCCTTTACTTTTATAATATTTCGCCAATTTTCCAATTGTAGTCGTTTTCCCTGAACCTTGTATACCTACCAAAAGAATTACATTCTTTTTTCCTGGTTTGATACGAATTGGAGCAGGTTTTCCCCCAAGCAGTTTAATGAGTTCATCATGAACTAATTTTATAATAAAATCTTTTCGACGTGCTTTTTGTAGTTTTGTATTCATGGCCTCCTTTCTAATATTTTCAGTCATCTCGAAGACATTTTCCACACGTACATCTGCCGAGAGCAGGGAACGTTGTAATTCTTGAATAAGTGCATTGATTGCATCTTTGTTAACTTGAGGTAATCGTCTAATTTTTCTAATTGCTGAATCTAATTTTCTTCCTAAATCGGATAAGACCATAATTTTTTATTTTATAGATTTTAAATCCTAATTTTTTTTTGAATAATTATAGTATATTATAAATTAAAAGAAATGTCAAAATTAAAAATATTTTGAATAAAAATTTATAAACTAAGATAAAATTATCTAAAAAAAGAACAGAAATAAAGAAATTTCCTTTTATATCCGTTCCGAGATATAGCAGATTTATAAAGAAAGATTAGGTTTTATATTTTTCCCTAAATATGTAGAATTTCAATTAAGATTTATCAAAACTAATATGAATCTATTATTTTAATTTTTCATTATTTATTTTAGCAATAAAAAAGTTAGATTTAACATTAATTTATAATATTAATAATTAAGGTTTATAATATTAATAAAAAAAAGGTGTAAAAACATTTCAATCAGAAGAACAGAAGTACAGAAGCTTAAAAGTGGTCAATTTTTGATGGTTGAAGACGAGCCTTGCGTGGTCAAGTCAACTGAACGTTCAAAGAGTGGAAAACATGGCCATGCCAAAGTAAGAGTTACATGCGTCGGAATGTTTGATAATAATAAACGTTCCCTAACAATACCTTCAGGCCATATGGTCGAAGTGCCTGAAATTATTAAGGGTACTGCTCAAATCAATTTTATAGAAGATTCTTCAATCAATATTATGGATTTGGAATCATATGAATCGATTGATGTAGATTGGCCACAAGATGAGGATTTAAATAAAAAACTTAAGGAGTTTCAAAGAAATCCAGATAATATATCAGCAACTCAGGTCGAGTACTGGCAATTAGCGGGAAAAACA
>SDBS01008174.1_pt1 | contig 10124 bp, 11 predicted proteins | sample 2277091 | NCBI WGS metagenome assembly SDBS01 (sample SAMN10404972, study PRJNA504765) | marine sediment metagenome | isolation source: marine sediment core GS10_PC15, 163 cmbsf | place: Arctic Ocean: Southern Knipovich Ridge | collected 2010 | reverse complement strand
GATTCAGTATTCCCTTTTACAAGATTTGTTGCAGCGGATTCCAGTTCTATATTCGGTACATCTTCCTTCTTTGATTTTTCATCCTTGCACTTTTCTCGAATCGCTTCTAAATCCTGTGCATTAAGCGCCCACTGCGGCGCCGCCCGTGCCAAAATGTCATCTTTCGTTTCGACATTCTTCACCGCAGACATTTTTTTCACTTGCCTCCGGATCATTTCGTATTGCACGGCGCGTTGAACTTTCTTTAGAAAAATTTTACGGCCGAGATGACGCACCGCCTTCCCCTTTAACTCTACCCCACCTGTAATTATGTTTTGGGCTAATTCTGGAATGACTTCTTTGGAAAACCATCGAATCGCCTGTCCAGGGCGCGCTCGCCGAATGGCGTCACCGATTCGGTTATATATAGTCCACCAAGTCCTCGATAGCGTGCTCGCCGTCGTCGAGCCCGTTCCAGGGCTTCTGCCTGTTCATTTAGCCAATCGGTTCGCTTCCCACATTCCTTCTCCATCATTCCCAACCGAATGCACTCTTCTTCTCCAGCGTAACGTGCGGTAATTAGGGCTTTTCCCGTCAGACAAGACTCACGAAGAGCATCACGGTAGACCGCTATCTCGTTGACCGTAAGCGTTCTATCACCCATACCGCTATTAATCATCTGCATTCTGCCGAGTCTTGTTTGGTTTGATTGCTCAGGAAGACCACCTGTATCGCTCATCGTATGACTGGAGATCATCAGCAGCATCGCATCATCTATGGAGCGGGCGTAGGATGGCGATGCTCCATAAACAGGGTCATAAACCACTCCTGCGATTAAGCAGAGTGATACGATAACGACAAGGAGAAGATAGGATTGTCGCAAATTAAGTCTCCACACTATTCTTCGATATAGACCGGCGGCGGAAAGTCAGCCGGTAACACACAGCGCTCGCAGTCCATCATCATATCCGCATCAGAACCTTCATAAGACACAATCAACGTATACACACCACCCGGCGCTAAACGATCGGGGTCATCCCCTTCGCCTGGTACGACTTGCTCCGTCCAGCCCTCGATCGTGGCTTTGACTTCTTTGGTCTTCTCATCTTCGAGCCACTGCACCAATATGTCACTACAGCCGCCCTCCGTTGGAACACAGTGATGGCACCGCCATTTATCATGCATAGTTACCTCGACAACAGCCGTGCCGCCGAAGGTCCACCCACTCGCATCGGGGGCGGGTTGCACCCAACCATCCTCAATAAAACCCACCAATACCCATTCTGATTTTTGATAACCGATATCATATGTCCCATCATGGGCGAAAGTGCCCATAAGCCGACCAGAATCGAGTTCGAATTCCAATTCCATTTCGAAGTCATCCAGGTAAGCATCCGCATCCCCTGTTGCTTCACTCAGCCATTGACAACGGTCTAGCTCGGTCTCCGGGAGATTGGTCCAATAATCAATCCATTCAAAGTAGCCCCAGTTATCCCCGTGATTGTCCACGACAACCTTATGGTTGCCATAACTAATCTTCGCGTTCTCGGTTTGCTCATTACGTGCTTCGCCATCGTCTTCCACATCGCTGGTTGAAGCGTCATCTTCATCGTGATCAGAGTCTCCCTGCGGTTGTTTTTTTCCCAGCACCCGGGCGACGAAGCGATCTCGCAGCCGCACAAATGCCGGATCGATCCTGCTGCGGAGCCAGATCGCAAACGGCCCGCCGAGTCGCGCCGCGACCTTATCCCAGGTGAGTTCGATCTTGCCCTGAGCCAGATTACGCAAATCACGCAATTTCTGCATCACATAATCACGCGCCAGGCGAGGGATCTGTTCAGCAGCTACAGCAATGACGGTGCCTGCTACCCTGAAGGTCCCTTTCAGCAGTTTCCCAACGGCCCTGGCAACGGCTTTGGGCATTTTGATGGGCGCTCTCGCAAAGATACGAAGAAAGCGCTGAAAACCACGCCCTCGTCGTCGGGCGCTCTTCGCTCTCGCCTCCGTCAGCGCCTGTGAGAGCAGTGCATGTGCTATGGCTTTGTCTTCAAAGTGCTTGCGGGTTGCGCTTCCTTCCGATTGGGATAGTGCAAACTTGGCGTAGATCCCCGCCAATTGATGGTGAGGGTTTTCCTTCGTGGCATTATCTGGAAGGGTAACTGTCCTCGTCATGAGGTAACCACCAGCATTGGTGGACAAAGTGTCCTCATGTCCCAGATCCAATTGTTCATGCGATGCAAGCGCGAGCAGCATGGCATCGTCCATCGAGCGATTATGCGAGACGGAGGATGGACCGCAGGCGGGAACTACGCCAACCATCATCGAAATGAGGATGAGAAAGCGTATCAACTTACCGAAAGTTTCGGGCATCACTATCCCTCCACCTCAAGCGCCAGCGCCTCGACAGACAACAGTTCGTCGTCCTTCAAGCCGAATGTCAACTCATCGGCGTAGTACACCTCGCCGCCGTCGACAAGCTCCTTCTCGAGCGGCACGACGAGGAAGGTGTCGAGCCTTGCTGAAGCGATGACCTCCTCCAGGTTCATGTAAGCCACGAATTGCTCGGGCGTGTAGGGAATCTGGATCAGTTCACCCACATCAATCTCGATAGGGTCTTCCCCGACCAGCTCTCCGTTGATGAACGTGTACTCGACTCCATCGTTGTAGTAGCTCCATGTTTCGAAGCGCACATCTCCGTACGAGCCATCCAGCAACTCTTCCTCATAGAAGAGGATCGAGAAAGCCTCCGGAGACCCTAGCTCGGCTCTGACGCTTAGCTGTTCTGGGGATAAAGCCTGTTTTGATATCGCCAAGCTCCCAGGGACCACCTCTTCGACGATCTTGGGCATGGATTGGTACTCCTGATACCCGCCCAACAACACAATTGCACTCACGATGCAACCGACAAGGAGCAGACCCGCACAACCCAACCCCGCCCAGAGAAGCGGGCCCTTCGCCTTTGAGGATTTCTTCTTAAAGACTGCCGATGGTTCCCGACGCATCCACCCCGACCCATCGAAAAAATGCCACCCAGGTGGCTCTCCCCCATACCACCATGTATTGCCCCCTGCGTCCTGAAGGGTGAGGCTTTGTACCTCGGATTGATACGTCTGGGGATCGATCGATCCTTGCTTGTAGCGAACCTGCAGATCGGTAAACTGTCGTTCAATCTCAAGGAAGGCTGGCGGTCGCGTGCCCATGGGATCACCGGGATTCATCGTCATGTTGCTGCTCCTGTGGATAAACCTGTGTGCGTCATCAGCAAATAAATAAAAACAGCGTCGAAAAGAACGCTGCCATCAATATTAATCAGGGTTGGTTTCGTCGCGTGCGCACGCTCCCCCAATAGCCCCCACACGTTCGTGTAGGACAACCCTGCTTGAGTCATTCACCACCCATCTGGGCAGATCTGCGCTGCACTGTGCCGTGTTTTCAGGGCCTCGATGTACTCAGCGCTGTATTGAGACCTGCAGTAAATTGTCTACCAGTAGTGGGAAACCAACGAAACATACCTGCGAGAGGCTGTTCATTCCGAGTATACAAGCCTTAGGACGGTCGAACAACTTCCTGGGGAGAGAAGGTGATTTTGTTAACGCTTTTATGGATAGAAATCATGTAGATCGCCGGTAGGGAGCGTGACCCAGCCCTCTTCTGGATCGCCAACCTGAACCACCCCCTCCGGCTTCATCGCCACCAGGTAGGCCGTGTACGCAGCCATCATCGCATCCAGTTGTTCATGGTCGTACAAATTCTCAAGTGGGAGGTTGCCGGTGAGCAGATGGTGGCGGGTGATTTCCTCCAAAGAATGCATCGGATTGGGGATATCCAACCCCTCCAGGTAGAGCAAAAGCTGACGCTGCATACGGCCTTCCAGTGTCTGTTTTAGAAAGGGGCGGTGCTCGAGCAGAACCGTAAAGCCGGCATGCGAACGCGCTTCTACCATCACCCTGGGTCTGGTTTTGTCATCTGCTCGAAACTCCCAAAAACCCATGAGCCGCAGACGGCGGAATATTTCAATCCCCGTTCGAACCCATGCATGCGCACTCTCTTCGTCCGAGGGCGTATTGTAGACCCGAATATTCCTCCGTCGGAGCTCATATTCGCTCACCCGCCACTGTCGCCAGGTACGTCCACCTTGCTGTAGATTGAATCGACGACGCACATCCGGTTGGCCCATGAGACCCCGGTTCGGTGATTGCGGTGCGTCGATAGCCACAACCGCGGTTTCGAGCGATCCGACAAAGGCGAGGATTGATTCTAACTCGCCCCGATCCATGGCGACGAGCTTCAAGTCCCTGTCGAGCGCCACGTATTGCATGGGTCTTTTTCCCGCTGTCGGGTCAATGCCTACGAAGACTCCATTGGTGAACAACATCGCCCCTCCTATGTCTGCGGCTCTCCTTGCTTATGGTTTTTCAGACCTGGCGTTGAGCAGAGCCACGAACGCCTCCCAAGCCAGCTCGTCGGTATTGTAAGGTGACAGCCAGGGTCGCTCAGCCGCTTCACGCAGCACCGGTTTCAACTTCCTCCCGGTATACAGGCAATAGGCAACGTACGCCCAACGCGTCCGATGTCGTCCCTGGCTGCTGTGCAAGAGCACCGACCGTCCATCATGGAGGTTGTCGTGGATAAACATGGCTGCCAACATTCGCTCCTCTAGACCTGCGTCGCGTTCCTCATCCACCTTCATCCAACAAAAAGGGTCCGGAGGAGGTCCCACAAACCAGCTTGGCCCGTCCCCGCCGAGATGGAGCACGGCTTTGATACCGGTCTGATCGGAGAAGTCCGACCACGTAGAAGGCACATGCCTTCCCCCAGCAGCGTAGATTTTTTCATGAACCCAGGTCATGCTCACATCTATCCGCTCAGAGGGTTAGACCTCAGCAGCTCGAGGATCAGTTCCATTTAGGGACATCTCATTATCGCCGGTCAGCAGCGGTATAGATATAGAAACACGGTGCGACTGCCCCGTCCTAAGAATGAGTATACATCGCACTTTTGACGGCGGCGAATGAGGACGTTATACTGTGAGTCCATTCAGACCGTGTCCGGCGAGGAGATTTCTACAATGGCAAAAAAGAAGAAGAAGCATAAGAAAACGGGCAAGAAGGCGGCTTCCTTCAAACTCACCTACGCAACCATGTACAGCCCTCCCGAGGAGCTTCATAAACGATTCGAGCGGGCTTTGAAAAAAGTAAGACGTGAGATGGGCCAGGAAATGCCCATGTTCATCGATGGAGATGATGTTCGCACACGAGTTAAATTTGAAGATCGCTCCCCCATAAATCAGGATTGGGTTTTAGGGACCTTTCAGAAGGGGACAGCAGCGCATGCCAATCGCGCTCTCGCTGCGGCTGAGAAAGCCCTGCCGTCCTGGTCGCGGACACCCTGGGAAGAGCGAGTGCGAATTCTCCGAAAAGCGGCGAAGAACATCGACAAACGAATCTATGAAATTGCAGCGGTGATATCCATTGAGGTTGGAAAAAACCGGATGGAAGCGCTGGGGGACATCGCCGAGGCTGCAGATCTGATCCGCTATTCGTGCGATCAGATGGAGATCAACCGAGGTTTCGTCGTCAAGATGGGGAAGGATCCACTGAAGGGCTACTCTCCCACCAACACTTCACACTTGCGTCCCTACGGCGTATGGGTCGTCATCAGTCCTTTCAATTTTCCAGCCGCCCTCACCGGGGGACCGGTCGGTGCGGCACTTGTAGCCGGCAACACCGTGGTGATGAAACCGGCTACGGATACACCCTGGACCGTTCGCCTCCTGGCAGAATGCTTCCGGGATGCCGGACTACCCAAGGGTGTCATCAACTACGTCACGGGACCAGGAAGTACGCTAGGACAGGCGCTTATCGACAGCCCGCTCGTAGATGGGATCACGTTCACGGGTTCGTATGATGTAGGCATGAATATTTACCGTACATATGCCGGCGGTAAATACCCACGCCCCATCATCCTCGAGATGGGTGGAAAGAATCCCTCGATCGTCTCCCAGAACGCAGATCTGGAACGCGCCGTGGCTGGCATTGTCCGCTCTTCATTCGGATTGCAGGGTCAAAAATGTTCGGCGAACTCGCGTATCTATATCGAAAGGCCTGTGTATAAGGAGTTCACCGATCGGCTCGTTGAGGTCACTGAAAAAATCGCGGTGGGGGATCCCACCGACCGCAGCATCTTCATGGGCCCGGTCATCAACAGCAGTGCATACCAAGATTTTAAAAATTTCACGCAGGAACTTTCAGAGGCGGGAAGATTTCTTACAGGCGGCAGCGTGCTCGAGGATGAGGACTACGCCAAGGGTTTCTACTGTGAGCCGACCATCGCAGCGAATGTCCCCCTCAGCCACAGGCTTTGGAAGCATGAGATGTTTCTCCCTATTACCATGGTCCATCCGGTCAACAGCCTCGATCAAGCCATGCGGCTTGCGAATGATGTCGACTACGGTCTGACCGCCGGTTTTTACGGGAGTCATGAGGAAGCTGAGTGGTTCTTCGATAACATCGAAGCGGGTGTCACTTATGCCAATCGTCCGCAAGGCTCATCTACGGGCGCATGGCCGGGTTTTCAGCCCTTTGGCGGTTGGAAAGGGTCCGGATCGTCCGGAAAGAACGCTGGTGGACATTACTACCTCCAGCTTTACATGCACGAGCAGATCCACACCCTCATCCGCTGATCGGCGTTCGACCCGGGTTTATGCGCGGGAGGTCGACTGCGCTCATGATTTCAAGATTAGGAACCGCACTCATCCTGGTTGGCGTCATCGCCCTGGTCGTCTTCCTTCTCACCTCCCAGGTACAGGAAGCCGATATGAGCGTGTTGCTCTTTGGAGTTGGGGCGAGCCTATCCGGGCTGCTTTTGCGTCGCCGGGGCGCGAGGCAGTCTGCACGACAATCCACAAGGTTCCAGATGCTGCGAAGGTTTAAAGACGGTGGCGAGGACCTCGAAGAATAGGTCATGGCTCCACATGACGAAGTCCATAGGACCATGGTTGTGATGCCCAACTATAAACCACATGCCTGATCAACTCGAAACTTATTTTTCCGTCGATATCGAAACTGCAGGTCCGACCCCTTCAGAATACGCACTATTATCCATCGGGGCTTGTCGGGTTGATGATCCCGACATGTCCTTTTACGTCGAACTCCAACCCACTTCGATGGCATTCACGCGTGAGGCGCTCGACATCAGCGGTCTATCTTTAGAAACACTTGCTCGCGAAGGTCTCCCTCCCACTGAGGCGATGACGAATTTTGAGGCCTGGATCCATCATGTCACGGATGACGAGTGCAGAGCTGTATTCGTCGCTTTTAACGCCCCTTTCGATTGGATGTTTGTCAACGAATATTTTTACCGCGTCCTGGGCCGCAACCCATTTGGTCATTCGGCGCTGGACATCAAAGCTTACTTCATGGGCCTATGCGGATCGAATTGGACCGGGACGCAGATGGTCAAAATCCGGGAGGCCCTGAAATTGCCCGGCGAACTTTCACACCAGGCCCTGGAGGATGCAAAAGAGCAAGCTGTCCTGTTTCGGCACATGCTCGCTATCGCAAATGAGAGATCGAAAGGTCAGAACACGGAGCGAACGCAATGACAGAGCAAAAGGGCGCGAGTCCATCCGTGGATATTGAGCGGATCGTCGAATCTGCCCGTCGACTCGGCGTGGAACTCGATGAAGTCGAAGCGATGCAATGGCTCACTGCGATAAGCGCAGCGAAGAGTGAGGGCGAGGTGGTTGTCGATACAAAAAGTGGCGTATTTGGGCACAAGATCACACTGCTCGACTTCAGCACTGAAGATCTGGACTATTTCAGGAAGATCGGTGAGCTTGTTGAAATACACGATCGTCCCGGGGTCGTCGAAACCGCGCTGGCTTTGTCCGGCTCTGCAGCACAATCCAAGATCCAGACGTATCCTGGGCGATTGCGATTTCTTCGAGCGCGTTAATATCAAGGCGGAGACTCGGGAGGAGGCCTGTCATGTCCTGGCCGACATCATTCGGGAGAAAGTACTTGCCACGGCTGAAGGTCCCACCTTCCAGCTCATCGAGGTTAAGATGGGTTCGTATCCCTTCGACGTCGTGAAAGACGGGAACCGTATCCAGTCCGGCTCACCTATTGCGTGGTCCGCCGATGAGATCGAGAATAAGGCGTTCCAAGTCTTCACCCCGGACGGATCGGCAGAGTCCATCGAGTGGGAAACCGCTGCGCAGGATCCCGGCTGGTGCAAGATGGATTGGGTGGTTGCAGACCCGGTCAGAGGCAAGCTGGCCAATGCCAGCAACATGCTCGATGTCACCTGGGAAGCCCCGGATGGGAGCATCACCCCCCTTGATGGCTATCTCGACCCCTACTTTCAGGAAGTCTATCTGGAAGCCGAATCCATTCCCCTCTTTTCCAAATTGGTAAAGCACGTCTCTTCGGACGCACTTGAAGACTACGTCGAGCAGCTTGAGGGAGAAGTGCGGAAGTATCTAAAGAAGGACCCGAACTACGGGAAAGCTGCCAAGCGTGTGTACAACATCTTCCGGCTGACAGGGAGATATGAGGAAGCTGCCTATGTGCGCGAGTTGTTCGACGAGCCAGCCACGGCGCTTTACCAGGTCTGGTCCCTCATCCGGACGATCGATGACGCTGCCGGATACGAGGAAAGCATCTCCAAGGAGACGCTTCTCAATCAGGCCGATGCGTTGATCCTTTCGGTGGTGGGTGCCATCGAGGGGGATGAAGAAGCCGAGATCGTCCGCCACCTATTAAACTTACGCAATGCGCTAGGGGAAGATGCCCAGGACGAAGCCTGGGAAATTCAAGTTGAGACCTGCCGCGCTGAAGTCATGAATGTGGTCAACAACTTCTTTCAGGACCGGCTCACGAATTTGCCTGCGATTCAAACCTATATGGAACAGATCCATGGGGACTGACCGATGAGCGGCCTAATCGACGAAGCTGGCGGGAATTATTTCCGGGGGGAGGAGGCGGTGGAACAAGCCCGTCAGGCCTGGCAAGAAAGTATGGAACGGCGGCTTGGTACGCTCCGCGATGAACTTCGGGAGCGCAGCATCGGTCGTGTCGCCGCATTATGCGGGGGGTCGCTTCAGGGACCCGGTGTTCTCCTGACGTACTGGGATCGAGAAATTCTCATCGCCTGGCCGGAGCTCACGGCCACTTACCTTGAATCGAAAGAAGCATGCTCAACATTTGATACCGCTATGCTGCTCTATTACCTGACCTGCGCGGATGGCACCCCGATGGCAGATAAGTGGATTGGGTTTCGAGAGCTCCCCGACGGCGGGTTCTACCATCAGGCCTTCCAAGGTTACAGCGGGAACAAGATCGCCGATCAATTCGGGGAGGACCCCGCCCGGTACACTGCTGCGTCGAACTCGCTGGGTGGGGGTGCCTTGCCCGCTCTTGCCCCTTATGCGTTCTCCTTCTCCCCGCTTCCTATGATCCGACTTGCTTGTGCTTTATGGCCCGGCGATGAAGACTTCCCCTCAAAGGCTTCCATTCTCTTCGACGCCTCGGCAAGCCACTACATGCCCACGGATGGTTTGGCGCTGCTTGGATCTGGCCTGTCGTGGCGGTTGATCAAGGCCGCGGTCGGCTGATTGAACGTAAAAGGCATCGCCCGCTGTGCGCGTATCCATACGCACGATTTTTCTATGACGAGTTTGCTAATATCCGAATCGTATGATTCAACGTAAAAAGAGACCGCCATTGTGGAGGAAGTCTCCTGAACCTCCCGACGTTTTGGCCCTCCCGCAGGTTTTTCTACCCTGCGGGAGGTTAAAAAAGCTCACTACAACCGATTTCATTAAACCTCCTGGCGGCTCATAAGACCTTGTGAATATGAGTGCAAAAGAAAAGCAACCTGTTCGTCCGAGAATCGTTTGTGGAGCTGTGTCATGACTGCCTTCTGAATGAATTTGAGGCAGCCAGGTTGGGTGTTCACCCATCATCTAAAAAGAGTTCGCTTTTCAAATGAAAACTGTTCGCCTTTGAATTTCAAATGACAGTTTTTCATCGCAGGTTGACTTCCAAAACGTTTTGGTATACCCTATTGATTGCACTTAAACGTTTTGGAACCTATCGAACTGTTCACTTAATAGGACGAGAGGGACATGCCAGCCACCCTCA
>SDBS01008173.1_pt1 | contig 10124 bp, 21 predicted proteins | sample 2277091 | NCBI WGS metagenome assembly SDBS01 (sample SAMN10404972, study PRJNA504765) | marine sediment metagenome | isolation source: marine sediment core GS10_PC15, 163 cmbsf | place: Arctic Ocean: Southern Knipovich Ridge | collected 2010 | reverse complement strand
AATGATCTTGACGAGCTGTGCACCTTGGCGCGGTCTCACTTCATGGGCCCGAAGTTCAACCCGCCGGACGATTACGCGCGGACCCATGAGATGCTGTCGCGTATCGAGGAAATGCGGTATCGCATCGGCGAGACGCGAAACGAGATCGGCTTGGCGGTCGATATGGTTGTTTGATCGCAACGTCTTCAAAAGATAGTGCCCCAGCTCCGGGCCGGCGACAGCGGGTCCGGCGCTTTGACTGCGGTTTTCGGGTTCAATCCGGCGCCTTGCCGGGGAAGGAAGGGCGATATGCAGCTATGCGAGAAGTACAGGCCGCGGGCGTTCGGTGACTTCATCGGGCAAGAGCGCCTGATCCGGCGAGTAAGAGCCGTGATGGGGCGTGAAGACTTCGGGGTCGGTGGCGGCGATGCGTTTTTCGTGAGTGGTCCGACTGGCACCGGGAAAACGTCGTTCGCTCAGATCATCGCGCGGGAGTTGGGCGCCGACGATTGGGCGATCGAAGAGATCGACGGGGAAGCGTGCAGCGTCGATCGGGTCCGCAAGCTCGCAGATACCATCGGCCTGGGAGCATGGGGCGAAGCGTCGGCCGGCTGGCGGGTCTGGATCGTCAATGAAGCGCACTCCATGACTGCCAAGGCGGTCCAGGCGTGGTTGACGTTGCTGGAACGCTTGCCGATGAAGCGCCTGATCGTGTTCACGACGACCGAAAAGGCCGACGCGGATCTGTTCGGCAACTTCACTTCGCCGCTGTTGGCAAGGTGCAAGCGCTTCGACTTCACGAATCAGGGCCTTGCGCCTCTCTTCGCCAAGCGTGCGCGGGAGATTGCGCAGACCGAGGGGATGGACGGCAAGCCGCAAGCAGCGTATCTCCGGCTCGTGCAGACGTGCAAGAACTCGATGCGCGACGTTCTGCAGCGCATCGACGCCGGCGAGATGATGGACTGACAACTGAAAGGGCGAATCATGTTTGCAAAGAATCGAGGCGTAGCAGTTGGCGACCTGGCGTTTCTTGAGGATGTGACGTTCTGCAACCACGGCACGACGGCGCGCAACGCCTATCCTGCGCCACAGCGCACGAATCAGAGCGGAGAGATTCGCGTGCATGGCTGGCTAGGGCAGCCGGACAGCACCGGGCGCGGGGCGGTCGGCGTCGGGGCCGTGGTGAGGCTGTTCGAGAGCGGGCGCTGCCGGGTGCGAGGACTGGGCGGACGTTTGGAACATCTCGCCTTGGACGTCTGGGCGGACCAGAACGGACACGACGCGAGCGAGCTTGCATCAACCTGACAACCCCCAGCGAGCGCCCGTGGAGGCGGGCGCGACCTTGGCGGCTGTTAACTCTAACTGGGAGAATGTATTATGGCTGCATTCCTTTTGATTGTCTTCGCATCGTGCCTCGCCTTTGTGCTTGGCAGTACAACAGGATCGCTCGGATATGGGTGCGCAACATGGCAGTATTGGGCCATCACAGGATCAGGGGTTGGCATGTGGATTATTGGACTCACCGTTGGCAGCTTGCGCAAGGGAGAATGACATGGTCGCATCAACCGCAGTATGGGCACGCATGCGCGCGATCTCGGCCATGCGAAACCTCGCAAGGCGCAAACGCTTGGCGGCTGGTCAAGCGTGGAAACTGGGTAGGCGCGACCTCGCAACGCGCCTGCAGGGCGATTCGATGTTGCTGGAGAACGACGCGGACGCGCTGGAGCAGGGCGTGCCGCTGGTGGTGTTGTAACAGCAGTTTAGGCCCAAGTGTTAACTTCGGCAACCTCAACGGAAAGGGCGAGTTATGAGTGCTTCAATCTACTGGCAGACGCTAGAGGCTAGCGTCCTTCCAGGCACTACGCCGGGCACAACGTGGTCGTCGCTGATGACTGCCTTCGGTGGAGGCCGGATGCAACTCGATGGTGGTTCTCTACCGGTCCTAGAGGGCATGATCGCCGCTGCGAACGATCCGAAGCCCTATGAAGCGATCAGGGACGCCATCACAGAACACGGGGTAATCCGAGTCTGGGTTGAATATTGACCGCCATCCTCGTCAAGATCGAGCAGGCCGACAAGAACAGGGTCGCCCGCGCAGCAACAAAGGCCGGACTCTCGCAAAGGGAGTTCTGCCGGCGGGCGATCCTCGGTGCCCTGTTGCCCAGCGACCTGGAGCAGATGGTACAGCAGATCCACGCGAGCATCTGCGGGTCGGTGAGCACGGGGGCCGCGCCTGTCTCTCAGGAGGCCAAGGACGCGGTCACCGCGCTCGTGGGCATGGGCATAGGCGAGCTGGAGGCCGTCCAGAAGGTCAATCGGGTCACATCGGCCCTTGGGGACCTCCAGGCAGCCGAGATCATCAGGGAGGCCATGAGCGATGCCTGAACTCGTCGGAAACGTCCGGGTCATGCGCAGGAGGAACAAGGACAAGTCCTGGACGTTCTACCTGCGCTGGCTGGTCGTGGGGGACGAGAAGGAACACCTCAAGCGCCTGTTCAGGACTGAGGCCGATGTACTCAAGCCCGCCCTGCGCCGCTGGCATCACCAGGCACGCCTTGAGGCTTACGACGTTCAGGACTTCTACACCGCCGATCGACCCAGGCGAGCGCTCCGCACGGCGATCAGCGATGCGATGGAGCTGTACCTTCAATGGATCGGTGGTGACAAGTTCCACCACGCACAGAAGGCGGCGCTGACGATCAGTTCGGCGGAGACTACCCTTGTGCGCTTCCTGCACTTCCTCGGCGACTACTTCCCGAACACTCGCAGTTGTCAGCAGTTATCGTCGAAACATATCAACGGCGTAGGTGGAGAAGACGAAGACGGGCAACCCCTTCCCTTGGGCTATCGCTACTGGAGGCAGTATTCTTCAAGGGCCCAGGATGGCAAAGAGCCGCTGAAGGATTCCACGATCGTGACGGAGTTGTCGTACATCTCGTCCTTCCTGTCCTGGTGCGCCGACCCGACTCGCGGGTACGTTATGATGAATCCTTTCGTGTTCCGCCGACCCAAGATCAGGGGGAAGCGCACCTGGGTCCCCTCGACCGTGCGCATTGTGCAGGCGATCGAGGTGCAGGAGTCCCTGTTGCAGAAGGTCACGCTGCGGATCCTCGCGGCCACGGGGATTCGCCAAGGCGAGCTGCGGCACCTGCACATCAGCGCTTGGTCGCCCACCACGGGCTTGCTGGTCATACCCGAGGGAGAGAAGGAGAGAACGAAGCAACACGCGCGAACGCTGGCGATCAGCGGGGAGACGGCGCGAATGCTCGCCGAGCACGTCGGGGAGAGGACCACCGGCTACCTCATCGAGCGCAAGGGCTGCAAGCTGACCTCGCAGATCAACACCTGGCTGCGCCCGCTTGAACTCACGCCTCACGACCTGCGGCGCTGGGCCCGCACTGAGTTGGAGCGAGCTGGCGCCCAGCCGTATGCGATCCAGGACATCCTCGGGCACGAGAAGGGGAAGATCAGGCGGGCTTACACGCCGGAGTTGTCTGAGGACGTGGCGCGTCGGTGGCTGGGCGAGCTTGAGGCGCTGCTGTCCTAATCGTCTACGTACTCGCGAATTTCCTCATCCGTGAGTTCGACGTTGCCGCTGTATCTCACCCAGAACGGCCTACCTGTGGGCGGACACCAGATCCGTCGTCCGCCCTTGAGATTGATCTCTCGCGCCACTGGAACAAGTCCATCATGGAAGTACCTGTGCTGCTCTCGCATCCACCTGATCGCTTCGGCGTCCATGCTCACTCTCCCTTCGCAAGCAGCGCGGCCTTGGCGTAGTCGCCGATGATGTATAGTGCTCCGAGATAGAAGAGGCCCGTGCTACCGATGCCCACTTCCAAGCGGCGACGATGGTGGATGTTCGCCAGCCATCCCTCGAAGCCCTCCCGCTGTTCTCCCTTCCAGTTCTCCATCACCCACTGCCTGAAGGCGTAGTCGTCGCTGGCGTTGGTGGTGGGCGATGGTATCGGTTCCCTTCTGTCCGAGTCTCCCGGCGGGTTTCCTGAATGGCAGAACGGTGCGTATAAATGCCCGTATTCCACGTATCGCCACCCCATCATCCCGGCTACGGCCTTGTTGATCTCCTCGTCGCTCATCTTGGAAAGTTGCTTGGGGGTCATGGGGTAGGCTCCTTGTGGTCGGTAGGCCCCGGAAGCGCGCCGCCGCACAGCCCTCTCCTTATCGCTTCCGTCTCTTGGTGAACCTTCTCTATCTGACGGTCAATATCCCGAATCATCCTGCGTTTGCGAACAATGGCGAGAATGATCCAGGCATTGACAACGAGAGTGATGCCGATGAACACAAAAACAATCCGTTCGGGGGTCATGGGGTCTCCTTCTTCGCTGCCTCGGCGTCCATCCGATACGTGTGGGGTGCAACTAATCGCACCCTCCTGTCCCCAAACGGGCGGTTGCCTGTCTTTCGGATGCTGATAAGAAACTCCTCACCGCTCTGTAGACCGGCCTCTTGGAAGAGTTCTCGCAGTGCATCGATTTGCCGGTGGTCCTCAACCTTCTCAGATTGAGTCATCGCCACCATGTTGCGATATGGCCTGTGTGTCTCCTGAGTGTCCCAGTATTCCAGATAGGTCCATCGCCGCTGGCACCCCGCGCCCACCACCTCCCGCAGCCGCGCGTTCTCGGCCTGCAAGGTGGCGAGTTGGCTGCGTAGGCACCGGAGCGATTCAAAGAAATGTCCGTCGCCCGAGGTTTGCTCAGAGCCACACGCCCATTCCAAGCGGGCGGGGCATCGCATCGATGTAATCCGTTCCGCTCCACACTTTGGGCACTTCCTTTGCTGCTCTTCCATGTCACTCTCCCTTCTTGGCCAGTTCGCGGATGCGAGTCCCCAAAGGATACTCGCCGTCAGACTCCACCAGCTCCGCCGCTTCCTCCAGCCCTGCGGCACGGCCCTCTTCTACCTCCACTGCCATCTGTGCCTTGATGAACTCTCCTGCGTGTTCCGGCGTATCGGAGACGAGCGACAGCAGCGTGTCGATCCCAGGGGGCCGCTCGTCATGCAGCCCCAGCGCCTTGCGCCACTCGTCGTCACGCTCGGCCTTGGCTTCTGCGAGGGCGGTGTCGATCACCTTCACTAGAGTCGCGTGTACGCCGACCCATTCGTAAAGATCAATGCCGTAGTTGCCGCTGGCCTCGATCATTCGCCTCACTGTCTCGTTTGCCCTGTCGCTCATGTCACAGTATCCTTTCCATAATCTCGCATACCGCCTTTGCCCGCGCTTCCGCTTCCGTCTCGCCGCCGAGTTGCGCACACAGGTGGCCGTCAGCATTCAAGACGATCGCGATCCAGAAGTCCGCCTTGGCCGATTTGTAGATCACGATACTCATGTCGCTTTCCTCAGATCCTTCGTTCCCGTGTTGATGATCTCGCCCTCCTGCAGCCTGCTGGCGATCCGCGGGTCCACTGCAGCGGCGAACTCTTCGACGGAGAGGTTGGTGGTGATGATGGTGCGGCTGTTCTCGCGGTGCCTACGCAGCAGGAGCATGGTCAGTTGCTCGGTGAGGTGCGGGGTCGAGCGGTGAGAGCCCACGTCGTCCAGGACCAGCAGCGTCGACTTGCCGCAATACTGGTGCCTGCCCCAATACTCTTGGTAGTCGCTCCAGGTCTCCAAGTCGCGGATGTGCCGGACAAGGACGTCGGGTGCGACGAAGTAGCCGAGATTCCCTGGTGTGATCCATTCTCGGTAAAATAACTCGGCGAAGTAGGTCTTGCCGGTCCCGACTGACCCGTGGAGATATAGCGACCAGATTTCACCAAGCCATAGCCTGCTGGCCTTCGCCCGCCAAGCCTTGTGGAAGGCGGACACGGGAAGCGGCTCAGACTTCAAGGGGTGTTGGCTCTTCATCTCTGAACCCTCCCGGCGCGATGTCGCGGATCGGTGGCTTGCCGTCGTTGTCCGGCTCACGCAGGCCGGTCCAGCCCTTCTCGATCGTGTTCTCGATCATGGCGATTGCCCGGGTGACGCCCATCTTCTCGCAGGAGGAGAGTTGCTTGCCCGCCGAGGTGGATGTCAGAGCGTGCTTGATTTCGATGCGATGGGCCTGCCAGTCCGCCCATGCCTTGTTGAATTCAGGGGTATCTAGGCATTCTGGCAAAGGGGGTAAGGGGGTTTTACCTTTTACATCCCTTACCTTACCTTTCCTTGGCATAGCATCCGCATTGCCTTTGCTATGCGTTTGCCATCGGGCGTTGGCTCCTGCAAGTCCAGCAGCGGAGCGTACTTTCATCCGCTGCCGCGCCTTGGCCAGCTCTTTGCTGACCCGTTTGTGTCTCAAGCCGTGCGCGCACTTTGAAAACTTCGGCGCGAGAGTGCGCCACGCATCTTCCCATCCGTCACCGCGCCAGTTCGCCACCCTACGGAGGTAGTCCGGATCTGCCTTGATCGTGCCGCTGTTGGTGTAGAGCGTGAAGATGATTCGGCAGTAGGCCCCGCACAGGTCGGCGTCCCAGACGTGGAAATCCGCGTCGGAGAGGAAGTCCCCGGGCTTCAGGCTGACATAGTCCACTGCCTTGGGCATCACTCGCACCCCTTTGGGGGGATTGGTAGGGTCCCTCCCTTGCCGCTATTACACGACGCACACAGGGGCTGGATGTTCTCGGTGTCGTTTGTTCCACCCCAGACAAGCGGAATGACGTGATCAGGGAAGAGGTTGTGTTTGGTGCCGCAGCCTTGGCAACGCTTGCTAAATCGCTTAAGCACCATCGGCCAGACGTGAGGCTTTACCTTCTTCCACCTGTGCCGCCGTTGCAAACATATGGATGCTCGCTTTGATAGCGGATATTCATTTGGGCCTGGATAGCTCTTCGCAGACCTGCATGGATGGTCCCATTTCTCCCGCCACAGCTCACGGAATCTCTCGTTCTCCCAGATCCTTCGACTGATCTTGTGGTAGCCTGCCATGAGCGTCACCTCGGGGCACAGCATCGGCCACGCGTCGCCATCGAACAGGACACCGTGAGGGGTGTGCAAGTTCTCGCGTGGCCGATGTAGTGTCCCATGAGTCGATGTCCTGAATTCGATGGCAACCTCAATTATAGCCCACCGCTCGCGGGAGTCAAGGGATTACCCGCCGTTCTTAATCACCACCGGCCACAGGGGGAACTCGCCATTGATCCGGTCCCGCGCCATCGCGGCGTACTCGGGATTCAGCTCGATGCCGAGGAAGTCGCGTCCGAGCCGCTTGGCGACCAGGCCAGTGGTGCCTGCGCCGAAAAAAGGATCAAGGACGGTGGCGGGGATAGGGTCGTGACGGACCGTGCCGGCGGGTATACAAGAGCATTGGCAGATGGGTTGCCAGCCGGTCGTGACGGCCGGGCCTGCCGTTCCGTGCTTGCTGATATGCGGTTCGCTTGTTCTTTCAGTCAGGCCCCGATTGCGGCCCGGCTCTCTATGGCCGCCATTTTTCAAGCCCTTTGGGTTGGGCGTTTTCTCCACCACCCTCTCCCACGGCTTCCCGCACTCGGGGCAGCAGCCCTTCTCCGAGGTCCCCGCCAGTATACACGGCTCGATCAGCTTCGGTGGAAAAGTAGCAAAATGCGCTTTCGAGAAGGGGTGCGTGGCGACGGTCCAAACAGAACGCTTATTGCGGCCCATCGGGTTGCAGCAGGTTTCGCTCTTGTTGCCCCGGGTCGTTCCCAGCCGCTCAAGATCGTTGTTGCGAAGCTGCCCCTTGGGTGACAGTTGACTTGGGGGCCTACTCGACCGCGGATCGCCGCTCTCGCTCGGCTCTCGTATGGCATCCGCATCGTAGAAATATCGAGCGCGCTTCGTCAGCAGGAAGATGCTCTCGTGCGCCTTGGTGCAGCGGTCTCGGCAGCTTTCGGGCATGGGGTTGGGCTTGTGCCAGATGATTTCCTGCCGGAGATACCAGCCGTCGGCGCGGAGGGCGAAGGCCAAGAGCCACGGGATGCCTACCAAGTCTTTGTGTTTGAGGCCGATGGCGGAAGCGTTCCTGGAGGGATTGTATCCGTCGTGCCGCGACCTATTCACTCGTTTGCCATCGTCCGTCTTCCCGCTCTGGCCTCCTGCGAGCGTTTCGGCTGGCTGGTGCGTTCCGCTACGCTGGGCCGCATACGAATCCCCCATGTTCAGCCACACCGTTCCATCATCCCGCAGCTTGTCGCGGACGTGGCGGAAGACCTGCACCATCTTCTCGACGTACTCCTCGGGCGTCTTCTCCAAGCCGATCTGCCCTTCCACGCCATAGTCTCTCAGGCCCCAGTAGGGCGGGCTCGTCACGCAGCAGTGGATCGACCCGTCAGGGATCGCGGCCCAGCGCTCAGCATCCATGACATCGCCGACAAGGATCATGTCATTTCTCCGTCGCGGGAGGGGAAGGGGAATAGGGTCGGGGCGCTGCGGCCTTGGCATACCAATCTTCGTACTCGTCAGCGATAGTGTTCAGTAGTTTCTTGACGATACAACGCAATCGCTCTTCCTTCGGCGAGAAGCCCCACCGCAACCCCAAGAGCACCTCGATCTCGTCCTGCCGGTCCCAACACTGCTTCTTGTTCGCCACTCCCCAGCGACGCAGCAACTCGCGCGTGGTAGTATGGCAATCAGGGCAAGACCGCCGCTTGTCCACGACAGCCCGTAGCCCTGCAAGCTCTCCATCCTTCTGCGAGAGTTGTCTGCGAAGCTCACAGATCCTCCTGCAGTCCACGGAGTCGGTAAGGTGCATGCACCTATCGCCGTTGGCTCGGAACCACAAGCCGGACCCGCAAATTGGACAAAGCTCTCTCTCGCTCATGTCATTCCTCTCTCGCGGGAGTCAAGGGATTACCCGCCGTTCTGGGGGTCCGTGGCCTTCTTCGCGGCCTCGGCGGCTGCGGGGGTGCTGTAGTTCATACCAACACGGAACCCGTCATATCCGTGGATTAGGTGCTCGCCGGTAGCCGCATCGCGCAGAGCAACGGTCACAACGCCGTGGTCCTCCTCGTCTTTGTCCTCACCCTCGTCTATCCAATCAACGGGATGCAACGGATATAGCTTCATCCCCGGCACGACTGGAACCCCATCCGCCGTGTGGGGCAGCTTGTCCACGACGGCCCGCAGACGCTCGTTCTCAACCTCGGCGTCCGAGAACTTGTCGCGCAGGCACCAAAGGCAGAGCTTCTCTCCACGCCACGGAACAATCCCGAACACGGCTTTCCTGTGGCACTTCGGGCATATCTCGCTCATGTCACTCCTCGCTCGCTGGGGAATCAGGGGGAAGGGCGTCACGCTCGGACTCAAGAGTTGAGATCAGTGCATCAACGTCCTTGGCAGTGTAGCACCTCGCAATCTGCCGAATGAAGTGCTGGTAAATCTCCCGGTCGGTCAGGTCGGACAGGCTGCTCATGGCTGCTCCTTGATCTCGCACCAGATGGATTCGCCCGGCTGGGTCCACACAAGACCGCCATTGTGCCAGCCCACGTCGCCGACATTCGTTATGCACCCGAACCGCCGCTTGCCCTGCCGGAAGAACTCCCAGTGATAGATCGGCGAACTGGCGAACAGGCCAGGACGAACGCCCGTGCAAGACACAAGCCGACCTTCAGGCCGGGAGTCGAGCGCGAGGTAACGCTTAGGCATCATTCACTCCCGCCGGCCAAATCTCCTCGAAGGTGTACGGTAGCGACCGGTTCTTGTTCGCCTTGGTCACTCTCAGCATCCCCGGCCCGCCGCCTGCCGCCCACAGCTTCTTCTTCAGCTTCCAAACGTCCGTCTCGAAGCCCTTGAACTCGTCCCATACCCACTGCTCGCGCTGCTGCCCGCGCCACCGATGCTCGTAATACTTGAAGTCCACGCGAGAGAGGCCCAGCCGGACACCGCCGATGACGAGGGGAACGTTGACCTGGAACTCAAGGTCGCGGATCTCGCCGTTGCACTGCCTCGCGAACAGGTGGTCTCCGTACCTCATCTCAGCGGCGGAGTCGAACCAGCGCTTCGTAAGATTGGACCAGCAGCGTCGGTTGCCGTACTTGGGCTTCGGGGTTCTGCGAATGGGCGAGCGCTTCATGTGGGCATGCTCCACGGCAGCCGGTTGCGTTGCAGGTCTTTCGGGAACAGGGCGAACTCGGCGGGGTTGCTGGCGTGCAGCAGCTTGCCGTCGTGGTGGATCTGCTTCACCATCACCGAGACG
>SDBS01008172.1_pt1 | contig 10126 bp, 14 predicted proteins | sample 2277091 | NCBI WGS metagenome assembly SDBS01 (sample SAMN10404972, study PRJNA504765) | marine sediment metagenome | isolation source: marine sediment core GS10_PC15, 163 cmbsf | place: Arctic Ocean: Southern Knipovich Ridge | collected 2010 | reverse complement strand
GCGGGGAAACTTGATACTTGAAATTGGAGATTGGAAATTGGAAACCGGTTGCGTGATTTCAGTGATCATCTCCCTTTTTCCTCGTCTTTTTGCCATAGCGACCTTTTGGCTCCTTGACTTCAAAGCCTACCCCAGTTAAACGGAGTCTCCTCACTCAAATCTGTTCGTTCCTTGGCTCCGGCTTGCTTTTGTTCTCACATTATCTAACGGTTGCCTGTTTAACGGGGTAAATCCGTTTCTTGGGCTTTTCGGGCGGTGTTATAAGCTGCTGAATGGCCTCAAATATAGCTTCGATACTCTCATCGTGATCTCCCAACCGTGCTTCAATCTCCTGGAGTTTTTGCGCGAGTTGGGTTTGGGAGGAGGATATTTTTCGGAGCTGTACGAAAGCCCTCATAATCGCGATGTTGACTTCAATAGCTCTATTGCTGTTTAGAACCGATGAAAGCCCCGGTTAAACAGGCTCCGCGTTGAACGGGGTAAACATGGCTACGCCCTGTTCCGTAAAAGCCATGGGCAAATACTTGGAATGAGTCCCCCTTTCTAAGGTGCCAAATTGGCTCCTTAAAGAATTGTATTCCTCCCTTGTTAGTTCAAACATGAAATCAGTTGGAAAGCGATGTAGGTTTCTCCGTACAGCCCGCTTCAATTGCTTGGTCTCGACCCTGTAAAGTTCAGCAAGGTCACGATCAATCATGACCTTTTCTTCGCGGAGAACAACAATCTTACTCTGGATCAACTCGATTGGCACTAAACCTCTATCAGCCATCATTAGGACCGCCCTTTCCTCTTGAAATCAAAACCTGTGCAAATCTCCGTTGTTGCCTTTGTTGACTTATTACCACTTTGAAAACCATATCACTTATCATGCGTATTGCCCAAGGCCGCAATTAAGAGGGACCAAATCTGCCGTTGACTGTTAGTTCACCCCTCGCCCATCTTTTAAATGAATAATAATAACATGGGGGCCAGGTCTTCATTCTTCACTGCTACCATTTATTTGTCACCTATTTGTCAAAGATGAAGACCTGATCCTCTGTTTCTCTATGGTTTGCCTTTCCCGTTCAGTTTCTGCTTCAGTGGCCGAGAGCATTTGAAGGTCACTACCTTTCTTGCTCCCAGCATTATATCCTCACCAGTTGAGGGAGCCCTTACTGGATACTGGATGCGGTCTTTGCCGGCTGAAAAGCCGAAATCAGACTGAAGCTCGTGTGGGATCACGATGTCTTCGAATCTTTCAATGGCCGTGGGAATGGGCCAACTCAGCTCATGCCTCAGAAAATCGACAAAATCCTCCTCTCCCCCAATATCGGCAATAGCCTCGCGAGGGACAGGGTTAATAAGCGGATGGTTGTTTTTCTTTTTTTTTGGCATTTGCCTGGAAATCTCCTATGTCTCTTGTAACACATAGACCTTTTTAGGGTCTCTTGGTCCGGTTCCTATTTCAGCAAGTTGTCCTTGATCTACGAGTTTTCGCAGTCTCGTTCTTGCGGTCCGATCTGATGTCTCCCAGATGCGTGCCGCATCTCTGGTCGAGATTTGTTTATGTTCGGAAAGGTGGGCCATCAGAGTGGCATGCCAAACAGTAAAACCGCACCATAGGTAGGGATCTCTTTGCGCCCTTGGCTGATAGTTAGACCCAGTGTGCTGCAGGCTGACGGTGTCAATCGGCGTGATACGGATTCAAAGAACTCGGAAGCAGCTCGGAAGTCAATATCTTCCGAGCTGCTTTCAGTACAAGGCTGTTCATCAAAAGAAATATTGCGGGCAAGACGGCTAATCGACTCTATCATTTCAGTACCTGCCCTACGGTTGCTTGACCCCAGCCGCACATAAACCCCTTTTTCAAGCCCATCAGAACGTACGTAATAAGGACCTGTCAAATGTGGAACAGAAACAATAATGAGGCTCCTATTGCGGAATGAGTGGATCTGGATGTCCGGAATCAACAGGGGACGGATCCCATCGGCAAAGACATTGGAAAGACGCTCTTCCTCTTTGAGCGGGTCAGGCAACCCGACGATCTCTTTGGTTTTGTCTCGGATCCCGACAATTAGGGTACCTCCCGCCGTATTGGCAAAGGCCACAACCGTTTGGATAATCTTCCGTAGAGGCAGACAGTTCTCCTTGAATTCGAGTGTCTTGCCTTCCTGCTGTGTCAAGTAGTGGGTGATGTCCATTGCGAAATAACCTACTCTGAAGTTATTTTTGAAACGAAGCTTCCCGGTTTTTCTAAGCCTGATACATCCAGCGCAGCCCTGCCTTCCGGGGACTGGTAAAGGATGATTTTGCCACGCGAATCATTTTTCTGTATTTTCATAATTGGGGTCATCAAATCTGCTAAATTATTTCTGAGTGAGCCCTGAGCTGGGCCACAAAACACAAAACCCCGCGCTCCATTTGATTAGAGTAACGGGGTTTTGGATGCTCTCAACCATTTTAAATCCTCTTTCCCTCTTTTGGTGTTGAAAGAAGAAATCTGGTTCGGGGATACTGCTGAATGTTGTTTATACCTAACACCTCTAAAAGTCAATGGAAACTGGATTCTGGTTACTGGTTGCGCGTTACGGGTTACGGATTGTGCCTTGAGTCTCCAACACTGGAGGATGTTTCCCGGTAAACCCTGTCTAAATCCTTCGATTCCGCCTTCTCTTTGAAAACCTCTCAATCCGTGAATCACCCGGATTGATATTTTGGCCATCTGCCCGGGCAAAGATGGAGACGTGAAGAAGCTGATCATCGAGGGCCAGGGCGAAGCCGGTTATTTTCCTGGATTCCAGCCGGAAGTCGGTGCCGAGGCCCACGGACGGGTGGGATTCTGCATCAGCCGAAAGGGCTGATTTCTGGAATCTGGTGACTTCGCTCTTGAGGGCCTTGTGCCCTTTGTCCGGGTCGTACCAGTCAATGGCATCCAGGGCATAGCTTTCAAGCAGTTTTTTAAAGACTTTTGAAAAGGTGCCGGGTTTACCAAAGGCATCGAGTCCTACCACCTTTCCGTTGATCATGAAAATCGCGCCTACCTGAGAATCGATCAGCCTGAAGTGCTTTACGTATTTCTCGATCGAAGGCATTTCCTTGTCATAAATGGCGGCCATGGCGCCGGTGGGGGATGGAGCCGCCATTCTGGCCGCCTTTTCGGCGATACCGTCCCGGATGGCGCTCTGATCAGCCTGGAATTCACCTGTGGACCTGACTGAGTAATTTACCTGCTCTGATTTACGGGCGCGGAGATTGGATGACATCATCCTCTCCTGGCTGTAGAATGTGGGGCTGTCATAAGACCACCTGCCGTGCTCTACACAGCTGACTGGGATCACAATCGTGGCATTCCGCTGAACCAGGATGGTGATGTTTACGATCCGGTTCTGTTTGGCCCCGACCAGCTCTTCACCGTCTAAGATGAGAATCATTCCAGGGGATTTATTTACAACCTTCAGTTCCGGTACAGAGCCGTCACTGTCCAACTCAACCACCTCCATCAGGTTTTCGCTCAGGGCCTCATCCAGGAGAAGATATTCCAAGCCTGAAGAGTATGTTGAGAGAAGAGGGTAGAGCGCCAGGTTTTTGTGAGATTGTTTCCGGCCGACCTTGATCTGTTCGAGATAATTCTTGATAACGGTATCCATGTTGTGCCTCCAATTTTAGATTTTGGATTTTGGAATGCGGATTTTGGATTGATTACCCCTCGAAATTCCCAACTAATCGGGACAATTAAGAGAGTGGATTTGATGTTTTTGAGGCTATGATAACAGAGGGGTTTGACACATCCGGTCACAACTGGAGAACTTTTTTTGAAAAAATGGCCGATTATTGTTTTTTTTTGCTGCCTGAAACCGATATCAGCAAAAATATCTTTCCGACGTTCACACCTTCGATTCATTTCAGAAGAAATTTAGAATTCCCACTTGACAAAACGATTTGGTTTGATAAAAATACCGACATAAAATAACAAGTATTGGTATTCATATCATGCCAACCCGAAAAAATGATAGCCAGGGCTCGCGATTCGACAGGGCGGTTGTTACGTTCAAGAAAAATGGCGGAATTCTCCGCACAGCACAGGCCCTTCGTGCGGGAATTCACCCGACTACGCTTTACGCCATGCGGGACGACGGGACACTGGAAATCGTTAGCCGCGGAGTGTATCGTCTTGCGGACAGCGATCCGCTGGGCAATCCGGATCTGGTGACGATCGCGACGCGAATTCCCATGGGAGTTGTCTGCCTGATCTCAGCACTGTCATTTCATGAACTCACCACCCAGATTCCCCACGAAGTTCATGTGGCGCTTTCGCGCGGTGCAGAGGAACCCCGTCTGGACCACCCGCCGATCAGGACCTACAGGTTCAGCGGCGATGCATTTACGGAAGGCGTTGAAATCCAGGAGTTTGATGGCGTGAGCGTTCGTATCTACAACCCGGAGAAAACTCTCGCCGACTGTTTCAAATTCCGCAACAGGATTGGTCTTGATACGGCGGTGGAAGCGGTTCGGTTTTACCGAGAACGAAGGCCTGTCCAGGTGGATGACCTCATGCGCTATGCATCGATCTGCAGGGTCAAAAAAATTATTCGCCCCTACCTCGAAGCGATTCTATAATGGCCAAAAACATCAAAAACACCACCGTATCTGTACATGAGCGGCTTCGCAATATGGCCAGGGAATCCTCACGTACCTTCAATGAGCTCCTGCAGCACTTCGCCATCGAACGGTTCATTTATCGTCTGTCCAAAAGCCCCCACGCAGACAGGTTCATTCTTAAAGGCGCTCTGATGCTCTCGGTGTGGAGTGGGCTTGTCTCGCGCCCCACCATGGATATTGATCTTCTGGGGAAACTCGACAACAGCATCGAAGAAATTAAAGCGGTCATGAGAGACGCCTGCAAAATGGATGTTGAGGACGACGGGATGTTTTTTAATGAGCAGACGGTATCAGCCGCCAGAATCACTGAGGATGCAGAATATGAAGGCGTGCGCGTCCGGATACAGGGCAACCTCGGCAACGCGCCGATTTCGTTGCAAATTGATATAGGGTTTGGAGACGTGATTGTACCGGGCCCCGGCAAGGTGTCATATCCGGTGCTACTCGAATTCCCGTCACCCGAGTTGAATGGCTATACCATGGAGACTACTATCGCTGAGAAGTACCAGGCCATGGTGAAGCTGGGTGTTCTGAACAGCAGGATGAAGGATTTCTATGACACTTGGATGCTGTCCCGCACGTTCGACTTCAATGGCGAGGTGCTGGCTGAGGCGATCGAAAAGACGTTTATGAACCGAAAAACCGATCTCACAAACGACCCTGCGATTTTTTATCCCTCGTTCGGAAGAGATGATACCAAGCAGGTTCAATGGCAGGGGTTCATCAGGAAGGCGAGGCTAAGAAATGTGCCAGGGGACTTTGGGGATGTTGTGGCCGTTATTAAAATCTTTCTGGAGTCGCCAGTCAGATCTCTGGCTGATCGACGGACGTTCCATGGTACATGGAAGGCTTCCGACCCCTGGATCCCAGCGGGTTGATTTCTGTGACCTTCCGCCGGGGCGTAGGACCTCTCCTCTGGGCCGGAGGCTGTGAGCGTTAGCAACCACCGGGAGCGGGCGAGAGGAATTTTTTCAGGAGGATTGCCATGGCCAGAGGAGATCAATTAGGCAGGCAGTGGAAGATCATCCAGACCTTGATATCGTCCAGGAGGGGAAAATCAGCCGCTGATCTGGCTGAGGAGATGGAATGCCACCCCAGAACCGTTTACCGGGACCTCGAAGCCCTCCAGGTGGCGGGGTTCCCCATCTACACCGAAAGGTCGGAGGGGAAGAACCTCTGGTCCCTGCTGGACACGATCAAACACCAGATCCCTGTCCCTTTCACCCTCACAGAGTTAATGGCCCTTTATTTCGGAAAGGAAATGCTCAAGGTTTTCAAAGATGTCCTGGCAGTGGCACGGCCTTTTACGATTCCCTGGAGTCACTCTTCCAAAAGGTCAAGACAACCCTCCCCCCGGAATCGATCAAATATCTGAAAAATGTCGAACAGACGCTTCACCTTGGAGTAAAACCATATAAGGACTACGGTAAATTCAAGGAGATTTTAAACCAGGTCAACGACGCAGCCATCAACAGGAAATCAATAGAGATCGTCTATTACACCATGAGCATGAAAGCCCTTACCACTGCCTTTCTGAAATGGCAGGAAGAACAATTGCAACTGGAAGCCCTGGGTAAACAAACTACCTGGCAAATGTACCGCCGAAAGCTGAAGGTCCTTAATCGAAATAAGCTGATTGTCTTTGTTGACCAGCACTTCGGGATTTTTCCATCCCATGAAGTCTTCATGTTGGCCAATGTGCCTGTCCACGATATTGCAAAAGAACTCAATATCACCAGGGAACAGGTCTATGCCAAATACACGAAACAGCCGTTAGCTGAAAATTCCTGATCCGGGCTCTCGGGACTTTCTTCGGCAACACCGTTTCTCGTTTAATCCTTATATCGGAATTCAAGTTCGTTTTGTCTGAGGTTGACATTTCTGTTCGTTTGAGGCAAAAAGTCTTCAGAATATTTTACAGGATGAGTGCTGGACCTTATTGCTGGCTTTGAGAAAGGAGTTAAAAATGTCATACGACCTTACTGAAGAACAACAGATGCTAAAAGATACTGTTGCACGCATAGCCAAAGAGCAGATTGCACCGGGCGCTGAAAAGCGGGATGAAGAGGCAAAATTCCCCTGGGATATGGTGGAGGTGCTCAGGGAAAACGCCCTGTTTGGCGCAGATTTCCCTGAGAAATATGGGGGCTCTGAGATGGGCCTTTTCTCACTCTGTCTTATCATAGAGGAGATCGCCAAAGTGTGCGCATCCACCTCCGTGATACTCATGGTACATGAACTCGGAACCATGCCGATCATGCTTGCCGGAACCGACGATCAAAAAGAAAAATATTTCCCGAAATTCGCAACGGGTGAACAGCTTGTGGCCTTTGGATTAACAGAGTCAAATGCTGGATCCGATGTCTCCGGTATTAAGACAAAGGCCGTCAAAGATGGTGAGGATTATGTTATCAACGGCACCAAGACGTTCATCTCCCATGCCGATGTTGCTGAGGTGATCTGTATTGCCGCAAGAACAGATACATCCGTGCCTGCTACTAAAGGCACCGGTATTTTCATCGTGGAAAAAGGAACTCCCGGATTTAGCATAGGGAAGCACGAAAATAAACTCGGCATTCGGGCTTCTTCGACTGTGGAGATAATACTTGAGGATGTCAGGATTCCAGCCCCAAACATCCTGGGCCAGGAAGGGCTCGGCTTTCCGATCATCATGAAAACCTTGGATCTCACGAGGATCCCGGTTGCAATGCAGGCGGTGGGTATTGCCCAGGGCGCCCTCGATTATGCAATTCAATACACAAAAGAACGGGTCCAGTTTGGCAAACCGCTCTTCTCTTTCCAAGGCCTTCAATGGATGATGGCGGACATGACGACCCAGGTGGAAGCGGCCAGGCAGTTGACCTATAAGGCAGCTTCTCTCTTTGAGGAACTCCCCAAAAACTTAGACAGGCTTCCCAAGGAGACAGTCCGTTATTCAGCCATGGCAAAACTCTTAGCCGCAGAAACAGCCATGAAGGTCACGACAGATGCGGTCCAACTGTTGGGAGGATACGGCTATGTAAAGGAATACCCTGTAGAAAGGATGATGCGTGACGCCAAGATCACCCAGATATATGAGGGGACCAGCCAGATCCAGAAGGTGGTGATAGCAAGCACGCTGTAAAAAACCCTGGGAATTACCTATTTTATGGCCTGTCTATTGACACAAGTCATTCACGAATGCTATTTTTGCCAGAAATGAACCTAAAGATAAGGGGCCAACTCATATGGATATCCTGATCCAGGTTATTATTACCGGCTTAGCCACCGGTGGTGTATACGGATTGATTGCTCTCGGTTTCGTGCTTATTTATAAGGCCACCAGTGTCCTTAATCTGGCCATGGGTGAGTTTATGACCCTTGGCGCCTTTGTCTGTTTGACGGCCCTGCTGCAATTGAAAGCCCCTTTTTATCTTGCCTTCATCCTTACCCTTCTTATGGCGTGTGCCCTCGGTTTTGTAATCGAACGACTTATTTTAAGGCCCCTTATTGGTGAGCCGATTATCTCGGTAATAATGGTTACGATCGGATTGGGGCTGATCCTTAGAGGGATGATGTACATGGTCTGGACCCCTGCTTTCCGGACCTTTCCAGAAATCTTTCCGCCAAAACCCCTGCTCCTCGGTTTTGCCGTAGTCCCCTCGGGGCTCTTGTGGGGCTTTATCTTTGCCATTATTGGAACCATAATTTTTCTCTTGATCTTTAAATTTTCCAGGACCGGTATTGCCATGCGGGCAACGGCAAACGACCAGCAGGCTGCCCTTTCCATGGGCATAAGCGTGAGATGGGTATTTGCCTTGGCCTGGTGTTTCGGCGCCATGGCCTCTGTTATAGGCGGGATTGTTATCGGCAATATCAGCGGTATAAGCGTATATATGGGAGATATTGGCCTGAAGGTATTGGCCGTTATTATTTTGGGTGGCCTCGACAGCATCGGAGGGGCTATCTTAGGTGGTTTTATTATCGGAATCTTGGAGAATTTGACCGGTCTTTATATTGATCCCCTCATCGGAGGGGGCGCCAAGGGGATGGCCCCCTTTATTATTTTAGTGATTATTCTCATGGTGAGGCCCTATGGACTGTTTGGTAAAGAGCTGATTGAGAGGGTCTGAGGGATTGATAACCAATAACTAATAACCAATAACAATTTGGCTTATTCTATACCATGAGATGCGGAGACTTTAAAGAGACATACATCAAAGACGAAGAGATTTTTCAATCTCTTTTTGTGAAATTCTGGCTGGGACTTTTCTTTGTGTTTCTGATAATTTTTCCCTTCGTTGCCAATGAATATCACCTTTATGTGGCCAATATGATCGGTTTTGCCATCATAGGGGCCGTTGGCCTTAATCTCCTGACTGGATTTACAGGGCAGATTTCTCTTGGACATGCCGCTTTTGTGGGTGTAGGGGCCTACACCTCAGCTATCCTTGTCACCCGTCTGGGTTTTTCATTCTGGTTGTCCATCCCCTTTGCCGGTCTGGTTGCTGCATTCGCAGGCATGATCATCGGGATACCATCTCTCCGGGTTAAAGGCCTTTATCTTTGCATAGCCACTTTAGCAGCCCAGTTTATTTTCGAATTTGTTTTTATCCACTGGGAATCCATGACAAACGGGATTACCGGCATCAATATCCCGCCCCCGAATATCGGCAGTCTTGAATTTATCACTGAAAAGGAGTTTTACTGGATAACCCTGTTTTTTGTGGTCCTTGGCGTGGGCTATGCGAGAAACCTGGTGCGTTCCCGTATGGGCAGGGCATTTGTGGCGATCCGGGACCGGGACCTTTCTGCCGAGATCATAGGGATCAATCTGTTTCGATATAAACTCAGCGCCTTTGCCATAAGCTCTTTTTATGCCGGTGTTGCCGGGGCATTATGGGTCACCTTTCTAAAAGTCGTTACCCCGGACCATTTCCCGTTCATGCTAAGCATCCAGTACCTCGCCATGATTATCGTAGGGGGCTTGGGGAGCACCCTGGGTTCTATCTTTGGCGCCATATTTATAACCCTTACACCTGAACTCCTTAACCATTTATCAGAAATAGTTAAGGGGTACGCCCCCGGGCATGAAGAGATCTTTGTTCCCATGAAAGAGGTTATCTTTGGTCTGTTTATCGTTCTTTTCCTTATTTTTGAGCCTCGCGGTCTTGCAGAGATCTGGAACAGGATCAAGATTTTCTTCAGACTCTGGCCGTTTTCGTATTAAGAAATCATTGAAAGGAGGTGAATGTACGTCTCTTTCAGCATAAGAATAATCAACCATCTAATTGAACAAAGGGGGAATTGCTATGAAAAAAACGATTATTTTAGTTCTCAGTTTGGTTTTATGCATTGGGTTGTTCACCGTGAGCAAGGCAATGGCCGAAGAGGATCCCACCATTTGTGCTATACATCCTTTCTCAGGACGTTTTGCATTTGCTGGTATTCATGGGGCTGCCGCCATGGAAGATGCCATTGCCATGGCCAATGAGGCCGGGGGCATCAA
>SDBS01008171.1_pt1 | contig 10126 bp, 9 predicted proteins | sample 2277091 | NCBI WGS metagenome assembly SDBS01 (sample SAMN10404972, study PRJNA504765) | marine sediment metagenome | isolation source: marine sediment core GS10_PC15, 163 cmbsf | place: Arctic Ocean: Southern Knipovich Ridge | collected 2010 | reverse complement strand
ATTCGACATCCATCTGCGATATGCATCCCCAAATCAGTCACAATGAAACGAGCTCCAAGCTCATCACGGACATATCTTGCCCTTTCGAAACTCGGCGCGAATGTTCCCAAGATTTTGCCGCTTTCTACGACAGATTTGGAGACATACTCTATTACCCCTTTAACCTTAGGATGTTCAAGTTGTTCACATAGACCTAAGTCTGTAGATAAATCAGTTGGCCCAAGGAAAACAATATCAATTTCATCAATTGATAGGATTTCGTCCAGTGCATCAACAGCTTTCTTAGTTTCCACCTGAATCATAATCAAGGTCTCTTTGTTTGCATGAACGATATATTCATCTCCACTTCCCTTAAGTAAGAAGTCGCTGGCTCGTGGAGCAGCCAGCCCTCTATTCCCAAGAGGCGGGTATTTTACTGCTTGGATTGCCTCATGCGCATCTATACCACTGTTGATCATCGGGAACATTACGCCATGTGCGCCTGCGTCAAGGAAGCGATTCACCATGTGAATCTCCCGACCAGGGGTTCGCACCAATGGGGTTACACTTCGCAACTCACATGCACGGGAGAAATTCTCAATGTCCAAAGGTGTGAGTGAACTATGCTCTGCATCAAAAACTATAAAGTCCCACTCTAGCAGCGCAATAAATTCTGCTAATTGTGGATCAGGGTATGTGAAAAATGGGCCGAATACTGTATCCCCTTTTTGCAATTTATTTCTAATTAAATTTGTGATCATTTTTTCTCCATGATCTTGAACCAATTCTTCTTTCTCATATTCGAGTAGCACAATATTTAAAAGGATGCAAATTGGTCCGGTAGCAATATTGCCTCTAAACAATCACTTTGAACGTCACTTCCGCGGATGACGCCACAAAGGCAAATGGTCTTCTCGAGGTACCAAAGGTTCCAGATACCGTACGATTAGATCCGCTTCAAATTCCAGATAGCGTTCCCCGCGTGCTTGATCAGCAAGCCTTGCATCTCCGAATACGCCAGTCTCAGACACAGTAATCAGATCTTGAATCCGCTCCTCTCTCTCGTATTCGAAGTGATCACCCATCCAGCCTCGAACGAGGAGATCTTTTTTCACCAGATCAGAAGCATAAGCAAGCATCATGGATGTTTCACCCTCTCCTGCATGCATTCCCAAACTTTCGAGATCAATACCGTCTTTCGCCGCAAATTTACGCATTTCCTTCAATTGAGCTTCCTCGTTCGATGGTGTTAAGAATTCAACATCTGGGAGCTCGGCAGCGAGGATTGGCATAAGCTCCTCCATAGCCATTACATTTCCGCCATGACTTGAAAAAGCTACAATACGTCGAAAGCTGTGATAGGCTAAGCTGAAAACATACTCTCGCACCGTAGCCTTAAAAGTTTCTGTTGTTAGCGTAATCGAGCCACTGAATGACATATGATCCTCAGATACTCCCGGACGAACAACCGGAGCGAGAAGAGCCTTGCCAAGCTTGTGAGCGACACGCTCCCCTATGGCATAACCCAAAATTGTGTCTGTTCCGAGAGGGAGGTGAGGGCCGTGGTTTTCGATTGCTCCAACAACCAGAACGACGGTGTCGTATCCCTCGCTTATCGCTTCTTTTACATCTGGCCAGGTCATACGCTCAAGCCAGATTTCACGCTGCGTCATTAAAATCTCCTTTCACTTTACAAGTTCATTGATTTGTTATCAAAAGAATAGTCTCTGTACAATGGAAATTGAGATCGTATGTAAATTATCCGCTCATAGCACAAACCTTTCGCATCGCTTTGAGTATTCTCTCGATGTCTTCGTCGCTAATCAGATGGTGCGTCACCGCTCGTAAGCGACCGTTTCCAAATAGAAGCACACCCTGCTTCGCCAATTCATTTACTATATCGTCATGAGTTTTTAATACTTCTTCCGTCAACCAGAAATACACTATGTTTGTCGTAACAGGTGCGACCTTCACTCCTGTTATCTGCAACAGCCCCTCTGCCAGACATTTAGCACGGGCATGGTCCTCTGCCAAACGGTCAACCATTTGTTCTAAGGCTACGATCCCTGCCGCTGCTATTATCCCAGCTTGTCTCATTCCCCCACCTACTACTTTTCGAGTTCGCCGCGCCCTATCAATGAAGTCGCCACTTCCGCAGAGAAGTGATCCCACCGGGGCACACAATCCTTTTGAGATGCAAAACATAACCGAGTCCACCCCACTTACCAATGTCTTCACGTCAACCCTCAAAGCTACTGCTGAGTTGAAAACACGTGCCCCGTCAAGGTGAACTTTCATGCCATTGGAGTGGGCTAAGCGCACCACCTTTTGAGTGTACTCAGCTGTTAGAGGGGTTCCATTGCATTCGTTGTGGTTATTTTCCAAACATACTAAGCGTGAACGAGGGAGGTGTATATCATCTCCCTGGATTGCGTCTGCAATGTCCTCCAACTGTAGCTGCCATCAGATTGGTTAAGAATAGCTCGTGAAGTTATGCCTCCTAGTGCTGCCATTCCTCCTTGCTCGTAGAGGTATATATGGCAACGATCTCCTAAAATCACCTCGTCACCGCGTCCACAGTGAGTGAGTAAAGCCACCAAGTTCCCCATCGTGCCGCTAGCTACAAATAACGATGCCTCCATCTTCAACTTCTCTGATGTCATTTGCTCCAGCCGATTGATAGTGGGGTCCTCAGCAAAAACGTCATCTCCCACCTCTGCCCTACACATTGCTTCACGCATTACTGGCGTCGGTTTAGTAACTGTGTCGCTACGTAGATCAATGACATTCATCATTTCTCCTTCAATTCGGTGGTTTCGATATTTGATCAGAACTCATCGGAGTATGAGTAGAGCACCTTTAAGCAAGAAGCGATGCAGGATTGGAAAGAAATGTTCTAAAAATGTATGTTATGGACTAAATCCCTTTGCCTTCTTTATAACCCGGCGTAGTAACAATAGGTTAGGTTTACGCTTCATGGGATTTGGGAAGCTAGGATTGATATATTGGTTATTCAAATTCTCAAACATTTAGCCTAGCTTCTTATAAAGATGGCAAGCTACATAGTGGCCGTTCCCTACATCGGTAAGCATTGGCTCGTGTAATTTACATTCTTTAAACACACGATCGCATCGAGGGTGAAATCGGCAACCGGTAGGGGGATTCTTTGGGGAAGGCACATCTCCTGAGAGAATCTTCCGATGCCTCGTCCTTTTTTTTGGATCCGGGATCGGGACAACCGATAACAATGCCTGAGTATACGGGTGTACGGGGTGCTCAAAAATTTGTTTTGTACTAGATCGTTCAACTATTTTTCCTACATACATCACCGCTACCGTGTCACTCATGAAGCGGATCACGCTAATATCATGGGAGATAAAAAGGTACGTCAGGTTGAGTTCGTCTTGTAAGGTTAGTAATAATTTCAAGATCTGGGCTTGGACCGAAACATCCAGGGCGGAGCTAGGTTCATCAAGTACCACAAAGTCTGGATTGGTTATGAATGCACGGGCGATTGCAATTCGCTGCTTTTGTCCTCCACTGAACTCGTGCGGGTAACAGCTCAGATGCTCAGTGTTGAGCCCAACTTTGTCTAACATAGATTTAACTTGCTCCACTCGTTTGTCAACATTCTTAGTTCCATGGATAGCTAAAGGTCGGCCAACGCTGGATGCGACTGTCATGCGAGGATTTAATGACGAGTGGGGATTTTGATACACGATTCCTTGACGATTTCTTATCAGTCTTAATTGCTTGTTATTTAACTGTAAAAGATCTTCACCCCCGAAATATATCTTTCCGGATGTTGGTTTCTGCAATATGAGGACGTTTTTCCCGACAGTTGTCTTGCCACAACCCGACTCTCCTACAAGACCCATAGTCGTTCCTTTTTTAATTTGAAAAGTAATATCGTCTACTGCCTTGATAAATCCACCCCCAGTACGAAATAGACCAGCCTCAACTGGAAAATACTTTTTTAAATTTTGAACGTCAATAAGTATTGTCACGAAAACTTCTCTTTACTTTCCGGCCTATAGAGATGACAAGCCACTAATTGACTCTTTTGTAACATAAACTCGTTGGGTTTCTCTTGGCGGCAGATTTCCTCAACGTATGGACATCTCGGATGAAATCGGCATCCAGGAGGTGGATTTATCAGGCTAGGAACTGAACCGGGGATGATTGCGAGATCTTCTATGTCTTGATCTGGTCTCGGTATCGAACCTAATAGCCCTTTTGTATAGGGGTGTTTAGGAGACTCAAAGAGTGTCTCTACATCTGCCAGCTCAACCACATTTCCTGAATACATTACTCCGACGCGGTCGCACATCTCAGCGACAACTCCGAGATTGTGTGTTATCAGAAGGATAGTCATATTCAATTCTCTCTGAAGATCTTTCATGAGAAGGAGAACCTGCGCCTGAATCGTTACATCCAGCGAGGTCGTAGGTTCGTCTGCGATTAGCAACGATGGTTTGCAGGAAAGCATCATGGCGATCATAGATCGTTGCCGCATTCCACCGCTAAACTGATGTGGGAAATTATTTGCTCGTTCATCTGCATCAGCAATTCTCACCAATTTCAAAGCATCGACTACGCTCTTCTTCGTTTGTTCTTTTTTTGTGTGCTGATGCAGCTGGATAGTCTCCCCTACCTGATCCCCAATTGAGAAGACTGGGTTCAAACTAGTCATGGGGTCTTGAAATATCATTGAAATTCTGCCACCTCTAATTTTTCTCATATCCTTATGTGTTTTCCCTAGCAAGTTCTCGCCCTCGAAGATGATCTCCCCGGAAACAATCTTCCCCGGAGGGTCTGGAATTAATTGCAGAATACTTAATGCTGTCACACTTTTGCCACAGCCTGCCTCACCGACTAATCCCAAGGTCTCTCCGCGTATTATGTCTAGATTGACACCATCGAGTGCTTCTACGACACCGTCTTCTGTAAAAAAATGTGTTTTAAGATTGCGAATTTTTAATAGAAAGTCCGTCATTTTCATCCTAAAGTTTCAATCGAGGGTCGAGCGCGTCCCTTAAACCATCACCGAGGAAATTAAACCCAAGCACAGTAATTAAGATCGCAAGACCAGGGAACGTAGAGATCCATGGGGCTGATCGTAAATAAGTTCTACCTTCATTTAAAATCGCTCCCCAATCAGGGGAGGGTGGTTGGGCCCCAAATCCAAGAAAACTCATGGCAGATGCGGTTAGCAACGCAGCCGGAATAGTTAAAGTTGCTAATACTAAATTGGATGCAAGAATATTCGGAAGAACATAGCGGAAGATCAAGCTAGCATTACTTTCTCCTATAGCCCTTCCCGCTTCAACGTAATCCAGCTCCCGAATTATCTGCACTTTTGTCCGAGTGATGCGTGTAAACTGCGCCCAGCTCACAACCGCGATCGCCGCAATCACGTTAAAGAGTCCTGGTCCAATTGCCGTAACAATACCCAAAGCTAAAACAATCGGGGGGAATGCCCATACTGTATCCGTGATAACCGAAATAACCTGGTCTAATTTGCCGCCATAGAATCCGGCTAGTAAGCCCAACGAGATTCCAATTCCCGCTTCAATACCTACTACAATAAAGCCTACAAAGAAAGCTATTCTAGATCCATGAATTGTCCGGCTAAGAACGCATCTTCCCACGGCATCGGTACCAAAGGGGTATTCAAGGCTTGGTTTTTCGAGTCTACGCGCCAGATTTTGCTCATCAAAGGGACGTGGGGCAAATAATGGTGCAAAAATCGCGAGTACGAGGAGCACTATCGTTATTCCTAAACCAACCATTGCGGGCTTGTGTCTTCGTAACCGGATTAATGTTCTTGGTAAATGGCTTTTTCTCTTGCGACTAGGCTTGAGAATATCGTCCTTAATTTGCATCCCAAACTCCACATTGTTCATCCATAGCGAATCCGAGGGTCTAAAAATCCAGCTACAATATCACCAAGTAAATTTGAGAGGACGGTTATAATGGCGATAATAAAAATTACCCCTTGAACTATGGGGAAGTCCTTTGTCAGTATTGCCTTGTACATTAAGCGTCCTATACCTGGCCATGCAAAGACAGTCTCTACTACAACCGATCCACCGATAAACCACGGAACCCGTAAGAACAAATATACGATGACAGGGGTGATAGCATTACGCAATGCGTGTTTGTACATCACGATGATTTCCCTTAATCCCTTTGCCCGGGCAGTAATTATATAGTCCTCTCGGAAGACCTCTAATATCTCTGACCGGGTCAAGCGAGCGAGCATCCCGACCGCGGGCAAACCAAGCGTCAAAACTGGTAAAACGAGCGATTTAATTCCACTATAGCCAGATATTGGCAACCAGCCCAACCGCAACCCGAAAAAGAGCATTAACATGAGCCCCAACCAGAAGGCCGGTGCTGAAAACCAAAAGAGGGCTAAGCCCATCAAAATGTGGTCGACCGCAGTGTATTGTTTCACAGCTGAAATCAATCCAATCGGAATGCCTATTATTACTGCCAATAACCATGATGATATTGTTAACTTAAGTGTCGCAGGGAGACGCTCTAGGATAAGCTCTGAAACCGGAACTTTTTGAGCGATAGAGTTACCAAAATCTCCCCTCACAGCACCGGATAACCACTTGATATATTGGATGTATATTGGTTGATCCAATCCTAATTCTGCCCTCAATTCCTCTATGCGTTCAGGTGACACCCTGGAGCTTCCAAGAATCAACTTAACCGGGTCTCCTGGCGTGAGCTGTAAGATCGAGAATACAATTACCGTTGCGCCAAATAGCACAAGTATCATCGATGCTAGGCGAGTCAACACATATCGTTTCATAACATATCTATTCCTAAAACCTTGCATAAAACTTTGATAGAGATTATTCCTTTGATCCTATCTATAAGTTTCCTCGCCGATTCATGTTGGTAAGTTGTGTTTAGGCTTACAGGCATCTCGCCGCGAGCCATGGTCATGGTGAACGCTTCGAAGAGCAGCGTGAAACCGTTGTACGAGCTTACCCAAGGTATTGTCAGCGTCTTGATATCATCTCCTTTCGGGCACTTAATACCGTGTATGAGGGCGTGAAGATAAGTCTTATGCTGAAAGAAGTTCCGATGAGGTCGGGCTAGCTCTTGCGGATAATAGACCTTGGCGCTTTCTGCGCCAGAGACAGAGTAGGGAAAGTTGCTGATAGTTTCGAGGTCAAGGGTGGTGTCCGAATACTTCTCCTTGGGTGAGAACTTGTCATTAATATCTTTCCAGGGGGTTGTAGATCCAAGAAGTTCTTCCAAATAAGTTCGCTTCATATCCGTTTCATTGGGCATTGTGTGATAAGAGTTATACATGATTCTAATCTCTAAAGTAGTAATTTATGTTTGCTGCACTAATCCACATATTCGAAATAGCCTGGCCCCATTTAGTATAATTTCAAAGTTCTTGATAAAAATTTCGCGGGATGGATCTCTTCTGCATTCTATGCGTCGGAAAGACCCATCCCGGATGAAATAGAACATCGACTATTGGTAATAAATAGACCTATTCGAAGTCCTCTATGATCACATCATTCAGATAGAGCCCCATTGCTATCAGTGGGTGCATGTACAAATCCTTCACCCAGGTGCGTACAGCAAAGAGGTCTACTCTCACTATCAATGGTACATAGACTACGTCGTCGATCAAGATTTTCTGGGCTTCAGCATAGTGTGCTGTGCGCTCATTCAAACCCATTACGTATCTGCCATCCAATAGAAGCTGTTCTAACTCTGGATTCTGGTATTGGTTATAGTTCCCACCTTGATCTGTGACGTGATAGATTAAGATGTCAGGATCGGCCCATGACCATTGAGTAATCGCTAGTTCGCACTCGCCTTCTTCACAGAGCCCCCGAATATAGTTGGCTTCGTAGGTGGCAATACTAATATCTATTCCGATCGCATGTAGCTGGGACTGGATAACCACACCTATTGGCGCTATCTGTGGATCGTCTGTCGGCACTTTCAATTCTGCAGTGAACGGTTGCCCGTCTTTGTCGACAATTCCGTCGCCGTCAGTGTCGGTCCAACCAGCTTCTGCTAGCAAAGCTTTCGCAGTTTCCACATCAAAGGGATAGTATTCCTTGGCGTATTGCTGCATTTCCTCACTGTAGCCGATCTGCGCTGGGACAATGAAGGAATATTGTGGTTCAACGATTCCTGAAAGGGCCGTTGATAAATCATCCCGATTAATTGCCATAGCTATGGCACGACGGACCAATACGTTGTCGAAGGGAGGGAGTTGATGATTGAAGGAAAGGTAATTCATCCCTGGCGCTTCGTAAGGTATCAGCTCAATGTCTGGATTCTCCTCAATGGTTTCTGCTTCGGAGAATGGCACATCTTCAATGAAATCGACCGGCCCAGCCTCAAGCTCGGTAACGCGGGTTAGATCTTCTGGGATGAAACGGACTAATACTTCCTCAAGGTAAGGTGGACCGTCGTTCTCGATGAAGGGTAGATTTGCCTGGTAGTAATCATTTCGTTCAAATAGCATATGCGAACCTGAAACCCACTCCACTAATTTGAAGGGGCCATTACTCACAGGGTCTCGATGGAATTGATCATCTCCGATCTGCTCCGCAACGTCTATGTCCCACGGTGATAAATAACCGGTAACCATGACAGCCCACATAAACGCAGCAGGATTATCGGTCACCGCTTCTAGCGTAGTATCGTCGATCACATTCATCTCAATGATCGGTTCAATATCCGCCGAATATGGACTGATCTCCTTGTATCTCCACCATGAGTCCGCCAGCGCTTGTGCATTAGCAGGATCACCATTCGAAAATTTTGCACCCTCCCGAAGATGAAATGTGAGTAATTTGCCATCTTCCGAAATCTCAAGAGACTCGGCCCAATCTCCTATGATTTCTCCCGACTGAGGGTCGAATGTGACAACTGGCTGGGCGATTAACGCGTGAGCAGACAACAGCGTCCATTTAATTTGCTGCATGTCTAGTCCATCCGCTTCATATGGTGCCGCTAAAACGAGTTGTTTTCTTGTTGCTGGTGCATCTGGGGGTGCACTTGTTGGTGCATCTGGGGGTGCACTTGTTGGTGCATCTGGGGGTGCACTTGTTGGTGCTTCTGGGGGTACACTTGTTGGCTCGGCCTCCTCTCTTGGACTACATCCAGAGAGAATCACTAACATTAGAATTAATACAAGATTCGTTATTATCATCATACGTTTATTCATTTTCATTATCCTCACTTGTGATAATCGGATATCGTAAACGATTCGTATTATTCAGAGTATTCTTCTCCTCTCCCTCCTCTCTTGTCTTCTCCTTGATTTCGTGTGGTGTGAAACTGCTATCTACAGGTCTCGAGGTATTAGATGTCCCTCGTTGGCGCCAAAACTAACATGGCATATGAAATTTGGGTAATTTCTAAATCATTGCTTGTCATATTTTGAACATAACGAATACTTTTTTGTGTCACATGCTTTCTGTCCTAATGTCGGTTATACACCCTCCTGTAGGCCAGACTCTATGCTGCCGATATTTTCGATTTTCAATAATTTAGTTGTGTTTCTTGTTGCTGTGGCTGACATCTTTTTCAATTGACCTGACTGATTCTCTATCGGATTCACGATGTATGAGTTAGAAGTATTTTGATGTTCCTCAAGAGACATCTCTTTGCAGGACATCTAGTATATGGCTTGGTACACTTTGTGAATTCTCGCTATCCATTTCTGGGAGGCCGGGGTGACCACTACCAATCTCCCCGCAAGATGTCGAGAACATCATCCACGGCCACTTTGAAGTATTCCCTCATAATTTCTTCATCCAGGCAATAGAATCCACCTGTTACTCCATCTCCAAACCTATCCCTAACTTCCTCTGGTAAGTAACTAAAATAATCAACCCAGTAGTCAGCATCTTCTTTTTCCCCCTCTGGTTGGGGACCCACTTGATTTATCCATGGAAAGAGCTCTATCCAAGCTGCGTGATGATCCGCATGCCCCCCGTGCTTCACCTGAAATTTAGCAACATTTGGTAAGGAATACCATTGGCGCCATTTGACCATTACGTCGGGATTTTCTTCCCTTATCCATCCACAAACCATTTCAGCAAAAGTGTTTTCGCCATGACCATTTAGTACAAATATTCGTTTGAAA
>SDBS01008170.1_pt1 | contig 10126 bp, 8 predicted proteins | sample 2277091 | NCBI WGS metagenome assembly SDBS01 (sample SAMN10404972, study PRJNA504765) | marine sediment metagenome | isolation source: marine sediment core GS10_PC15, 163 cmbsf | place: Arctic Ocean: Southern Knipovich Ridge | collected 2010 | reverse complement strand
ACCGCGTGGGACCAGAGCCCGTTGTTCAAAAAGATGTATGAAGAGGAGTTCGGTTCTCCGGGCGGCGAGCCTTACGGCTGTCTGATCGGGGATTACTACTTCGACAATAGTCCGCCCGATGTGGAGATGCTCAAGGGTATCGCACAGATTGCCGCCGCTGCACATGCACCGTTTATCAGTGCGGCGAGTCCTACGCTTATGAACATGGATTCATGGCAGGAATTGAGCAATCCGCGTGATCTGACGAAGATATTCCAGACCGCAGAGTATGCACCATGGCGGTCTCTGCGTGATTCGGACGATTCGAGGTATTTAGGCCTTACGATGCCGCGTTTCCTGGGAAGGATTCCGTACGGAGCAACTACGAACCCCGTTGACGAGTTCGATTTCGAAGAGGACACGGGCGATGCCGATCACCGCAAGTACCTGTGGTGCAACTCCGCTTATTCGATGGGCGCCAACATTACACGTTCCTTCAAGGAGTACGGCTGGTGCTCGAGTATTCGTGGCGTTGAAAGCGGCGGTGTAGTCGAGGGGCTTCCGTGTCATACATTCCCCACCGATGACGGCGGGGTCGATATGAAGTGCCCGACCGAGATTGCGATTACCGACAGACGCGAAGCGGAACTGGCGAAAAACGGCCTGATGCCTTTGTCCCACTGGAAGAATACCGACTTTGCGGCATTCATCGGCGCTGAGTCGCTGCAGAAACCTGCCGAATATGACGATCCCGACGCGACAGCCAATGCAAAGCTGGCGGCGAGGTTGCCGTACCTGTTTGCGACGTGCCGATTTGCACATTACCTCAAGTGCATTGTTCGCGACAAGATCGGTTCGTTCAAGGAACGTGAAGACATGCAGAACTTCCTGAACAGGTGGATTACTCAGTACGTGACCAGTGATCCGAACGCTTCGGAAGAAGTCAAGGCTCAATATCCGCTGGCGGCGGCCGAGGTCGTTATAGAAGATGTCGAAGGAGATCCGGGTTATTATTCGGCAAAGTTCTTCCTTCGTCCGCACTACCAGCTCGAGGGCTTGTCCGTTTCGTTGCGCCTGGTTTCCAAGTTGCCGTCTGCCAAGGCTGGCGGTTGATAGAGACTGCGAAAATGCTTGACCGATGTCAAAGGGCTTTGACGCCCGACTGTTAAATAACGGAAGAATTAACTATTAAGGAGTGGAAGACATGGCATTTGATTGTTTTCTTAAGATCGAGGGAGTTCCAGGAGAGAGTACCGATGACAAGCATAAGGACTGGATCGAGTTGCTGTCGTACAACCACGGCGTAAGTCAGATGGGATCGGGTGCGGTCAGCAGTGGCGGCGGTCGCAGTGCCGAGCGTTGCGATCATGCGGATTTTTCGGTTGTCAAGACGCTTGATAAGGCGTCTCCGAAGCTTGCGTTGTTCTGCTGCAACGGCACGCATATCGGCAAGGTTAACGTCGAGTTGTGTCGCGCCGCCGGCGACAAGACAAAGTACATGGAATATGCCATGTCCGACGTGATAGTCTCCTCTGCTCGTCCGGGTGGATCGGCTGGGGGTGGTGAGGCTCTTCCACTTGAAGAGGTCACCTTCAATTACGGCAAGATCGAGTGGATTTACACCGAGACCGATCACAAAACCGGCAAGCCCAAAGGCGATGTCAAGACGCACTGGGACATGTCTGCGAACAAGGGCGGCTGATAGGCCCGGAATCCAAGTGAAATAGTGTCTCAATCGGCTTGTCCGCTCATGTGCATGTGTATCTCCGGCAGAGATGTTGCGGCATATCTATGTTGTTTCGGTGTGTGCGTTTGCGGGCAAGCCGAAATATAGGATTTGAACATTTCTCTGTCGAGGATGTGCGATGCAAACGGAAGAGTTGGTCCGGTCCGGGAAGCTTATGGAAGCATTGACCTCTCTGGAAGGTGAGGTTCGCGCCGATCCTGCTGATGACAAACTGCGTGTTTTTCTTTTTCAACTTCTTTGCGTGCTCGGGGATTGGCCTCGCGCTATGACGCAATTGAATGTGGCGGCAGAGCTTGACGCGAAGAATCTGTTGCTTGCCGCCATGTATCGCCCCGCGCTCAACTGCGAGGCGCTGCGAAGCGAGATATTTTCGGGCAACCGTTCGCCTCTGATTTTCGGCGAACCGCAGGAATGGCTGGGTTGGCTGATTCAGGCTAATCAGATGGCCGCCCAGGAGAAGCCCGGGCCTGCACGGGAATTGCGGGACAGCGCTTTCGAAGCCGCTGAGGCGATAGGCGGTCAGATCGACGGCAAGGGATTTGAGTGGATTTGCGATGGAGACTCGAGGCTGGGCCCAGTGCTCGAAACTATCATCGACGGCAAATACTATTGGGTGCCGTTTGCCTTGATTAAGAGCATTGTGATTGAAGCGCCGAGCGATTTGAGGGACATGGTCTGGATCGGGGCGAATTTCACCTGGGTCAACGGTGGAGAATCGTTCGGACTGATCCCAACGAGGTATCCCGAAACTCACACCTGCGACGACAACGGTCTTCGGCTGGCGAGAAAAACAGAGTGGGTCGAACGAGGTAAAGATTATTACTTTGGTCTCGGGCAGCGGGTATTGGCCACGGACGTCGACGAATATGCGTTACTGGAGGTGCGCCGGATTGTGATGAATCACACCGACGAGACCGGAGACTAAGACGATGACTGAGCAGGCACCAATGGACCGGCTTCAACCATGTTTGTTGGACCGACTGACTGATCACGAGCCGGGTAAAAAGAACGAAAGTCGGGACCAAAGGGTGATATCGATGCGCCAGTACAGGGCAGGTGTCCTTCGGGATCTCCAGGACCTGCTGAATTCGCGGGCTCGTCCGTTCGGCGATGAGATTTATGATTATGACGAAGCGTCAAAGTCCGTTCTTAATTTCGGTTTGCGCGATTTATGTGGAACGACGAGTTCGGATACCAGGGTTGCTGAAATTGAGAAAGAAGTTAAAGAAGCGGTTTTAAAGTATGAACCGCGTATCCTTCGGAAATCCCTGTCTGTTCGGATAGCCCCCTCCTCCGGTGTCGCCAAAAACCGTTCCATATCCATCGAAATAGAAGGCGAGTTGTGGGCCGAGCCTATGTCGGACCATCTATTCATCAAGACGGAAGTCGATGTTGAGACGGGATACTACGATTTCGGGGGCACGCGCAATGAATAGGCAGTTCATGGATTTGTACGACCGCGAACTGACGCATCTTCGCACGATGGGTGCGGAGTTTGCCCGGCAATTTCCGAAAATTGCCGGTCGACTCGGGGGGCTGGACGAGTTCCAGCCTTGCAGAGACCCCTTTATTGAGCGTCTGCTGGAAGGTTTTGCGTTTCTGGCTACGAGAGTGCAGTTCAAACTGGAATCGGAGTTTCCACGTTTTTCGCAGTCTTTGCTGCAGACCGTTTATCCGCATTTTCTGTCTCCGACGCCGTCGGTCGGTATGATTCAGTTTCAGCCTGACCTGGATGAGGGCGGTTTGGCGGAAGGTTTTGTCATTCCTCGGGGCAGTTCTCTCTTTAGCCGCCTTGGCAAGAAAGAACAGACTCGATGTGAGTATCGGATGGCACATGATGTTACTCTTTGGCCGATAGAAATTGTCGAAGCGGAATATCTTACAAGGGAGTTGGCTTCTCTTGGGATCCCCGATTTGCCCGGGACACAGGCAGGGATAAGGCTGCGCCTGAGGTGCACGGCGGGGCTGAAGTTCCAAGAACTGAAAATGGATTCGCTGGTTTTTCACATTTTGGGGATGGGCGAAATCCCCATGCATTTGTACGAGCAGCTTCTCGGACATTCCATCGGTATGGTGGTTCAATCCACAGCTAAACCCGTCAAGTGGCAAAAGGTCGTTGAGCAGCCAGGCATTGCTCGTGTGGGATTTGAGACCGACCAGCAACTTCTCCCGTACGGTGCGAGGTCCTTTCAGGGATACAGATTGTTGAACGAGTATTTCATGGTTCCCGGGCGTTTCATGTTTGTCGAGATCGGGAATCTTGGTCTTTACACACGTGGCTATGCAGGCAATGAACTTGACGTAGTCATTCTGCTCGATAAGCTGAACACAAATATCGAGTCTGCGGTCAATGCCGATAACTTCGCCTTGTTCTGCACTCCGGCGATAAACCTGTTCGAAAAAAGAGCGGACAGAATTCATGTTTCCGATCGCTCCTCGGAGTTTCATATTGTGCCCGACCGCACCAGACCAAAGGACTTCGAGGTCTATGAAGTGCTCAGGGTGACCGGTTATGGGACACAGGCCGAATTGACCAGGGAGTTTCTTCCGTTTTATCTCGCACGGGATCGCTCAGATTCGTCTTCCCAGGCGTATTATGTCACTAACCGTGTTGCGAGATTGCAGTCCGAGCATGACAGATTACGGGGACCGCGGTCCGGCAGCTATTCGGGCAGTGAGGTCTATTTGTCTGTTGTTGATACAGCCGCTGCCCCCTATAGCCCCGATATTAAGCAACTTGGCGTGGAGACTCTGTGCACAAATCGCGATCTGCCGCTGCACCTTTCGATTGGTCAGGGAGGATCAGATTTTACTATGGACAAGGCGGCGCCGTGCAGTGGAATTTGTTGCCTTGGCTCCGTTACATCACCCAAAGCTTCGCCCACTGCCGGTGCGATTACATGGCGTGCAATCAATCATTTGTCGCTTAATTACCTTTCGCTTACTGATACCGACGACGGCAGCGGAGTGTCCGCTCTTCGCGACATTCTCGGGCTTTACGCCGATGTTGGTGATTTGCAGATAAGCAAACAGATCGAAGGAGTCAAAGCTGTACAGTGCAAGCCCATTACCCGCAGAATCAGGATGTCGGGTTCGATAGCCTTTGCACGCGGTCTGGAAGTGAAGGTCACTCTTGAAGAGGCAATGTTTGCAGGTAGCGGAGTATTTCTGATGGGGGCTGTCCTTGAACAGTTCTTTGCCAGATATGTTTCTATCAATTCATTTACGGAGACTGTCATAGAGACTGTAGAACGTGGAGAAATAATGCGATGGCCGATGAGGACGGGTCTAAGACAAATCCTGTGATTGACAAGTTGGAGGAAAGTCCGTGGAATTCGGATTTTTTCCAGGCGGTGCGCCGACTTGAATGCATGTTTTCCGACCTTCCCAGAGTCGGATGCTCGCGTTTTCGACAGGAAGACGCCGTTCACTTCTGCCAGAACGTGTCTTTGGCGTTTGCTCCTTCGGCAATTGCCGGTTATGAAAGGCCTGATCATGGCCGTCCGGCCTCCCTGTCGATAAACTGCTTCGGACTGCTGGGCCCAAACGGTCCCATGCCTCTGTACCTGACGGAATATATTCGCAACCGACTGCGTAATTCCGGTGATGCCACTCTTGCAGCGTTCATGGATGTGTTCAATCATCGGATGGCGTCGTTGTTTTATCGAGCCTGGGCGTCTTGTCAGCAGACTGTAAGCTTTGATCGTCCTGCAGATGATCGTTTCCTGTTTTACCTTGGAAGTCTGTTTGGGATTGGCAGCAAGGCTTTTCGGAACCGGGACGCGCTGGCAGACATTGCCAAAATACACTATTCGGGTCGTTTTGCGTGCCCCACGAAAAATGCGGAAGGTTTGCAGGCAATTCTGGAAGATTACTTCAAAGTCACCTTCGAAATTGACCAGTTTGTAGGGCAATGGCTTGAATTTCCCGAAGAATATCATTGCCGGCTGGGCGGTTCTGCGGAAACGGGGACGATGGGAGAGACGCTGGTAATGGGTTCCCGGTTTCTCGAATGCCAGCAGAAATTCAGGCTCAGAGCAGGCCCGATGGGTTTTGATTTTTATCAGCGTTTACTACCGCGAGGCGAAAGTCTGCGGTGTCTTGTTGCCATGGTGAGGAATTATGCAGGTGACGTCTATGCGTGGGAACTTCAACTCGTCCTGAAGGCTGAAGAAATTCCTCAAACATGCCTTGGGAAGTTGGGTCAAGTCGGGCTATCCACATGGCTGAGTACAAAGGAGGCTCACAGAGATGCGGATCAACTGGTTTTGACAAAAATCGGCGTGTAGACGGTTTTGAAAATCGGGTTTTCGGGCTGGCGGATTTTGAGTTTGTATTGCCCGAGGTCTGCAAGAATGATATGATAGATTTTTATTGGGTTTCTGATTGAAGGCTAAGTGTGATGGTGAGGAATGAGAAGTTGCAGGCGCAGATTATCGGCACGGCTAATCGCCTTCGTATGATACAGGTTGATTTTGCAGACGAAGGCGAAGAGGTTCGGCATGAGTATCTGTGCGACGAGATCAAACGTGCTTTGACGAAGGTCCTGCCGGAAGAGCGCACAGAGTTTCTGGAAAGCATCTGTGAACGTTTTCCGATCGGGGTCGATCATCGTGTCGTGTCCGAGATGCCTTTCGGTGAAGCGCAAGCGGAATCTCGTTTTGACGAGCAGAAGCTGAACGATCCGGATTTTCTTGTCGATCTTCTGATCAAAGTGTTTTCGTCTCTATCGCAGGAGCGGCAGGATATAATCGTCAGGAAACTCTCCGAAGGCGGACTTGCCCCGGCGAATGTGTCGGAGGGTCTCGCCAATGCGGCAGAGAGTTTCAGGACCCAACTGAAGATCGAGGGCGGTTCCCAACTGGATTCGGACAGAGTTTTCAGGTTATTATTGACTCTGGTCGGTTTTGTGGTAACGTTGGAGCCGATAATCTGGGACACATGGGCGAAGTTGGCTCCACGATCAAAGATAAGGCCCACGAGACTGACGAAGAAAACGTTTGGCAAGTTCGTCATTGAAGACAGCGGGATTTCTCAGGAACAACTTGCAGTCGAATTCGGCCGATTGCGACAGATGATTGCAGCGCTGATCACAGCCTTTGGTCGTGCGGGAGACCGATTTGCAACGCATTTTCTTTCGACATACGCTCCATCTCAGATCTCCGCACTGGTCAAAATGGGAAAGAGTAATTTTCTGGTTAGTCACGACGCGGCGTGCTGGCAGCAGTACCGGGATTTGGCGGGCGAGCTGACGTCTGAATCGATTGAAGGGCAGATTCGCAAGGCTTTGGTTGAGTATGCCGAACCGCTGATGGAAAGACACCGGAAAAAATAGGACTGGAGAAGCTTTATGGCTACTACTGGACAGATTCATTGGCATGAAGGGCTTTTTCTTCGACCTCATCACATGCAGGTCATGCAGAAGCATATCTTTGACCAGTTCAGTTTTGAACGACGATTATGCAGGCCTTTTTACTATGGTGTAATCGAAGCCAGAGTTTCCGACGATGAGTTGGAGAACATGCGTGTTTCGTTTGATCGTCTGAAAGTCATCATGCCAAACGGCATCGAAGTGAGTGTTCCTGACAACACGGACTTGTCTTCGCTTGACATAAAGGAGGTTTTTGCCGGAACGACAGGACCGCTGCGGATCAGTCTCGGTGTTCCCTTGTGGTACGGTTCCCGGCCAAATGTTATTGAAGCCGATTCATCGGCGGACTGGCGCACAAAGCGAACTTATCTGGTCAAGGAAATGGAGCATATGGATGAGAATACGGGCGACAATCCGCAGCCGATTCTCGTTCGACGCATCAATGCCCGTCTCCTGCTGGATCATGATGATCACTCGGACATGGAGGTATTGCCGATACTCAGTGTTGTCCACGCGGTGGGCGAAGAGGTGAGTTTTCCCAGACGCGACCCCAATTACGTGCCGCCGTGTATGGTTATCAGCGGCTCTGTCGTGTTGCGGGAACTCGTGCGGGATCTCATCAGCCAGGTAATAGCCAGCAGACAGGAACTGGTTGTCCAGATCAATCGGGGCGGTTTCAGTCTTGACAATCTGCGAGGCGTTCAGTTCGAGCAGATGCTGCGACTGAGGACGCTCAATCGCTTCGGTGCGAGACTGGGTTCGCTGGTTCAGATCATGGAAAGTCTTACGCCGTTCGAGGTATACCTTGATCTCAAGCAATTGCTGGCGGAACTTGCCGCCCTGCGCCCGGATCGAGACCAGTTCGACGTCGCCGAATATGATCATGACAATCCAATCATCGTTTTCAGGGAACTCGGCAAGAGAATTCGAGCACTTCTCAAGGGCACGGTTCAGGCGAAGTTCCTCAAGACTGCATTTTCCATGGACGAGCAGGAGCGGGTCCTGGTTGCGAATCTTGACCAACAGGCATTGTCGCTGCCCAATGAGTATTTCCTTGCGATCAAAACAAAGCAGGATCCTGGAAAGGTGGCCGAACTGGTTCTGGATCGTGACAAGTTCAAACTGATGCCGCGAAGCCTTATCAATCAACGTGTTTTCGGTATAAAGCTTACCCAGGAGAAGTTCCCGCCAGTGGAATTGCCCGCGCAGATCGGTCTTCATTATTTTCGACTTAATCGTGGCGAGAGTGCTCGCATGTGGGAGCGGATCAAACAGGAGAAGATTATCGCCCTAAAGTGGCCGGGGGTTGAATCGGCGGATTTCGAAGCGGTTTTATATATGACAGTTCCCGTAAGTGAGGAATAGGAGAATGACACTACTTGAATTATGTGAGCCTCTTTTTCAGTACATCTGCCGGCTGAAACGTTTAGGTCGTTCCGGACATACGATAGAAACGGATCAGGTGCGCGTTGAGATCAAGAACACGTTTAAATCGATGGCGACGCTGGCGGCGGAGTCGCCGAATCTTGCCGTTCAATACGAGAAGGTGGAACTGCCGCTGATTTTCTTTGTTGACTTTATGATCAAGGAAAGCCGGTTGGGTTTGAGTGCTCCATGGGTGGAATTGGCGATAGACCGAAATGAACTTGCCGGCGACGAGAAATTCTTTGACCTGCTGGATGCAACTCTTGAAGAATCAGGTGAGTCGGCCGATGAACGACTGGCTGTCTTCTATACCTGTCTGGGACTGGGTTTCACCGGTGTCTACATCGGGCAGCCCGAAAGCATTCGCAATATGATGACCAGGACTGCGGCGCGCATTTCTTCGATGATGGATGCGGATGAACGTTCCAACATTTGCCCCGAAGCCTACGAGAATGTGGATACGAGTGATCTTGTGCATCCCCCAGGTATGAAACTGACCGGTATAGGAATCGCGCTGGTGAGTTTGATAGTCGTCTGGCTCATCGGATATGTCATACTGTTCAAGCGGGTGGGAAACACCGTCAACCGCGGCGTGGACAATATTCTGGTGTACGAAGAGTCGTACAGCAATTAATCTGTTTCAGAGTGACCGGAGGCAGGTCCGGAAAGGTGGATAATATATGCTTAACGGGATACAGACGTTTTCGAATATGCCTGCACCCCTTAAAATAGGTCTGCTGGTGGCAAGCGGTGCGACCATTACTACGCTGGCCTTTGTGCTGTTAGGGGGTCGTAGTCATTTGCTTTATGTGATTTTTGGCGGGCTGGCGGTTGTTGCATGTCTTCTGCTTCTGTACTGGCGCATTGTAAAGTTTCTCCGGAAGCGCAAGGCGGCTCCACTCGAGCGCGGCCTCAAGGAGAATACCTCTGCTACTCCACAGGAAATCAGCGAAGCCACACGTATGGCAAGGCTGGACGATCTTCGAAAGAAGTTCGAGACAGGTATCGATACATTCAGGTCCGCCGGAAAGAATCTTTACGCTTTCCCATGGTATCTGATCGTGGGCGAGCCGGGATCGGGCAAGACCGAGGCGATCCGACACTGCAATATTGGTTTTCCTCCGGGTTTACAGGACGAATTTCAGGGTGCCGGCGGAACGCTGAACATGAACTGGTGGTTCACGGACCATGCGGTGATCCTCGATACCGCCGGGAGGCTTATGTTCGAGGAGGTGCAGGCGGGGCACAGCAGCGAGTGGGTGGAGTTTCTGCGCTTGCTCAAGAAGAGTCGCGGCAACTGCCCCATCAACGGTGTTCTTCTTGCTATTCCCGCCGACAGTCTGATCAAGGACACCGCCGATGAGATAGAAAGAAAGGCTTCGAAAATCGCTCGCCAGTTTGACCTGATCCAGCGAACCCTGGATGTGCGATTTCCCGTTTTTATTGTCATTACCAAGAGCGATCTGATCACGGGTTTTCGCGATTTCTTCGACAAACTGGAAGATCCCCAGTTGCAGCATCAGATCCTGGGGTGGTCCAATCCCGCGCCTCTGGACGAACCTTACAACCCCGGTTTTATCGAACAGCATCTCAAGACGATTCGC